>Ga0307412_10000445_pt1 | contig 25038 bp, 26 predicted proteins | sample DK1Cmetagenome_3_FD_203823 | JGI IMG/M metagenome (GOLD analysis project Ga0307412, IMG submission 203823) | Maize rhizosphere microbial communities from greenhouse at UC Davis, California, United States - DK15-C-1 | ecosystem: Host-associated > Plants > Roots > Rhizosphere > Soil | place: USA...
GCCGGGTTCCTGGCGGCCGGCCGCAAGGAACCCGGCAAGCTCACGTATGGCAGCGCCGGCCTCGGGTCGGTCAACCAGATGGCCAGCGAAATCCTGGCCGGCGGGGAAAAGACCTCGTTTACGCACGTGCCTTACAAGGGCATGTCGCATGCGCTGAACGACCTGGCGGGTGGCCGGGTGGACTTCGTGATCGGCAGCTTCGCGTCGACGGCCTCGCTGCTCAAGGGCGGCAAGCTGCGTGTGCTGGCCGTGACCTCGCCCGAACGGTCGCAGTTCTATCCGGCGCTGCCGACGATCGGCGAAGGCCAGCCCGGCTATTCGGTGGAACTGTGGTGGGGCGTGCTGGCGCCGGCGGGCACGCCCGCTTCCCTGGTGGACAAGCTGAACGCCGAGATCCGCGGCATCGTCAACGACCAGAAGATGCGCGCCATGTTCGCGGAAGAAAGCGCCGTGCCGGCCGAACTGACCGTGCCGCAATTCGCTGAACTGGTAAAGGCCGATGCCGCCAAGTGGAAGCAGGTGGCCCGCGACCGCAACATTTCCATCCAGTAGACGACGTCTCCGCATCAACCCTGATTTCCTGAGTGCCAAGCATGAGAAGCAAACTGTTCGTACCCGGATCGCGCCCCGAATTGTTCGCCAAGGCGCTGGCGGGCGCCGCCGACGCCTTGTCGTTCGACCTGGAGGACGCGGTGGCGCCGTCGCGCAAGGATGAGGCGCGTGGTCATCTGGCCCGCTTGCTGGCGGCGCCGGAAGCCGCCGCATCGGGCAAGACGCTGATCGTTCGTGTCAACGCGCTGGATTCCGGACAGTTTCATGCCGACGTGCAGGCCGTCGTGCGGCCGGGGTTGCATCTGGTGAACCTGCCCAAGGCGGAGCGCGAGGCCGACGTGGTGGCGGCAGCCAGCGCGGTCGAGCAAGCGTGCCGCGCCAATGGCGTGGAAGGCCCTGTGGGCTTGCTGCTGAACATTGAGTCGCCGCGCGCATTGCGCCACGCAGCCAGCCTGGCGGCGGCGCATCCCAGCGTGGCGGGCCTGCAATTGGGGTTGGGCGACCTGTTCGAACCTGCCGGCATCGCGCGCCGCGAACCGGCGGCGGTGCAGCAGGCGATGTTCGCGCTGCGCATGGCGGCGGCCGAGGCGGGCGTGTTTGCCTACGACTCCGCCTTCGCCAATATCGAAGACGAAGCCGGCTACCGCGCCGAGGCGGAACTGGCACGCAGCCTGGGTTACCTCGGCAAGAGCTGCATCCATCCGCGTCAGGTGCCGCTGGCCAATGCGGCATTCCGTCCCACCGATGAAGAGATCGCGCATGCGGGCCGGGTGGTGCAGGCCGCGCGGGAAGCGGCGGCCAAGGGCACGGCGGCGTTCGTGGTGGATGGGCGGATGATCGACGGCCCATTCCTGCGCCGCGCCGAAGCGGTGTTGCGGGCGGCGGCCGGGTTGGGCCTTACGGACGCTTCGAACACCGCCAACGCGGCGGAGGCGCAATGATGGCCCCCGCGCTGCAATCGACGGGCGGTCCGCTGACAGGCGTGCGCGTGCTGGACTTAAGCGCCTATATCGCCGGGCCGTATGGCTGCACGCTGCTGGCCGATCAGGGGGCGGACGTTATCAAGGTCGAGCCTCCCAGCGGTGACAACCTGCGCAAGTACCCGTCCACGCTGGATGCCGAGAGCCGCGCCTTCCTGGGCGTGAACCGTGGCAAGCGCGGACTGGTTCTTGATCTGAAAAACGCCGATGCGCTGGCGGTGCTGCATGAATTGGCGCGCCAGGCCGACGTACTGGTGCACAACTTCCGGCCCAGCGTGCCGGCGCGCCTGGGCATCGCATACGAGCAATTGGCCCAGATCAACCCGAGGCTGATCTATTGCGCCGTCACGGGCTATGGCGAAACCGGTCCCTTGAAGGACAAGGCGGGCTACGACCAGGTATTGCAGACGATGACCGGCATGTGCGCCCTGCAGGGCAAGGCCGAGGGCCCGCCCGAGATCCTGTACGGATCGGTGGTGGACTACTACGCCTCGTCCATGGTGGCCGCCGGCGTGGCGTCGGCGCTATATGAGCGCGAACGCAGCGGTCGCGGCCAGTTCGTGGGCGTCTCGCTGTTGCGCAGCGCGCTGGCCCTGCAATCGGCAAGGCTGGTCTGGGCGGAAGGCGAACCGCGCGATATCGGTCGGGACATGCGGTCGGGCGGCATCACGGGCATTCATCCCACGGGCGAAGGCTACCTGTACATCTCGGCCAATACGCCGCATTTCTGGCAGGCGCTGTGCGCCAAGACCGGCTTGCCGGAGCTTGCCGACAATGAACGCTACGACTCGGTGCGCAAGCGCGCCGAACACCGCGACGAGATCGTGCCGCGCCTGCATGAGGCGCTGCGCGCGCGCACCGCCCTGGAATGGGAAGCGTGGTTCGGCGAAGAAGTCCCCTGCGCCGCCGCGCGCGGCGTGGAAGACATGTTCGACTTCCCGCAGGTGCAGGCCGAACACATGGTGGCGACGTTCGCGCATCCCGTGGTGGGCAGCTACCGGGGCTTCGCGCAGGCCATCAAATTCGGCCGCAGCCAGCCCGACAGCCCGCGCGCCGCGCCCGCCTTCGGGGAACATAGCGAAGCGGTGCTGGAGGAAGCGGGCATCTCGCCAGAACGCGTGGCGGCCCTGCGGGACCGCGGCGCGCTGGGATAAGGCGCCGGGGCTACTCGGCCACTGCCGGTGCCCCGCCCAATGCCGCCAGGCATTCCTGCAACGGGGGAATGTCGCGCGCCAGCGCGTCGACGGCGGCGGCGTCCACGTTGGCCAGGGGCGGAATCTCGGCCAGCACGCGCACGTCGCCAAAGCGTTCGATGGCTTCCTTGTTGCCGGCAGACAGCGGGCCGCTCATGATGACGCCCAGCACGGGGATGCCCCGGCGCTTTAGCGCCTCCAGGCTCAAGAGCGTGTGGTTGATGGTGCCCAGGCCGCTGCGCGCGGCCAGCACCACCGGCATGTCCAGGCGGGCGATTAGGTCGATCATCATGTGCGTGTCGTCGATCGGCACGTACAGGCCGCCCGCGCCTTCCACGATCAACGGGGCCCGGGTCGCCGGCGGCACGATGGTGGTGGCGTCAACCACCGTGTCCTCCAGCGTGGCGGCGGCCCAGGGCGAAAGCGGCGCCTGCAGCACGTAGGCGGGAAGGTGCAGGCGTTCGGGCGGCAACCGGGCCAATTGCGCGACGGTTTCGGTGTCGCCGGGTTCTTCGGACACGCCGGTCTGCACCGGTTTCCAGTAGTCGGCATCCCAGGCGCGTGCCAGGATGGCCGACACCAGCGTCTTGCCGATGCCGGTGTCCGTGCCGGTCACGAAAACCCCCATGGGGCGTTGCGTCGTTTTTTTCCACATACCGTAGGCCAGGTGATACGTCACCGTGGCTCCTTGTTCGTCAAATGCCGCCAGCACGCGGCGCAGCGCGGTCGGCCCCAGCGGCGCGCGACCCGGGGCCGGCGTGGTGGCGCCGATGCCTTTCAGCCCCTTCAGGAAAGTCAGGCCGTCAGGATGATCTTGTATCAGCCGTTCGCTGCGCACGCCACCGGCCAGATTACCCATGGCCGGACGGATGGCGGCGCGCGCGGGGTAGCGTGGCGTGGCGGCCACAAGGCCTGCGGCGTGATGCGCGGCGTGCCATTCGTCGAAGGTGCCATCGGCCAGGGTCGCCACGGCCAGATGGCCGCCCGGCGCCAGCAGGGCGGCCAAGCGGCCCAAACCCGCGTTAAGGTCCGTGAACCACTGCACGGCCAGGCTGGAGCAGATCAAATCGAAAGGGCCTGCCAGCGCAGGGGGATGCTCGCCGTCCAGTACCTGGTAACGGGCCGTGCCGGGCAGCGCCGGCCGGCGCTGCGCCGTATCCAGCATGGCGGGCGAGATGTCGGTGACCGTCCAATCGGCGGGCCCCAGGCGGCGCGCCAGCGCCTGGGTCAGCAGCCCGGTGCCGCAGCCGATCTCCAGGATGCGCGGGCGCGGGGGCAGGCGCAGCCGGGCGATATCGGCGGCCAGCCGTTCCGCCGTGACGCGCTGGATGGGCGCATGGTCTTCATAGCGGAGCGCGGCCGCGCCGAAGCGGGCGGCGATTTGCGGATCGCGCGGGGCTCCGGTCAATCGGCGGATGAATCCGGCGATATGACGGGCGCACCACGGCGCATCCGACACCGGCAGCAGATGACCGGCTTGCTCCCGTTCATGCCGCTCGCTGTCCGGACCGCCGTCGAAGGCCGCCTGCGTCATCGATGCCGGAACAATCGGGTCATTCTGTCCGGTCAAGACCAGCAGGGGAACCGGTAGCGCGGCCAGCGCGTGGCGCTGGTCTTCGTCGCGCAAGGCCTGCAGGTCTTGCGTCAATGGCGCCAGCCGGGGTTCGCCGAAGGCAGAGGCGTCGCCGCAGCGCTGGCGGAACTCCTGCAAGACGGCGGCGGGATCGGCCGACAGCCGCTTCACCATGCGGTCGAGCATGCGGCGCGGCACGCCGGCGTCGAAGTCCGGCCCGGCGCCGAAGCGCGGGAAGCCGTTGATCGACACCAGCCCGATGCAACCCGCCGGCAGCTCGCGCAGCAATCGAAGCACGCCCATCGAGTGACCGATGGCGATGACCGGGCCATCGATCTTCGGGAAGCAGGCCGGCCCGAAGTAGCCGGCGTCGGCGACCAGGTGGGGCCAATCGCGCAGCGCGGCGCGTAGCGGCGCCCAGACCGAGGCGTCGAAGGCCCAGCCGTGGACGAACAGCAGGGTGGGGCGCGCGGGCAGGGCGCGGGCCTCGGTCATGCCAGTGCCGCCGCAAACCCGGCGATCAGTTGCTCCACATCGGTGTCGCGGTGGGCGGCGCTGAGCGTCACCCGCAGCCGGCTGGTGCCGGCGGGCACCGTGGGCGGACGGATCGCCACGGCCAGCAATCCCCGGCGCTCCAGGTCCGCCGCCATCGCCAGCGCGCGGCCCTCGTCGCCCACGATGGCGGGCACGATCTGCGTGGACGAGGCGCCGGTGTCCAACCCCAGGCCCTGCAGCGCGGCGCGCAAGTAATCGCCCGCCGCCTCCAGCCGGGCGCGCTCGGCGTCCAGCGTGGGCACCAGGTCCAGCGCGGCGTCCATTGCGCCCAGCACGGCAGGCGGCAACGCCGTGGTGTAGATGAATCCGGAGCACGTATTGATCAGGTAGTCGCACAGCGCGCGGGATCCGGCCACATAGGCGCCGAATCCGCCCAGCGCCTTGCTGAACGTGCCCATGGCCAGATCGATGTGGCCGGGCGCCAATCCGGCCAACCCCATGCCGCCAGGGCCAAGCACGCCGGTGGCGTGGGCCTCATCCAGATAGACGAACGCCTGATAACGGTCGGCCAGAGCGGCCAGCCGGGCAACATCGGTCCGGTCCCCGTCCATGCTGAATACGCTTTCCGTGACGATGAACCTGGCAACGGACTTATCCGGCCCCGTTTCGGCTCTGGCCGCCAGCAGGCGCTCCAGGTGGTCCAGGTCGTTGTGCCGAAAGCGGATTTGCTTCACGCCGGCCGCCTGGCAGCCATGATGCAGGCTGGCGTGGTTCAGCTTGTCGGCATACAACTCGACTTCGCCCCGGGCGGCGGCCGCGCGCAGCAGCGCGGGCAGCACGGCGGCGTTGGCCTGCCAACCGGAAGCCAGCAGCAGCGCGGCCTCCGTGCCCTTCAGGCGGGCCAGCTTGGCTTCCACTTGCTCGTGCAGGTCCAGGTTGCCGCAGACCAGGCGCGAGGCCTGGGCGCCGGCGCCATGCCGCGCGGCCCATTCCCGGGCGCGTTCAACCAGCAGCGGATGCTTGGACAGGCCCAGATAGTCGTTGCTTGAGAAATTCAGCACGGGCGCGCCATTCAGCACGATGCGGCCCGGCGGCGCGGCCGAGGCGGTGCGAAGGCGGCGGCGCACGCGGCGGTCGTCGGCGGCGGCCAACTCGGAGGAAAACAGGGAATCCAGCTTTGACATCAATCGATCCGGCAGCGGCCGGGCAGGGGGACGCCCGCGCCAAGCCGTAGAATGCGGGCCATTGTAGTGGAGGCGCGCGCGGTGGTTTCCCGGGGGACACACCCTTTGGAAACCCGCGGGCCGCCGCCAATTTTTGCGGAGTCCATCATGCACACGCCCGACTGGGTGGCCCAGGGCCAGCCCCATATCTGGCTTCCCTATGCCCAAATGAAGACGGCCACGCCGCCGCTGCCGGTCGTGCGCAGCCACGGCAGCCGGCTGGAACTGGCCGACGGGCGCAGCCTGATCGACGGCGTGGCGTCCTGGTGGACGGCCTGCCATGGCTACAACCATCCCCACATCGCCCAGGCGGTGCGGGCGCAGCTGGACGCCATGCCGCATGTGATGTTTGGCGGACTTACGCACGAACCCGCGCTGAAACTGGCGAGCCGGCTGGCCGGCTTGCTGGGGCCGGGGCTGGACCGGGTCTTCTATACCGACTCGGGCTCGGTGGCGGTCGAAGTCGCCATGAAGATGGCGGTGCAATACTGGCTGAACCAGGGCGAACGCGGGCGCAGCCGTTTCCTGGCGTTTCGTGGCGGCTACCACGGCGACACGTTTGGCACCATGGCGGTGTGTGACCCTGAAGAGGGCATGCACAGCCTGTACCGGGGCATGCTGGCCGAACACGATATCGTCGACCTGCCCCGAGACGAGGCCGCGATGGCGGCGCTGGACACCTTCCTCGAGACGCGCGCGCCGCAACTGGCGGGCATCCTGGTCGAGCCGCTGGTGCAGGGCGCGGGCGGCATGTTGCTGCACGACCCTGAAGTGCTGCGCCGCCTGCGCCGGCTGGCGGACCGCCACGGCCTGCTGCTGATTTTCGACGAGATCTTCACGGGCTTCGGGCGCACGGGCACGATGTTCGCGTTCGAGCAGGCCGGCATCCGGCCCGACATCATCACCTTGTCCAAGGCGTTGACGGGCGGCACGCTGCCCCTGGCCGCCACCGTGGCCAGCAACCGGGTGTTCGATGCGTTCTGGTCCGACGATCCGGCGCACGCACTGATGCACGGGCCCACCTTCATGGGCAATGCGCTGGCTTGCGCGGCGGCCAATGCATCGCTGGACCTGTTCGAGTCCGAGCCCCGCCTCGCCCAGGCGCAGGCGCTTGAGACCGCGCTCGCGGCGGGCCTGGCGCCTTGCCGCGATTTGCCCTGGGTGCGCGATGTGCGCGTGCTGGGCGCGATTGGCGTGGTCGAACTGGACGCCATCGCCGACCGCGAAGCGCTGAAGCGCCGGCTGGTCGAGGCCGGCGTCTGGGTGCGTCCGTTTGGCAATGTGGTCTACCTGACGCCGGCATTGACCATCCCCGAGGACGAACTGGCCGCGTTGATGCGCGCCGTGGTGGGCGTGCTGCGTCAGCAGCGCCCCTGATCCCGCCGCCGGTTTGCTTCCCGTGCAGGGGGGCAAAGCGCCTTGATCCAGATCAAGGCGTGCACCCGGAGCGCTGGGTACCATCGGCGCATGCGAGCAAAATCGATCTTCGCCGTCCCCGCGTGCCTGTCCGATGCCGACCGCCAGCAGCGCCGTCATGCGCTGGTGCGCCTGTCGCTGGCCTGGCTGGCGATGATGCAGGTCATGATGTTCGCGTGGCCCGGCTATCTCCGGCACGACAGCATGCCCGCCGACGCCCTCGAAACGCTGGACTGGGCCATCGTCCTGATGAACTGGGCCAGCTTCGCGCTGACCATCCCCGTGGTGCTGTATTCGGCCTGGCCCATCTGGCGCCATGCCGGCGACAACCTGCGCCACGGCCGCGCCGGCATGGACGTACCGGTGGCGCTTGGCATCGTCGCCGCCTTCATCCCCAGCGTCCACGCCACCTGGACGGGCCGCGGCGAGGTCTATTTCGACTCGGTCACGATGTTCGTGGCCTTCCTGCTGACCGCACGCTATCTGGAACTCTGCGCCCGCCAGTCCTTCGGCGGCGCGTCGGGCGGCCGGCGGCACGAACGGGTCGAGGCCCAGCGCCTGGACCTGGGCGCCCGCGCCGACCGGCTGGCATCCCGCTTTGTCATGGCGCAGGTGGCCCTTGCGCTGGCCGCGGCCGCCGCCTGGGCCTATATCGATCCCGCGCACAGCATTCCGGTGATGGTGGCGCTGCTCGTCATGAGCTGCCCTTGCGCCATGTCGATGGCGGTGCCCACCGCCATGGCGTCGGCGCACTCGGCGCTGGCGGCGCATCCCACCATGTCCGACGCCGCGCTGAACGCGCTCTTGCAGCAGGCGCGCCACAAGGCCCGCCAGAACCTCTACGGGTCGCTGGTCTGGCACCTGCTCATGACCCCGCTGGCGCTGGTAGGGTGGGTCACGCCATGGCTGGCCGCGATCACCATGCTGGTGTCGTCGCTGGCGGTGGCCTACAACTCCTGGCGCCTGTGCCGCACCGACTGGTCCGGCGACGCCACCACTTCCGGCATGCTGGAAGCCGCGCAATGACCATCCTGTACCTGTTGCTGCCGCTGTCCCTGCTGTTCGTGCTGGCCATCGGCATATCGCTGTGGTGGGCCGTGTTCAACGGTCAGTACGACGACACCGACAACGCCGGAACGGCCATCCTGCGCGACGACGACAGCGGCCCCGCCAGCCGCAGCTGAGCGCCGCCGCGCCGCAACCCCGACAAACGGGCCGCCACCCGTTTTTGCGTCGCGTCGTCTGCAACATTCGTAGATAACGTTGCTGTTCCGTTGTGCCCGCGCCGCGTTCCCCGCCCGGCCAGCTGGCGCTTGATCCATATCAACGCCGACTTGTGTGACTAGTCCCATCATCTGAGCCTGGAGCTATTTGTTACTTTAGGGGAAGGGTGATGAACGATTGCGCCGCAATCGCAAGCAAGGCCGATACCTTCAACTACAAGATCGTGAGGCAGTTCGCGCTCATGACGGTGGTTTGGGGCATTGTCGGCATGGCTGTGGGCGTTTTTATCGCCGCGCAGCTGATTTGGCCTCAGTTGAACTTTGACATCGCATGGCTGAGCTACGGCCGCCTGCGCCCGCTGCACACGAACGCGGTGATCTTCGCCTTCGGCGGCAGCGCGCTGTTCACGACGTCGTACTACGTCGTCCAGCGCACCTGTCAGGCACGCCTGTTCTGTGGCCCCTTGGCCGCCTTCACGTTCTGGGGCTGGCAGCTCGTCATCGTCGCCGCGGCGATCACGCTGCCGATGGGCTTCACCAGCAGCAAGGAATACGCCGAACTCGAATGGCCGATCGACATCCTGATCACGCTGGTCTGGGTGGCCTACGCCATCGTGTTCTTCGGCACGATCATCAAGCGCCGGTCCAAGCACATCTACGTGGCCAACTGGTTCTTCGGTTCGTACATCCTTACCATCGCCATCCTGCACATCTTCAACAACATCGAAATGCCGGTGTCGCTGTGGAAGTCGTACTCGGCTTACGCCGGTGTACAGGACGCCATGGTGCAGTGGTGGTACGGCCATAACGCGGTGGGCTTCTTCCTGACCACCAGCTTCCTGGGCATGATGTATTACTTCGTGCCCAAGCAGGCCGGCCGTCCGATCTATTCGTACCGTCTGTCCATCGTCCACTTCTGGGCGCTGGCCTTCACGTACATGTGGGCGGGCCCGCACCACTTGCTGTATACGTCGCTGCCCGACTGGACCCAGTCGCTGGGCATGACGTTCTCGCTGATTCTGCTGGCGCCTTCCTGGGGCGGCATGATCAACGGCATCATGACGTTGCAGGGCGCCTGGTACAAGCTGCGTACCGACCCGATCCTGAAGTTCATGGTGACGGCGCTGTCGTTCTACGGCATGTCGACCTTCGAAGGCTCGATGATGTCGATCCGCACGGTCAACGCGCTGTCGCACTACACGGACTGGACCATCGGCCACGTGCACTCCGGCGCGCTGGGCTGGGTCGCCATGATTTCGTTCGGTTCCCTGTACTACCTGATCCCGCGCCTGTATGGCCGCGAAAAGATGCACAGCGTGAAGGCGATCGAACTGCACTTCTGGATCGCGACCATCGGCGTGGTGCTGTACATCGCCGCCATGTGGATCGCCGGGGTGCAGCAGGGCCTGATGTGGCGCGATACCGCTTCCGACGGCACGCTGGTCTACAGCTTCGTCGAAGAACTGAAGACGCGCGTTCCGTACTACCTGATCCGACTGTTGGGTGGCACGTTGTTCCTGTCCGGCGTGTTCGTCATGGCCTGGAACGTGTGGATGACGGTGCGCGGTGCGCAACCGGTCAACCCCGCCATTCCGCAAGACGATCCCCATGCTGCTCGCCCGTCGGTCGTTGCGACCGCCGAGCCGGCTACTGTTTGACGAGGACATCATGGCCAACAAGAAACCTGGCTTCTTTTCTCACCAGACGCTTGAGAAGAACATCGGCTGGATGATCATCGCGAGCATCCTGGTGGTGTCCTTCGCGGGCCTGGTCCAGATCGTTCCGCTGTTCTTCCAGCACAGCACGACCCAGCCCGTCGCAGGCGTGGAACCCTACAGCCCGTTGCGGCTGATGGGCCGCGACGTCTACATCCGTGAAGGCTGCGTCGGCTGCCACTCGCAGCAGGTACGCGTGCTGGCCGCGGAAGTGCAGCGCTACGGCTCGTACTCGACCGCGGCGGAATCGGTCTTCGACCATCCGTTCCTGTGGGGCTCCAAGCGCACTGGCCCGGACCTGGCCCGCGTTGGAGAACGCTACTCCGACGACTGGCACCGTATCCACTTGCGCGATCCGCGCAAGGTGGTGCCGGAGTCGAACATGCCCGCCTATCCGTGGCTTGAAAGAACGGTCATCACCGGCCAGAACGTGGCCGAGCGCATGCGGGCGCTGCGCGCCCTGGGCGTTCCCTACACCGATGCCGACATCGAGGCCGCACCCAAGGCCATCGAAGGCAAGACGGAAGAGGACGCACTGGTTGCCTACCTGCAAGCGTTGGGCGTAGGCGTGCGCAAGGCCCAGGCCAAGCTGGCCGAAGATGCCAAAAAGGCCGAAGACGCGAAGAAGGCCGCTCAGCCGACCGCGCAGTCGGCGGCGCAACCCGCCGCGCAAGCGGCAACGGGAGGCTGATCATGGTGGGCTACCTGAGCGCGATCGTCACCGCCATTTCGATGGCAACCTTTTTCGGCATCGTCTGGTGGGCCTGCTCGCGCGGCCGCCAGGGCGCCAACCGCGAATCGGCCATGCTGCCGTTCGCCCTGCCCGACGAGTTCGGCCAGGAACAACAAGATGGAGCGAATCGGTCATGAGCGATTTCGTAAATGGCTTCTGGGGATATTTCATCTCGGTCGTCGCCGTGGGCGGCGTGGTCTGGTGCCTGTGGCTGCTGTATACGCAGCGCCGTTGGCTCAGCACCAAGCCGACCAGCGGCCAGGTCGAAGACACCGGCCACGTCTGGGACGGCGATCTGACCGAGCTTAATAATCCGGTCCCCACCTGGTGGACCTGGATGTATCTGCTGGCGTGCGTATTCGCGCTGGGCTACCTGTTCTTCATGCCGGGCCTGGGTTCCTACAAGGGCCAACTGGGCTACAGCAGCACGGAGGAAGTCGCGCGGCATCAGGCAAAGATGGCCGAGGCCGTGCGTCCGATCTATGCGCGCTTCGAAACCATGACGGTGCCGCAGGTAGCGCAAGACCAGGCCGCCCTGGACATGGGGCAGCGCCTGTTCTTGAACACGTGCGCGCAGTGCCACGGTTCGGACGCAAAGGGCGGCCCCAGCTTTCCCAACCTGACCGACGGCGACTGGCTCTACGGCGGCTCGCCCGAGATCATCATGGAGACCATCACCAAGGGGCGCCACGGCGTGATGCCGCCTTGGAAGGCCGCCATCGATGCCAAGACGGCCGGCGATATCGCCCAGTACGTGCGTTCGCTGTCCGGCCTGACCTCGGACGACATCCGTGTCTTCCGCGGCAAGCGCGAGTTCGGCAACTACTGCGTGGCCTGTCACGGTGTGGACGGCAAGGGCAACCCACTGCTGGGCGCGCCCAACCTGACGGACGACGTGTGGCTGTACGGCAGTTCGGAAGCCACGATCGTGAAGACGATCCTGGACGGTCGCGACAACCGCATGCCGGCGCACGAACACATCCTGAACCCCGAGCAGATCAAAGTGCTGACGGCCTGGGTATGGGGTCTGTCGAACAAGCCCGGGGGCGCTGCGACGACGGCGGCGCCGGTTGCCGCCAACACCGCGACGCCTGCCGTCGCCAACCCCGCGGCGAATGCTGTCGCCCAGTAACGCGGCAAGCGGTGCTTAAGTGGGGGGGGCGCATCATGCGGCCCCCACATCATTGGACTTACAGGACGGAGCAGCAAATGGAAGATGGGTCAACCGCAAGCGTCGGCAAGCCGCCCGACGGCGACCCGCCACCCTGGCGGCCGCACACGCGGCCGCCGCGCCCCGGGCAGGAAACGCTGGAGCAGACTCTGGCGGGTGTACGCAGCAAGATTTATCCGCGATCCGTCAGCGGCATTTTTGCCCGCTGGCGCATCGCCTTCGTCTTTATCACCCAACTGATCTTCTACGGGCTGCCCTGGTTGCAATGGAACGGCCGGCAGGCCGTGCTGTTCGACCTGGGGGCGCGCAAGTTCTACCTGTTCGGGCTGGTGTTGTGGCCGCAGGACGTCGTCTATCTGGCCGTGCTGCTGGTGATCTCGGCGCTGGCGTTGTTCCTGTTCACCGCCGTGGCGGGCCGGTTGTTCTGCGGTTACGCCTGTCCGCAAACGGTCTACACCGAAATCTTCATGTGGATCGAGCGCAAGGTCGAAGGCGATCGCATTGCGCGCATCCGCCTGGATGAGTCCCCCTGGACCTGGCGCAAGGCGCGCCTGAAAATCACCAAGCATTTCCTGTGGATCGCGTTGGCCTGGTGGACAGGGTCCACGTTTATCGGCTATTTCGCGCCGATCCGCGAGCTGGGCCATGAACTGTTCACGCTGCAGCTGGGGCCATGGCAATGGTTCTGGATGTTGTTCTACGGCTTTGCCACGTGGGGCAACGCGGGCTTCATGCGCGAATCCGTCTGCAAATACATGTGCCCCTACGCCCGTTTCCAGAGCGTGATGGTCGACCCCGACACCTTTGTGGTCACCTATGACAAGCGTCGCGGCGATCCGCGCGGCGGTCGTTCGCGCAAGGTCGATCACAAGGCGGCCGGGCTGGGCGATTGCGTGGATTGCAGCCTGTGCGTGCAGGTCTGTCCGACCGGCATCGACATTCGGGAAGGCCTGCAGTACATGTGCATCGGCTGCGGCGCCTGTATCGACGCCTGCGAGCAGGTCATGGACAAGATGCAATACGAGCCGGGCCTGATCCGCTACACGTCGGACCGCGCCATGCAGGATGGCCTGTCTGCAAAAAGCGCGCGTTCGCACTTGCTGCGCCCGCGCGTGCTGATCTACGGCACGCTGATCCTGATCATGGCGGTGGCGTTCGTGGCGTCGCTGGCGATGCGCAACCCCTTGCGGGTAGACGTCATCCGCGACCGCGGGGCGCTGGGGCGGGAAGTCGCGGGTGGCCAGATCGAGAACGTCTACCGGCTGCAGATCATCAATACCTCGGACACGGCCATGCGCCTGCGCCTGTCGGCCGACGGCATGCCCGGATTGGCCGTGATGATGGGGCAGCAGGGCTCGGACGTGGTCGAAGTGGAACCCGCGGCCAACAAGTTGGTTCCCATGGTGATCCGGGCGCCTGCCGGCGCGGAACCCGGCGCGCACGCCATTACGTTACGCGCGCGCGGCAACAATGGTGAAAACCAGCCGATCGAAACCGACGAACCCGCCAGCTTCTACGTGCCCGACTGACTACGTAAAGGACAAACTCGATGACCCTTGCACAAACTGCCCCGGCGCCCAAGCCCTGGTACTACGAACCCTGGCCCTGGATCCTCATGGCCGGGCCGTTCGCGGCCATGGTCGGGTGCTTCATCACGATCTACTTCGCCTATGCCAACTTTACCCACGAGCCTATCGTGGAAGGCGTGATCAAACGCGGCCTGGTCATTGAACAGGCCGCGCCAAAAGTCGGCGAAGGCGCTGGCGCCGTGCGCGCCAATCCCTGACGGGAGGACTCAGATGGGCTTGCGTTCATTGATGTGGATACTGTGGCCGTCGTTCCTGGCGGCCGCTGCCGGAAGCGCGTTGATATTCGCCCTGATCGACCCGCTGGACGTGACGATATTCGGGCACGTTCCTACCGGGCGCATGGGCTTCTACACGGTGTCGTTCTTCGTGTTGTGGGTCATGGCCGGCCTGTCCAGCACGCTGACGGCATACCTGATGCCGAAAGCAGCCGAGGACGACACGCTGTAATGTGCCGCGTGGCCATGCAGCAGGGAAGGGCCCGCCAAGGTGGCGGGCGCTGCATCAGACCTTTTTGACAAACTCCGACTTCAGGCTCATCTGGCCGAAGCCGTCGATCTTGCAATCGATGTCGTGGTCGCTGTCGACCAGGCGGATGCCCTTGACCTTCGTGCCCATCTTGATCACTCCGCCCGACCCCTTCAATTTCAGGTCTTTGATGACGGTGATGGTGTCGCCGTCTTGCAGGACGTTGCCGGCCGAATCGCGGTAGACGCGGGCATCATCGTCCGAGGGCGCGGCGTCTTGCGCCGACCATTCATGCGCGCATTCCGGGCAGACGTAGCCGCCGCCATCTTCGTAGGTGAATTCGGACTGGCATTTCGGACAGGCGGGCAATGCACTCACAGGGAAACCTCAGGTGAAACGCGCGAATCGCGCAATGCACGATTGTACTGTCCTGAGTGCCATTTTTCGCTGGAACGTGCGCCTATCTTCACGCATTTTCATGCAGCAAGTCGACAAAGTGCTGGCCAGCGGCACTTAAGGGGCGGTCGCGCGGCACGATGCTGCCGAATGCCGCCAGCGACTGCTGGATTTGATAGGGCAGGATCGCCAGCAAGCCATGCCGGGCATAGCGGCTGGCAACCGACTCCGGGATCACGCCCAGCATGCGCGACTTCATCGCCAGGTTGGTGGTGGTCAGGATGGACGAGGATTCGATCAGCCCAGGTGGCAGGGCTGTGTTGTGGGATCGGAACTCGTGTTCGATCACCTCGCGCATCGGACTGCCTTGGGGTTGAAGAATCCAGGGATACGCCTGCATTGCGTCGAAGCCGATGCGCCGCTTGCGGGCCAGCGGATGGTCCACCGCCGCGATGACGGATAGGGCTTCGTCGCCGATGGGGCGGAACACGTAGTTGCGGTCCGACAGGGTCAGCATGCGGCCGATCACCACATCCAGCTTGCCCGCATTCAACTGCGCGATCAGCAGGTCGCTGGTGCCCGTGGATATTTCCACCGCCAGCAGCGGATAGGTCTGCTTCAAGCGCAACAGCGCGTCGGTTAGGTGGCTGGGCGAGGCCGCCATGATGCTGCCGATAAAGAGTTTGCCGGCGCTGCCCAGCCGCAGTTCATCGAGTTCGCGCGCCAGCGACGACACCGTGCCGCGCATGCCACGGAAATGCCCCATGACGCACTCGCCGGCGGGCGTCAACGCCAGCCCGCGACCCACGCGTCCAAACAGCGGTTGCCCCAGCGCCGATTCCAGTTCGTGCAGCATCTTGCTGGCGGCCGACTGGGTGATGTTCAACTGCTGCGCGGCGGCGCGCAGGGTGCCACGGTCGTCGATGGCAAGCAGCAGCACGACCTGGCGCATGCGCAGTCGGGCCAGCAGGCCGGCGACGTTCAGATTGCGTTCCATGATTGATCGCCTAAAGTGAACGGTTGGTGCAAAAGTTTCATTTTACGGAAACTGATGTTCTTCATAAGATGACTTCACAACAAATTGCCCAGAGCGGCAAAGAATCATCAAGGAGACAACCATGAAGATCCGCGTATTGGCCGCATTGGCGGCGGGCGTCCTGTGCCTGTCCGCGCTGCCTCCCGGGGCGGCGCAGGCTCAGGCGCAAGCCGCCGGCTGGCCCACCAAACCGCTTCGCCTGTTGGTCGGGTCCGCGCCCGGCGGCGGCACCGATGCCATGGCGCGCGCCGTGGCGGACAAACTCGGGCCGATGCTCAAGCAGACGGTCGTCGTGGAGAACAAACCCGGCGCGTCCAATACGCTGGCGGCCGACCTGGCCGCGAAGTCGGCGGATGGCCACACCATGGTGATGGGAGTGTCGACTGCCCATGCGATCGCGCCTCACTTGTTGAAACTGAGCTATGACAACGACCGTGACCTGACGCCGGTGGTGTTCGTGGGAGCGGTACCGAATATCCTGGTCGTGAACAACGAGGTGCCGGCGAAATCGGTGCAGGATCTGGTCGCGCTGTTGAAGCGCAAGCCGGGCGAATACAACTTCGCCAGCAGCGGCTCGGGCAGCACCCAGCACATTGCGGCGGAACTCTTCAAGGACGCGACCGGGGTGCAGATGACGCATATTCCCTACCGTGGCAGCGGCCCGGCCATGGTCGACCTGATGGGCGGACAGGTGCAGATTGCCTTTGAAACCGCATCGTCCGTCATCCCGCATATCAAGAGCGGCAAGGTGCGCGCGCTGGCGGTATTGAGCGCCCGCCGCAACGCCCAGCTGCCGGATGTGCCGACGATGGCCGAAGCCGGCGTGCCGGGCGTCGAAATGAGCGCCTGGTACGGCATCTACATGCCCAGCGCCACGTCCGCCGCCATCCAGAAACGCATCCATGACGACGTCAACCAGATCCTGGCGCTGCCCGACACGCAGGCCCGCCTGCAGGCGATCGGCGCCGATATCACCCCGATGAGCCAGGAACAGTTTGCGCAGTTTCACAAAGCCGAGAACCAGCGCTACGCCGGCATCATCAAGAAGAACAACATTTCCGTGGAATGACTCCAGCATGAACCCGCAGCCAAAACCCGTTATTGCCCTGACCCTGGGCGACCCCGCCGGCATCGGCGCCGAACTGATCGCCCGCCTGCTCGCCAAGCCGGAGGCCTGCCAGATGGCCAACATCGTGCTGGTGGGCGACGCCTGGCTCTGGCGCGAAGGCCAACGCGTGGCCGGCGTGCAGGTGGCCACCCAGCCGGTGGACAGCATCGAGGCGGTGCGTGGCCGCCCGGACACCCGCCTGCCGGCGTGGTTGGAAAAGGACACGATCCGGCCCGACCAGGTGACGGTGGGCCAACCCCAGGCGGCGGGCGGGGCGTCGGTGCTGCGCGTGCTGGATGCTTGCATGGACGCCGCGCGCGACGGTCATGTGGATGCCATCTGCTTTGCGCCGCTGAACAAGTTCGCCATGAAGCTGGGCGGGCTGGGGCACGACGACGAACTGCATCATTTCGCGCAATACCTGGGCGTCACCGGCTATTTCTGCGAATTCAATACGCTGGGCGAGTTGTGGACGTCGCGCGTGTCGTCGCATATCCCGCTGAAGGACGCGGCGGCGGCGCTCAGCGTCGATGGCATCAAGGCGGCGACGCGGCTGATCTACCGGTCACTGCAGGCCAACGGCATCGCGGCGCCGCGGGTGGCGGTGGCCGCCTTCAACCCGCATGGCGGCGATGGCGGCACCTGCGGGCGCGAAGAAGTCGACATCATCGCGCCGGCCGTGCGCCAACTGAACGACGAAGGGCTGCCCGTGCAGGGGCCGTTTCCGGCGGACACCATCTTTCTGAGGGCGCAGGCCGGCGAGTTCCAGGCCATCGTCACCATGTACCACGACCAGGGCCAGATCGCGATCAAGCTGCTGGGTTTCGCGCGCGGGGTAACGGTGCAGGGCGGCTTGCCCATCCCCATTACCACGCCGGCGCACGGCACGGCCTACGACATCGCGGGCCAGGGCCGCGCCAATGTGGAGGCCACCTGGCAAGCCTTCCTGATCGCCTGCCGCATGGGCGTCTCGCACCGTTTCTCGTCTTCCAAGTAGGAATCCGACATGAAGATCAAATCCGTCCGCGCTCGCGTTTTCGAATGGACCGGCAAGACCGTTCCGCCGCAAGGCAACTTTTGCTCCAACGCCATGGACCTGCTGTATTCCAAGCAAGAAACCATGAGCACGTTTCGCTTCCACGGCTGGACCGTTGTGGAAGTGGAAACGGACGACGGCATCGTGGGCCTGGGCAATGTGGCGCTGGCCCCGCGCGTGGCCAAGGCCATCATCGACCAATACCTTGCGCCGCTGGTCGTGGGCCACGACCCCTGGGACTACGAATACCTGTGGCAGCGCATGTACCGCGCCACGCACGCCTGGGGCCGAAAGGGCGTGACGATGGCGGCGATATCGGGCGTGGACCTGGCCATTTGGGACATCCTGGGAAAGTCGGTTGGCAAGCCCGTTTTCAAGTTGCTGGGCGGCCGCACCAAGGAAAAGATCCCCGTCTACTATTCCAAGCTGTACCGCACCGACCTCAAGGCCATGCAGGAAGAGGCGCAGACCTACCTGGACCAGGGGTTCACCGCGTTCAAGATGCGTTTCGGTTACGGGCCGGCGCACCTGCAGAAAGGCGTGGCGGAGAACTTGAAGTCGGTCGAGGCCGTGCGCGAGGTCATCGGCTACGACACCGACTTGATGCTGGAGTGCTATATGGGCTGGAACCTGGAATACGCCAAGCGTATCTTGCCCAAGCTAGAGAAGTTCGAGCCCCGCTGGCTGGAAGAACCCGTCATTGCCGATGACACCGACGGCTACGCCGAACTGAACCAGCTGACGTCGATCCCGATCTCGGGTGGCGAGCACGAATTTTCGCTGTACGGATTCAAGCAGTTGCTGGATAAGAAGGCGGTGTCGGTGGTGCAGTACGACACGAACCGCGTGGGCGGCATCACGGCGGCGCACAAGATCAACGCGCTGTGCGAAGCCTACAGCGTGCCGGTCATTCCGCACGCCGGGCAAATGCACAATTACCATTTGACGATGAGCACGCTGGCCTCGCCCATGAGCGAGTATTTCCCGATGTTCGACGTTGAAGTCGGCAACGAGCTGTTCTACTACATCTTTGACGGCGAGCCGGTGGCCAAAGAAGGCTTCATCGACCTGGACGACGACAAGCCGGGCCTGGGCCTGACGCTGAAAACCGAGTATCTGAACGATTTCAACATCATCGAATAGGCCCGCGATGACAACGACCCCCACGACCCCCACGACCCAGGCGCCGCGCTATCGCGGCATCTTTCCGGTGGTGCCCACCCCCTTTACCGAGTCGGGTGGCCTGGACCTGCCCAGCCAGAAGCGCGCGGTCGACTTCATGATCGACTCGGGCGTGGACGGCCTGTGCATTCTGGCGAACTTCTCCGAACAGTTCGTGCTGTCGGACGAAGAACGCGAGGTGCTGACGCGGACCATCCTGGAACACGTGGCGGGCCGCGTGCCCGTCATCGTGACGACCACGCACTTCAGCACCCGGGTCTGCGCGGCGCGTAGCCGGCAGGCGCAGGACCAGGGCGCTGCCATGCTGATGATCATGCCGCCGTACCACGGGGCGACGATCCGCGTGCCCGAAGCGCAGGTCGAGGCCTTTTTCCAGCAGGTGTCCGACGCGGTGGACATCCCCATCATGATCCAGGACGCGCCGGTGGCCGGCACGCCGTTGCCGGCCACGCTGCTGGCGAAGATGGCGCGCGAGATTTCCCAGGTGTCGTATTTCAAGATCGAGACGGCGGGCGCGGCCTCCAAGCTGCGTGACCTGATCGCACTGGGCGGCGCCGCGGTGGAAGGGCCCTGGGATGGCGAGGAGGCCATTACCCTGCTGCCCGACCTGGATGCCGGCGCCACGGGTTCGATGACGGGCGGCGGCTTTGCCGACGGCATTCGCCCCATCATCGAGGCGCACCGCGCCGGGCGGCGCGACGAGGCCTACCGCCTGTACGAGCGCTGGCTTCCCCTGATCAACTACGAAAACCGCCAGGGCGGCATCCTGACGGCGAAGGCGTTGATGAAAGCCGGTGGCGTGATTGACTGCGAGGCGCCCCGCCATCCGTTCCCGCCGATGGGCCCGGAGGTTCGCCAGGGCCTGCTGGAAACCGCCCGCCGGCTCGACCCCTTGGTGCTGCGTTGGGGCCGTTAGTCGCCACACCCTGAACACTGCGTTCCGCCACGCCGAATAAGCGGTAACGGCGCGGCGGGTAAAATCTCCAGCTGTCGATCAAGTCGGGGGCTCGAGTGCAGCCGGTCATATCAGTTCAGGATTTATCCAAGCGGTACGCGTCGGGGTTCCAGGCGCTAAAGAGCGTCAACCTGGAAATCCAGCGTGGCGAGATCTTCGCCTTGCTCGGGCCGAACGGCGCGGGCAAGACGACGCTGATCAGCATCATCTGCGGCATCGTCAATCCCAGCGACGGCCGGGTGCTGGCCGACGGACACGACATCGTGTCGGATTTTCGTGCCGCGCGCTCCAAGATCGGCCTGGTGCCGCAAGAGATTTCCACGGACGCGTTCGAAAGCGTGTGGAACACCGTGACGTTCAGCCGCGGCCTCTTCGGCAAGCCGGCGAACCCTGCCTATATCGAAAAAGTGCTGCGCGACCTGTCCCTGTGGGACAAGAAGGACAGCCGGATCATGGCGTTGTCGGGGGGCATGAAGCGTCGCGTCATGATCGCCAAGGCACTGTCGCACGAACCTGCCATTCTGTTCCTGGACGAGCCGACGGCGGGCGTGGACGTGGAGCTGCGCCGCGGCATGTGGGAAATGGTGCGGCGCCTGCGTGAAAGCGGCGTCACCATCATCCTGACCACGCACTACATCGAAGAAGCGCAGGAAATGGCCGACCGCATTGGCGTGATCCGCAAGGGCGAGATCATCCTGGTCGAAAAAAAGGACGCGCTGATGGCCAAGCTGGGCAAACGCCAGCTGAGCCTGACCTTGAAAGCGCCGTTGCCGGGCATTCCGACCGCGCTGGACGCCTATCAGCTGGACTTGTCCGCCGACGGCTACAAGCTCGTCTATACCTATGACAACCAGGGGGGCGGGCAGATGTCCCAGCTGCTGCACGACCTCAGCCGGCTCGAGATCGAATTCACGGACCTGAATTCATCGGAAAGCTCGCTTGAGGATATCTTTGTCAGCCTGGTACACGGTCAATCATGAACTTCTACGCCATCCGCGCTATCTACCTGTTTGAAATGGCTCGCGCCTGGCGCACGCTGATGCAAAGCGTGTTGTCGCCGGTCATCTCCACGTCGCTGTACTTCGTGGTGTTCGGCTCGGCCATCGGTTCGCACATGGTCGAGATCGACGGGGTCAGCTACGGCGCGTTCATCGTGCCGGGCATGATCATGCTGTCGCTTCTTACCCAAAGCATCGCCAATGCGTCCTTCGGCATCTATATGCCGCGGTTCTCGGGCACCATCTACGAAATCCATTCGGCGCCCATCTCGTATGTGGAGATCGTCATGGGCTACGTGGGGGCGGCGGCCAGCAAGTCCATCATCCTGGGGCTGATCATGCTGGCCACGGCTCGCCTGTTCGTGTCGTTCGAGATCGCGCATCCGATCTGGATGCTGGGCTTCCTGGTGCTTACGGCCGTCACGTTCAGTCTGTTCGGCTTCATCATCGGCGTCTGGGCCGACGGCTTCGAGAAGCTGCAGATCATTCCCCTGATGATCATCACGCCGCTGACCTTCCTGGGCGGCACCTTCTATTCCATCAAGATGCTGCCCCCGTTCTGGCAGACCGCCACCTTGTTCAACCCGGTGGTCTATCTGGTCAGCGGTTTCCGGTGGGCGTTCTACGGCGTGTCGGATGTCAGCGTGGGCGTCAGCGTCGGCATGACGCTGGTGTTCCTCGTGGCGTGCCTGATCGGCGTGCGCTGGATTTTCAAGACGGGCTACCGCCTGAAGACCTGATCAACCGGCGGCGCTGGGCGCACGGCGGGCCAGGCCGTCGAAGGCATCCAGCAGCCGTTCGCGCCAGGCGTGGACGGGGTCGTCTTCGGCCAGCAGTTCCAGCGGGCTCGTGCAACGCGCCCACATGAACATGCCGAACACCGCGTAGTCGGCATAGCCGTGCTGGGCGCCCGCCAGGAAAGGCTGTTTGCCCAGCGTCAGGCGCAGCGGCAGCAATGCCGCTCGCAGCGCGGCGATCTGGTCGGCGTAGCCCGCGGGCAGGTCTTCCAGTTTGCCGAAGCGCTTTTCGCGAGAGGCGCGGAAGTACTCCTGGTCTTTTTCGTGGATCAGGCCGTGGATGGCGGGCAGCAACAGGCGCGCCAGCACGGGCACCAAGGTTGTATCGGCCCAGGCGTTCGTGAACAGGGTGGTTGCGCGGCCACCCTGGCCGCCGAACAGCGACGGCCGTTCGGGAAACGTGTCTTCCAGGTAGCAGGCGATCTGCCATGAATCACTGACGACATGCGTGTCATGCACCAGCACCGGCACCAGTTTCTGGCCGGAAAAGCTGATTTCTTCTTTTTCGGTGAAGCGCCAGGGCACGGTCTTGGCGGACAAGCCTTTGTGGGCCAGCGCCATGTGCGTTTTCCAGCAGTGGGGGCTGAAACGTAGCGACGCGTCGGCGCCGGCCAGGTCATAGAGAGTCAGATCCGGGTTCAAGATACCGTGCTCCTTGGGCATGCCTGTGGAAGAAGACGGCAGTCAGGATAACGCTTTCCCCGCGTCCAAGCGCGCAAGAAAAAGCGCCACGCGCCCGAAGGACACGTGGCGCAGGCCGGACAATCCCCGGTCCGGCCTTGGGTTACTTCGGCGCGCCCTGGCTCATGTTCATGACCCGCTGCTTCAACTTCGGGTCCTGCTGCACGGCCTGGCCGATGCCATTGAATTCTTCGACAGTCAGTCCGTCCGCACGCACTAGCTGCACCATCTTGGCGTCCGCTTCCTGGACGACCTTCTGCTTGGCGTCGTCCGACTTCGCGGCGTCGACCTTGGGACGGTATTCATCGACCACGCCGGAAACCTTTTGCGATGCGGAGGCGAAACGTTGCAATTGCTGGTCGGTGGGCTGCGTGATGGCGGGGGCCATTTGCGGTTGAGCCGGCGGCTGGCTCGCGTTCTGCGCCAGGGCGGAAGCACCGGAGAGCGCCGTCGTCAAAATGGCGGCGGATAGGAATGCGTAAGTGGAACGCTGCATGAAACCTCCTTGTTCCGGTTTGAATGTTCGACCATGATGACGATGGGACCCGGCACGGGACAAGTTTCGCGATGTGTTTTCCTGTGTCGGCAGGCCACGGGATCCGGGCCGTGCCCGGCAGGGCGGCCCCAGGGCGGGCGTCGGAAACGTTTTGCGCGGTTTCGTAGTCGCTGCTGGCCGCGATGTGTCCTTAGGTGTGCGGGCGGCGGCGCCGGATGCGCGCCGCGTGCTCAGATCAACAGCATGCTCAGCATCACCAGCGCAAGCAGCAGGAGGTACACCCGGGCGTGCAGGCGATCGGGAATCCGGGGGATGAACGGGGCGGCCAGGCGGATGCCCGCAAGCGACCCAAGCGCCAGCGCGCCGAAGGCCAGCAGGTCGACGTAACCGACGATCCAGGGGGCCAGCCGGGCGGGAAGCTCGCGCGCCGCCGCCATGTACGCCAGCGTGCCCGCGATGGCGACCGGCAGCGTCAGCGGGTTGGCCATTGCCGCGGCCTTGGCCATGGGCAGGCCCCGCCGGCGCAGCAGGGGCACGGTCATCACGCTGCCGCCGACTCCCAGGAACGTCGCGACGGCGCCGATGGCCACGCCGCCGCCTACCACGACGCCCGGCCCCAAGCGTTGCGGGGCCTGCGCGTCCTGCTGCGCCAGGAAGCCCTGGCGCAGCAGGCAGTCCAGGATCGTCACGCCCAGATAGGCGATGAAGGCCCCGCGCACCAGATCGCCGCTGGCGCGAGTGGCGGCCCACGCGCCAAGCAGGGCGCCCACCGCGATAAACGCGGCCAGCGGCCATACGTAGGCGCGCACGATGTTGCCCGCGCGCTGATGCTTGCGCGTTGCGGCGATCGAATTCACGATCATGACGCAAGTGGAGGTCGCCACCGCGATGTGCATGGCGGACTGGCCGATGGCGTCCCCCGCGCCATGGGTGGCCGTCAAAACGCCGTACAGCACCGGCACCACCACAAAGCCCCCGCCAAAGCCGAACAACACCGTGGTGATGCCACTTGCGCAACCGAATAAGGCCAATATCAGATACAGCATGCCGCCCCTCCTTTCCGTGGAAAAGCGTCACGATAGGCTGGCAGGGAATGGCCTGCTTTATGGGATTGGACAATAATGTTCGTGTTTCGGCCAAAGCGGCCCGCGATTTCGACCTTGTCCCCGCCATGCGCAATACCCATATCGACCGCTACGACTCGCTGGACCGCGCCGTGATCGCCATCGGCAACGACTATCCGTCTGGCCAGTTGCTGCCCGCTCACGCGCACCGGCGCGCGCAATTGCTGTACGGCGCCACGGGCGTCATGCAGGTGGAGACCCGCGATGGCAACTGGGTGGTGCCGCCGCAGCGCGCCGTGTGGATCCCCGCGGGGGTGACGCATCGGGTGCGCATGCTGGACGTCAGCACGCGTAGCGCCTACATCGAAGCTGGCGCCGCGCGGACGGACCGCGTCGCTTGCGAGGTGGTCGAAGTATCGCCGTTGTTGCGGCAACTGCTGCTGGAAGCGGTCGACATGCCCGCCATGTACGAACCGGATGGCCGCGACGGGGCGCTGGCGGCTCTGCTATTGCACGAGGTCGCTCGCGCGCCGGTCTTGCCGTTGCATATTCCCTTGCCGAAGGACAAGCGGTTGGCGCCGTTGTGCCGGGCGTTCATCGCCGCACCCGATGCGCGCGTGCCGCCGCAGGCGTGGGCGGACCGTCTGCACATGAGCCTGCGCACCTTCAGCCGCCATTTCCGCTTGCAGACGGGCATGCCATTTTCCGCCTGGCGGCAGCGCGCCTGTGTGGTGCAGGCGCTGGCGCGATTGGCCGCCGGGCAACCGGTGACCGCCATCGCGCTGGACTTCGGCTATCAAAGCCCTGCGGCGTTCTCCACGATGTTTCGGCGTGTACTGGGCCGGCCGCCCACGGAGTACCTGCGGCGGGACTAGCCTTGTGGGTACTAGCGCAGCGCTATTGCAGCGCTATCCCGGCATGAATCGCGGCCATGCCGGGACAATTGCTGGCATGGTGGCCA
>Ga0307412_10000446_pt1 | contig 25035 bp, 34 predicted proteins | sample DK1Cmetagenome_3_FD_203823 | JGI IMG/M metagenome (GOLD analysis project Ga0307412, IMG submission 203823) | Maize rhizosphere microbial communities from greenhouse at UC Davis, California, United States - DK15-C-1 | ecosystem: Host-associated > Plants > Roots > Rhizosphere > Soil | place: USA...
GATGTTCCGGGTCTGGAAGATCAGGTCCTCGACCGGATCAATCACATCCGCCAGGATCCCGGCGCCTATGCCGAGCGCCTTCGCCAGCTTCGCCCGTATTTCAAGGGCAGTACACTGTATCTACCCGGGCGCGAGCGCGGCCTCGTCACGCGCGAAGGCGTGGAGGCTGTCGAGGAGGCGATCGCATTCCTCGAACTTCAGTCACCGCTGCCGCCGCTGAGCCGCGGCGAACTGCTGGGCCTCGCGGCGCGCGAGCATGTCGTGGTGCAGGGCGCGCTGGGCACGCGCGGGCATTTCTCGCCGGACGGCGCTTCGCCGGGCGACCGTGTCCAGCGGCACGGTGGCGGCAGGCTCGTCGGAGAGGATATCTCCTATGGCTATGCCGATGCGGATGACGTGGTGCGGCAGCTGGTGGTGGACGACGGCGTGCCGGATCGCGGCCACCGCGATCTGCTGTTCAACCGCGAACTCCGCTATGCCGGAGTCGGTTGCGGCAGCCATAGCTTGTACGGCCATATGTGCGTGATCGATGTGAGCCGCACGCGCAACGGCATGTCGGTCTACGCCGCCTTGGCCCAGAATGAGGAACGATCCGCGGGCGTCCCCGGCAAGCGCTGACCGATCAGCGAACCACCGCCACCAGATCGCCGCGCTTCACTACCCCGAATAGCCTGCGCGCGAATTCCAGTGGCACGCCGATGCACCCATGGGTGGCCAATCCTTCGCGGACGTTGCTGCCGTGGATGGCGATCCCATCGTTGTTCAACCACAGGGTGAACGGCATCATCGCGTCATAGGTATTTGATCGGTGGTTCTTCTCCATCCCGCGGATGGGGAAGTTGCCGATCGGCGTGGGGGTTGCGTCCTGCCCGTAGAGGATGACGCTGGTACCGATCTCGTCCTCACCACGGAACACCGAGAGGATCTGGCGCGACAGATCGATCCGCAGCCAGATCCTCCCCGGGGGAACCCCCTTGTCGTTCCAAGCAAAGTCACCAAACTGCATCCGGTTGGAAACCTGCAGCAGGCTACGGACCACCCGCGTGCTTCCGTCTGCCAGCGGCACCTGCTGAAGGTCGGCGCTGGAAAAACGAATGCGGTCCCCCACAGGTGACGGCGAAATTCGTGTTGCCGTCGTATCCTGCCGCACCCGCTTCGGAACGAAAGCCTTCGCCGCAAGCGTCAAGGTCAGCAGCGAGGCTGCACCCAGAGAGATCCACAGGCCGATCTGACGCTGCATATTCATCAAACCGCAGCTTTGCTCCGATTACGCCATCGCATCGCGCCGCCCATGAGCGTGAACGCGGTGACTAGCATCAGCCACTGCGAGGGCTCGGGAACGCCAGGCGGTGTCGGCGTCGGCGTTGGATCGGGCGGAGGTGGCGGGGGAGGCGTTGGCGTGGGAGTCGGCGTTGGTTCGGGCGTCGGCGTCGGCGTGGGCGTCGGCGTCGGCGTGGGAGTAGGCGTCGGCGTCGGTGTGGGAGTAGAAGCGCCGAGTGGCGGTATTGCACCACCGCCGCTGCCACCACCGCTGGGAACGATGGAGTTGCCGCCACCGCCGCCCATTCCAGACACCGGCACGACGTCCGCGACCGGGGATAGCATGTCGAAGCCGGACGGAAGCGACATCAGTTCTGCCAGCGGAACGTCCGCAGGAAGTGCAAGCGATGCCGGTATCGGTGCCTGATCCGCGGACAGGTCAAAGACCTTCGGATAGGCGACGCCGTTCTTTGCGAGCGAATCCGGGGTCAACGCATCGCGCGGAGCCTTTTTCGCGACCTTGCTATATTTGCGCTTGCCCTTGATGCTGTGCGCGCCAGCTTCTCGCACGCCTGGCGACCGCTCTGACAATACCGAGAGCGCCTTGGACACTTGCTGCACCGCAGCGGCAACGGTCGGGACCGCAATGCCGGCGGACGTGGCTGAAAGAAGCGAGGCGGCAGCAGCGGCGGCGCCTAGCTTGCGTAGGGGGTTCGACCCGAAGGATTCCTTTCCCGCTCTCAAGTGACTGCTCCCCCTGTTTTCCTGTGCTCGCATACGCGAAATTCGTTAACTATTCGCTTTGTGGCAAATACTTAACATGACTAAACTGCCTTGGCAGCCGAATAGTTCCCCGCGGGGGGTGCGACAACATGTAAGCGGTGAACCGCACCCCCCGATCTGTTCCTCCTGTACCAAAACGGTCATGCACAAGCCAGCATAAATGCGAAGTTATGCAGATATGGACTATTTCCCTAGTAGCTGTTCTACCAAGCTGCTGAGATTCCTGTAGTCCGCCACCTGCAATGGGAGCGTCTCGGCGCTTTTGGCGTGTGGCGAGGCAGGTGCGAGCGCTCGCTGGAACCCCAATTTTGCCGCTTCCCGCATCCGCAGCCCGGCATGGGCGACCGGCCGGACTTCACCGGACAGCGCGATTTCTCCGAAGACTACTGCATCGGCGGGGATCGGCCGTTCCGTAAGCGCGGAGACGAGTGCGGCCGCAACGGCCAGATCGGCGGCGGGATCCTGCACCCGGTAGCCGCCGGCGATGTTGAGATAGACCTCGCAGGAGGAGAAGCTGAGCCCGCAGCGCGCCTCCAGCACTGCCAGAACCATGGAAAGGCGGGGTTAGTCCCAGCCCACCACCGATCGCCGCGGGGTCGCGCCCGAACCCAGCCGAACGGTGAGCGCCTGGACTTCGACCAGCACCGGCCGTGTGCCTTCCAGCGCAGGAAAGACGACGGTTCCAGTCACATTCTCGTCACGCTGGGTGAGGAACAGCGAGGAGGGATTGGTGACCTCCGCCAGTCCTTCGGTCTGCATCGCGAACACGCCGATCTCATCGGTGCCGCCGAAGCGGTTCTTCACCGCACGCAGGATCCGGTAGAGGTGGCTGCGCTCGCCTTCGAACGCGAGCACCGTATCCACCATGTGCTCCAGCACGCGCGGGCCGGCGATCGAGCCGTCCTTGGTGACGTGGCCCACCAACACCAGCGCCGTGCCGCGCTCCTTGGCGAAGCGAATCAGTTCCTGCGCACTGGCGCGGACCTGGCTGACCGTGCCGGGCGCGCCTTCGATCAGGTCCGAATGCATCGTCTGGATCGAATCGATGATCAGCAGATCGGGCGGCGTGCCCATGCCGAGCGTCGTCAGGATGTCGCGCACCGACGTGGCGGCGGCGAGCTGTACCGGCGCCTGGCCGAGCCCGAGTCGGCGCGCGCGCAGCCGGACCTGGTCGGCGGCCTCTTCGCCCGAGACATAGGCGACGGCGAGGCCGCGGCTGGCGATCTTCGCGGCCGCCTGGAGCAGCAGGGTCGACTTGCCGATACCGGGGTCGCCGCCGATCAGCGTCGCCGAACCTTCGACGAACCCGCCACCCAGCGCGCGATCGAATTCGGCGATGCCGCTCGCCATCCGCTCCGGCAGCGCGACCTCGGAGTCTAGGCCGGATAGCAGGATCGCGCGGCCGCCCGATTGCAGGTTGTGCTTGGCCTGGAACGGCGTGGCAGGCCCGCCCGCTTCCTCGACCAGCGTGTTCCATTCGGCGCAGTCGGCGCATTGTCCCGCCCATTTGGAGGTCACCGAGCCGCAGGCCTGGCACACATAGCGCTTCTGGAGTTTTGCCATGGCCCCCTGTAGCGAAGCGGAAACGAAAAGGGAACGTCTGGCATCGGCGGGCAACGCACGGCGCCCCCTTCACGCGGTGGGCGACGCTGCTATGAAACGCGTATGACCGGGCTCGACATCATCACCCTCCTCGTCATCGCCGGCGCGGCGATTCTCGGCTTTCTGCGGGGGTTCACCACCGAGGTGCTGGCGTTCCTCGCCTGGATCCTCGTCGTCGTGGCGGTGAAGTTCTTTCATGGCGGCCTCACCGCGTTGCTCGCGCCGATGATCGGCACCGAGGGCGGGGCGGCGGTGCTCGCCTTCGCGCTGCTGGCCGGCCTCAGCTATTTCGGCGGACGACTGATCGCCAACACGCTGGGCGGCCAGATGCGCAACTCGATGCTCGGGCCGATCGATCGCGCGCTGGGCGTGGGCTTCGGCGTCGCCAAGGGGCTGATCCTGGTCAGCATGGGCTTTCTGGTGCTGATGCTGGTACTCGACACGTTCGAGGGCGGGCGGACGCATCGGCCGAAATGGATCACCAGGTCCGTTACCTATCCGCTGCTCGACACCACTAGCGCCGCGATCGGCGATTTCGTCGACCGCCGCCGCAAGGGCGAGCCGGTGTTCGGCAAGGACAACACGTCGGCGGCACCGGACGAGCGCGAGCGCGGCGACGAGAAGTGAGCGGCACGTTCAGGGCGCACCCCGGCGATAGCGCGCCGGCGAGGTCCCGAACTGCCGCCGAAATGCCGTGCTGAACGCTGCGACGCTGTCATAGCCGCTGTCCAGCGCCGCGCCGGTCACCGCTGACCCAGCGGCCAGCAGCCCGGCGGCATGCAGCAGGCGCGCCTTTTGCCGCCAGGCCTCCACCGTGAGCCCCGTTTCGCGCGGAAAGGCGCGTTGCAGCGTCCGGATGCTGCCGCCGGCTTCCCGCGCCAGCACGGGGAGGCTGCGGCGGTCGGCTGGTATCTGCTGCCAGTGCAATGCCAGGCGGCGCGCCCGCGGGTCACGGGGCAGGGGGAGCATCCGATCTTCGCGTGGTGCGGCGCGGAGCAGATCGATCAGCACGCCCGCCAGGCGCTCCTCGCCGCCCTGGTCCCGGTGCAGCATGCCGAGGGTGAGGAGGTGGAGGATCAGTTCCCGAAGCAGCGGTGCGACCGCCAGCACGGTCGGCGTGTCGGGCAGCGCCATCGCCCGGCGCGCGGCGATATAGATGGTGCGCATCGCCACTTCGCCCTGCATGGCAATTTCGTGCCCCAGGCCGGCCGGCAACCAGATCGCCCTGGTCGGCGGCACCACCCACAGCGCCGCATTGGTGCGGACGTGCATGATGCCAGCGGTGGCGAAGACCAGTTGGCCCCAGCCGTGGCGATGCGGCGAAAGGATCGTGCCCGGCAGGAACGTTGCCGCAAGGGTTCGGACGTCGAGCCCGTCCTCCGCGTCGCTCAATCGAAGAATCCCGGTTCATACTGCATGGCGCCGGCGAAATTGCCTTCGGTATCCTCGAAATAGACCAGTTCGCCGACGCCCTGGATGCGATAGGGCTGCATCAGGATGCGGCCGCCGCCTGCCTCGATGGCGGCGATGGTGGCGTGCAGATCCTCCACCCCGAAGCTCGCCTCGAAGCCCCGCATCGGCGCGTCGGGGACAAGCTCGCGGCGCTCCTGCAGCGCGCCGATCACCCCCGCGCCGGCATTGTGGATCTGGTAGAAGCCGGGCGGCCCCCACGGATCGAAGCGCCAGCCGAACACGCTTTCGTAGAAGCGCCTCGCGCGCGGCAGATCGTCGGCATTGATCGCGAAGTGGCGGAAGGTGGCGGGCATGGCGATGTTCCCCGGATCCAGACGGTGCCGGCAGGATAGCGTTCTCTTCGATGGCGTGCTTGCCAAGAAATGCCGATCTTGAACGCTCACGCGCCAGGCGCGCGCTCGTTGGTGGCTGCGCAACCCATACGAAGGATGGGCAATTCGCGCTCGCAACTCGGGCATCGCTACCCTAGATCGGGGGCATGAACGCGCCGCTCTACAACATGGAAATCCTGCGCCTTGCCGCGGCCATCCCGCATCATGAGCGGCTCGAAAGCGCCGGCGGCACTTCGGAGAAACGCTCGCCTGTGTGCGGCAGCAGGGTGACCGTCGACATCGCGGTGGACGATAGTGGACGGGTGGCGCAGGTCGGCATGCTGGTACGCGCCTGTGCGCTGGGCCAGGCTTCGGCGGCATTGCTCGGTGAAGCGGTGGTCGGCCGCACGCCTGCCGAGATCGCTGCTGCTCGCGATGACCTCACCGCCTGGCTGGCCGGCGAGCGCGAGACGCCGCCGGACTGGCCCGGCCTCGACCTGTTCATTCCCGCGCTGCCGCACCGTGGCCGGCACGCCTCGATCCGCCTCGCCTTCGAGGCCGCGGCGGAAGCGTCGGCGCAGGCGGCGGAGGCCCGGGTCTGATGGAACATGCGGCAGAGGGTTCGCTGCTCGTCGATGCGGTGCCGATGCTCGGCTTCGCGCTGGCCTTCGTGCTGCTGTTCCGGCGGCTCGGGCTTGGTGCGACCCTCGGCTTTCTCGTCGCCGGTGCGATGGTGGGCCCGCATGTGCTGGGGCTGGTGGGCGATGCCGAGGGCAAGATGGGCATCGCCGAACTCGGCATCGCGCTCCTCTTGTTCCTGGTCGGGCTGGAACTGAGCCCGACGCGGCTGTGGCAGATGCGGCGGGATATTTTCGGGCTCGGTCTCCTGCAGGTCACCCTGTGCGGCCTCGCTATCGCTGGCCTTGTTTGGCTGGTGACCGGCTCCACGCTCGCCGCCGCGTTGGCGCTGGGCCTGCCGATGGGTCTGTCCTCCACCGCGCAGGTGCTGCCGCTGCTGCAGTCCGCCGGCCGCCTGCGCACGCCGTTCGGTGAGCGCGCCTTCGCGATCCTGCTGTTCCAGGATCTGTCGATTGTACCGCTGATCACCATCGTCGCGGCGATGTCGCGCAATCCGGCCGACCAGGCGGGTCCGCCGGGATGGCTGCTGGGCCTGTACACCATCGCCGCCATCGTCGGGCTGGTGCTGGCCGGGCGCTTCCTGCTGCGGCCGCTGTTCCGGCTGATCGGCAATCTCGACGAGCGCGAGATGTTCGTCTTCGCCGGGCTGCTGACGGTGATTGCCAGCGCGGCGGTGATGGAGGCGTTGGGCCTCTCGGCCGCGCTGGGCGCGTTCATCGCCGGCGTGATGCTGGCCGATTCGCCGTTCCGACACGAGCTGGAGGCGGACGTCGAGCCGTTCCGCGCGATCCTGCTCGGGCTGTTCTTCGTCGCAGTGGGCATGACCCTCGACCTCCACGCCATCGCCGAGCGGCCCTTCTTCGTCGCCGGCATGGCGCTGGCGTTGATCGCCACCAAGGCGGCGCTGATCATGGGGCTGGGGCTGCTGTTCGGGATGAAGACACGCGGCGCTTTTGCGTTGGGTGTCCTGCTCAGCCAGGGCGGCGAGTTCGGCTTCGTGCTGTTCGCCCAGGCGCAGAAGGCGCTGCTGATCGAGCCACAGGCGGCGAGCGTGTTCAGCGCGATCGTCACCGTCTCGATGGCGACCACGCCGTTCCTGATGATGGCGACCCGGCGGTTGCGTACCGAGCCGCCCAAGGCGGGCGCGGTGCCCGACGGTCCCCGGCAGGAAGGCGCCAATGCGGTGGTGGTCGGCTATGGCCGGTTCGGCCAGACGGTGGCGCAGATGCTGATCGCGCAGGGGATTCCGGTGACGATCATCGACCGCGACGTCGAGATGATCGAGACCGCCGGCACCTTCGGCATGAAGGTCTATTATGGCGACGGCACCCGCATCGACCTGCTGCGCCAGGCCGGGGCGGGCGATGCGGAGCTGATCCTGTTCTGCCAGGACGGCGATGCGATGGACACGGCGGTGGTGGAAGGGGTGCATGGGGCTTTCCCCAAGGCGAGCATCTTCGTGCGGGCCTATGACCGGCGCAGCGTCATGAAGCTGAAGGGCGCGCCGGTGGCCGGCGTCGTGCGCGAAGTGATGGAAAGCGCCGTGGTGATGGCGCGGCGGGCGATGGACGCGGTGGGCGTGGACGGTGCGGAGATCGACAAGACCGAAGCCGAATATCGCCGTCGCGACATCGCGCGGCTGAAGCAGCAGAAGGAGACCGGCGACCTCTATGCCGGGCGCGACGGCATCTTTAGCCAGGGCGCCGCAGCGGCGGCGGCGGGAATGGACCGGGGCGATGGCTGAGGCGGGAGCGGGCGTATGAACTGGATTGCGGTGCTGGCGGCGCTTTCGGGCGCGATGGCGGTGGCGGCCGGGGCATTTGGTGCGCACGGCGCCCAGGGGCATGCGGTCGAGTGGCTCAAGACCGGCGGCCAGTATCAGCTGATCCATGCGGTCGCGGCGCTGGTGGCGCTGCAACTGGGCGCGCGCACGCCGGCAGCGCTGTTCGTCGGCGGTGGTTTGGTGTTCGCAGCGACGCTGTACCTGATGGCGCTCGGCCTGCCGCGCTGGCTCGGCGCGGTGACGCCGATCGGCGGCGCGGCGATGATTGCCGGATGGCTGTGGCTGGCGTGGGTGCTGGCGTCGAAGGCGGGCCGATGACGGAGCAGCCGCAGAGCGAATGGAATCCGGAACTGGTCCGCACCTGGCTCGAACGCCGGATCAAGGCTGCCCGCGCGGATCAGGATACCGCCGACCGGTACGGCCGCGAGCGCGAGGACGACTATGACAAGGCGGCAGCCGAGGAATGGGTGTGCGAGCAGGTCAAGGGCAGCGACGCCATCGCCGACCAGGCCCGGTTCGGCGAAGCGCTCAAGGCGCTGCTGGCGAAGGATGATTTCTACCGCACCGGTGTACGCAGCGAGCAGCGGTTCGAACGCGAGGTAAAGGCCCATCTGCGCAAGCTGATGAAGATGACCAAGACGAATACAGGCTTCGGCAAGACGCTACGGTATCAGTAGGCGCGCGCCCCAGCCTGGGATCTGCCCGCCTGTCATGCCCATCCCAACCCCTCCCCTGAAGGGGAGGGGCTTAAGGAAGATCGGGCGGCGTACCATTCTGAAGACGTGAAGTTACTTCCCCGCGCGCCGGCAGCGATCGGAGCAGTAGGTCACATGCTCCCAGTCGCGCTCCCATTTCTTCCGCCAGGCGAAGGGGCGCTGGCAGACCGGGCAGGTCTTGCTGGGCAGGTCCCGCTTGGCGACGCCGCGCGGCATGGGATCAGTCCGCGCCGACGATCTTGGCGACGCCAGCGGCAACGGTGGGGTGGTAGCTCGCCTTCGACGCTTCGTAGAAGCGCCGCGCGATGGGTTTGCCCCACTCGCCCTGCGCCATCAGGTCCTTGTAGATCGGATAGATCAGCAGGCCCCGGCCGACGCTGCCGACCAGCTTCTCGATTCCCGGCAGCGCCGGATCATAACGGTTGGCGATCGCCAGCTCGCCCCAGGCGGAGCGGACATAGGCGTTGTTGGACGCAGACAGGCCCAGCGTCTCGTCCAGTTCCTTCAGCCGGGCGGGCGTCTGCTGGCGGTTGAGGCCATTCAGGAAGCGCAGCCATTGCTGGGTGGCCCAGCCCTTGGGATTTACCGCCGAGACCGGGCCACCGGCATTCACCGCTGCCAGTTCGGTGTCGATCGCCTTCAGCGTCGCCGACTGCACGTGCACCGCATTGTTGGGCAGCCCGGCGGCATAGGCCCATTTGTCGAGCTGGAGATTGGCCTCCAGCCCGGCATCGCCCTTGACCAGATTGGCGCGCAGATCCGCGAGGAAGCCCGCGGTGGTCTGCGGCTGGAAGGCGTGGCGATCGAAATAGCCACGCAGATACGCGTCCCAGCGGGCGCGGCCGACGGTGCGCTCGATCGTGCGCAGGAAGGTCGAGCCCTTGAAGTAATCGAGCTGACCAAAGGTCGCGCCGGGATCGCCGTGCAGGCGCGTCGTCGGGGCGTCCATGCCACCCGCATCGGCGATGTCGCGCTGCAGGCCGTCCCATTCGAGATCGGCATCGGTCGCGGCGCGCTCTTTGCCGTACACCGCTTCCATGATGCGGTTTTCGAAATAGGTGGTGAAACCTTCGTTCAGCCAGCTGTCCGACCAGGTGGCGTTGGTGACGAGATTGCCCGACCAGCTATGCGCCAGCTCATGCGCGACCACATCGACGTTCGAGCGGTCGCCGGTGAGGATCGTCGGCGTCAGGAAAGTGAGGGTGGGGTTCTCCATCCCGCCATAGGGGAAGCTCGGCGGCAGGACGAGCATGTCGTAGCGGCCCCAGCGATAGGGCCCGTAGAGCGCCTGCGCAGCGTCGATCATCTTCTCGACATCGGCGACTTCCGTGGCGGCAGCGGCGAGCATGCTCGGCTCGGTCCACACGCCGGCGCGAGGGCCGACGGCCTTGAAGGCGAGGTCGCCCACCGCGAAGGCGATCAGATAGGGCGGCACCGGCTTGTCCATGCGGAAGCGGAAACGGTGCCAGCCCTTGCCGGCGGGCACGCCCTTGGCGCCGTCGATGCGGGTGCCGCTCGCCACCGCGACGAGATCGGCGGGGACGGTCAGCGTGGCCGACCAGGTCTGGCGGATGCCCGGGCTGTCCTGGGTGGGGATCCAGCTGCGGTTGTTGATGGGCTGGCCCTGGCTGAACAGATAGGGCTTCTTCTTGCCGGCGGTGAGCGCGGGCGCGAGCCATTGCAGCGCCGAGGCACCGGGCGCGGTGGTGTAGTGGACGACGATCCGGCGCTCGCCGTTCAGCTGCACGGCGAGCGGTGCTCCCAGGTCGGGCTTGGCCGCGCCGATGGTGTAGGGGAGCGGCTTGCCGGCGGCATCTGTGATCTTGGCGATCACCAGACCGTCGTCATCGAGGATGATTTCCTTCGCTCCCGGCGCTGCAAGGATGTCGAGCGTGGCGATGCCGCTTAGCGTCTTGGCGGCGAAATTCGCGCGCAGGTCCAGCGCAACATGGGTGACGCGGGCGATTTCCGGCCGGGCATAGGTCCACGCGTCCTTCGCTTCCGGCGTGGTGAGGACCGGTGCGGGAGCCGGCTGCTGGGCGAGGGCGGGGGAGACGAGCATGGTCGAAGCGGCGAGGGCCAGGGCTAGGATGCGCATCCTATGGAGCTAAGCCCTGGCGATGCGCGGGGCAAGGCGCTTGCCCTGGATCAAGCATTTCGGTCGCCGCCGCCGTGGAGCCTCCGTCAGCCCGCAACGTTGACCCGGGTCTGAAACAGGGGATGCGCATGGAAAGTCTGGTGGCGGAACGTCCGATCGGTCTGGTCGAGGATGAACCGCAGGCGGCAGCACTGGCCGAGCTGCTGCGTTTTCTCGCGCAGCGGGATTATCGCTTTATCACACCTACTCCCGCCACGCACCAGCGCGTGCTCGCGCGGCCGGATCGGCAGCGCGCCGACGATCTGCGCGACGTGTTCGGCTGGAGCCTGCCGTTTGCGACGGAGATACTCGACCCTACGCTGTGCAGCATGCTCGACGCCGCCGGGTTGATCGAACGCGACGGCCCGTTGCTTCGGAGCAAAGTGCGCGTTTCCACGCTCGGCCCGGATCTGCTGGTCCATTCCGCCTATCCGACCGACGACAAGGATGCGGTGTTCTTCGGCCCCGACAGCTATCGCTTCGCGCGCTTCATTGCCGACGAGCTCCGGCGCTGCCCGGAGCGTAAAGACGCGACACTCGTCGATATCGGGACCGGCACCGGGGCGGGGGCGATCGCTGCGGCGCATTGCTGCCCCAAGGTCGAGATCGTGATGACGGACATCAATCCCGCGGCGCTCCGCCTCGCGCGGGTGAACGCGCAAGCGGCGGGTGTCGAGGCGCGGTTCGTCGAGGGCGATGACCTGTCCGGGATCCGTTGTGCGCTCGACCTCGTACTGGCCAACCCGCCCTATATCATCGATCCCGCAGGTCGGGCGTATCGCGACGGTGGTGAACTGTACGGGGCCGGCGTGGCGCTGGGGATGGCGTGCGAGGCTGTACCCCGCCTGGCGATCGGCGGGCGATTCCTGCTCTACACCGGCAGCGCGATCGTGCGCGGGGCGGATGCGCTGCAGGGGCGGCTGGGGCAGCTTGCCGCCGCCGAAGGGTGCCGGCTGCGCTACGAGGAGATCGACCCCGACGTGTTCGGCGAGGAACTGGAGACGGACGCCTATGCCGATGTCGAGCGGATCGCGCTGGTGACGGCGGTGATCGAGCGGCACGCCTCTTAAAACCCCTCCTCCTTGGAGGAGGGGTTGGGGGTGGAGGGATTCCAGAAAGTTTGCTGGTCTCTGTGAGACACAGCCCCACCCCATCCCCCCCGAAAGGTAGGGGCTTTAAAGGGCTTCAGCGTTGGGTGTCGAGGAACGCGGCGACCTTTGCCAGGTCCACCGTCTTGTCGAGATAGGTTTGCCCGATCCCGCGGGCGAGCAGGAACGGCAGCGTGCTGCCCTCCATCTTCTTGTCGTGGAGCATGTGGCCAACCAGCGTCTTGCCGTCCGCCGTCACGCCCGCCGCCGCCAGCCCGTCGGGGAGGCCAACCGAGCGAAGGTGTTCCGCCACCCGCGCCGCATCCTCGGCGGGGCACAGGCCCTGCTCGGCGGAAAAGGCGAAGGCCAGCGCCATGCCCGCGGCAACCGCCTCGCCGTGGAGCAGCTTGTCGGAGAAGCCGGTTTCGGCCTCCAGCGCATGGCCGAAGGTGTGACCCAGGTTGAGCAATGCCCGGGTGCCGGTGGTCTCGCGCTCGTCGGCGGCGACGATGCGGGCCTTGGCGGCGACCGAATGGCCGATCGCGTATGCCCGCGCCTGCGGATCGCCGGCGAACAGCGCGGCCGCATTGCCCTCGCACCAGGCGAAGAAACCGGCGTCGTCGATCAGCCCGTATTTGGCGACTTCGGCATAGCCGGCGCGCAGCTCGCGCTGGGGCAGGCTATCCAGCACCTGCGGATCGATCAGCACGACCGCCGGCTGGTGGAAGGCGCCGATCAGGTTCTTGCCGGCCTTGGAATTGATCGCGGTCTTGCCGCCCACCGAGCTATCGACCTGCGCCAGCAAAGTGGTGGGGATCTGGACGAAGTTGCAGCCGCGCTTGAGGATGCTGGTGGCGAAGCCGACCAGATCGCCGATCACGCCGCCGCCCAGCGCGATCACATGGTCGCTGCGGACCACGCCCTGCTCCAGCAGCCAGTCGGTCAGCGATTCGAGCTGCGACCAGCTCTTGGTGCTCTCGCCCGCCGGCAGGACGCGCACCGGCGCCGTGATGCCCGCGGCGGCGAGGCTGGCGACCAGCGCCTCGCAATGCGCGGCCAGGTTTGCATCGGTGATGATCGGCATCGGCCGATCGCGCGACAGCGGCGCGAGCACCTCGCCGGCGCGGGCCAGCAAACCGGGTTCGATGCGCACGTCATAGCTGCGTGCGCCCAGGGCGACGGGAATGGTGGTCACGGTTGCAGGGCCTTCAGGATCGCTTCGACGGTGGTTTCGTGCGGTGCGGCTACGCTGGGCACGCGGATCTGCGCAAGCGCGTAATAGGGATTGCGCACCCGGGCGAGTTCGCTGAGCGTCGCCAGCGGATCCTTGCCCCGCAGCAGCGGCCGGGTGTCGCGCCGCCGCACCCGATCGGCCAGCACCGCCGGTTCGGCGTCGAGCCAGATCGAAATGGCCTGGCCGAGGATCAGCGATCGGGTTTCATCGTTGATGAACGCGCCGCCGCCGGTGGCGATCACCTTGGGCGTGCCATCGACCAGCCGGGCGATCACCCGCCGTTCGCCGTCGCGGAAGTGCGGTTCGCCGAATTTGGCGAAGATGTCCGTGACGGACATGCCTGCCGCCGATTCGATTTCCGCATCGGCATCGACGAAGGGAAGGCGCAGGCGCTGGGCGAGGCGGCGCCCCACCGTGGTTTTGCCGGCCCCCATCAACCCCACCAATACGATCGGTCTGCCGGTCCAGCTCTGAAGGTGCGCATGCGTTTGTAACATCGTGCGAAGGGCTATACAGCGAGGGACCGTCTCGGGCAAAAGGCCCGTCCGACCGAAGGAATGGACTGTTTTTCATGCCGCGTTTGCTTGTCGTGTTGCTCGTCGTCCTGGTGCTGCTGGTGGTGGGAATGTTCGCCCTGGCGGGGCGTAGCACCGTGAAGGAGCCGGTGCGCATGGAGAAGGCGGTCGCGCTTGAAAACCTCGCCAACTAGGGTTTCGCGGGTCGCGCTGGGAGCGCTGGCACTTGCCGGAATCGGCGTGCCTGCGCTCGGCCAGCAGCAAAAGGCACCCGAATCGCTGTTGCCGCCGGGATTCGACCAACCGAGCCCCCGGCCGCAGCCGACGACGCGACCCAGCCCCACGCCGAGCGCTACGCCGCAGCCCAGTGCCGCGCCAGCAGGCGGCGCCGAACTGGCGTCTCCGGGTGGAGATATGGGCCCGGACGCGTTCGACGTCGAGGAAAGCAATGTCAGCGCGGCTGCAGTTCCGGCGATCGATCTCTCGCAATATGATCTGCCCAAGGGCGTGCGCCGGCCGCTGAACCGCGTCGGGATTCTCGCTGCGGGCAATGCGCCGTTCCCGGCCGACGCGTTCGGTGACGTGAAGGGCGGTACGCTGGTGACGCTGATGCGCCGCCTCGATGCGCCGGTCGCCTCGCGCTGGGTGTCGATCGCGCTGCGCCGGGCGCTGATGTCGCCGATCGATACGCCGAACGGGTTGGACGGGGCCGACTTTGCTGCCGAGCGCGCCTGGCTGCTGCTCCGCATGGGCGAGGCGACCGCCGCGCGCGGGCTCGTCAGCTATGTCGACGTCGACGATTATACCAATGCGCTGGATCTCGTGGCGATGCAGGTCGCGCTGGCGACCGGCGATCCGGCATCGGTATGCCCGATCGTCGACGACGCCGCGGCCAATATCCCCGATCGTGGCTGGGCGCTGGCGCAGGCGATCTGCGCCGGCCTTGCGGGCAAGCCGAGCGAGGCGGACCAGCGGCTCGACGCGGCCCGGCGGGGCAAGCCGCAGAACAATATCGATTCGCTGCTCGCCACCAAGGTGGTGGGCATGGGGGCCGATTCGCGGCGGGCGGTGACGATCGACTGGATCGGTGTGCCCGTGCTCTCCGCCTGGCGTTTCGGCATGGCGACGGCGGCGGGTGTCGATGTGCCCGACAATCTCTTCGCCACTGTCGGCCCGGAATTCCGCTATTGGCAGGCCTTGTCCCCCCTGGTCGCGCCGGCGGTGCGGGCACCGGCGGCCGAACTGGCGGCGGCGGCGGGCGTGCTGTCCAACGCCGCGCTGGTCGACCTCTATGCGGAGATCGAACAGACGAGCGACGTGCCCGATCCGCTGCAGAAAACCGCGCGCGACCTGCGCACCGCCTATACCGGCGGCTCTCCCGGCGAACGGGTACAGGCGATGCGCAGCCTGTGGGACGCGGTCGAGACCTCGCGGTTGCGCTATGCGCGGCTGGTGCTCACCGCCAAGGCGGCGGCCTGGATTCCGGCGAACAAGGATGTCGCCGATCCCGACCGGCTGATCGCGTCGATGCTGTCTGCCGGCTATGATTCGGCGGCGCTGCAATGGCGCGGCGTGGTCTCGCCGGGCAGCGAGGGTTGGGCGCTGCTCGCCCTGGCCGAGCCGGCGGGCCCGATCGGCTACAGCGATTTCGAGCGCTATGCCGGTGCCGCAAGCCCGCGCAAGGCGGCGATGCTGCTGGCGGGGCTGGCCGGGCTCGGCCGGCTGTCGCCGACCGATGCGCAGCGCGGGGCGGAGGCGACCAAGGTTGCGATCGACGGCGTCAACGCCTGGACCCAGGCGATCGACCGGGCCGGCGCGCGCAACCAGCCTGGCATGGTCGCGCTGCTCGCCGGCGTCGGCATGCAGTCGCCGCGCTGGGACCAGGTGACGCCCGAGGCGCTCTATCACATCGTATCGGCGATGCGTGCCGCGGGGATGGGGAATTATGCCCGGATGATCGCCGTGGAGGCGGTCACGCGGGCGGCGTGAGCGCCGATCGCGACCTGATCGAGCGTTTCCTTGAGATGCTCCGCGCCGAGGCGGGGGCGGCGGCCAACACCGTTGCCGCCTATGGCACCGACCTTCGCCTTGCTTCGGAGGCGCTGGGCGGGGGGCTGGTGACGGCGGGTCGCGAGGAGATCGAACGGCTCGCGGGCGGCTGGCAGGATCTTGCCAAGGCGACGGTGGCGCGCAAATCGGCGGCACTGCGGCGCTTCTTCGCCTTTCTGGCGGAGGAAGGGCATCGCACCGACGATCCCGGCAACGCCCTGCCGCGTCCCGGGACGGCGCGGCGGCTGCCCAAAATTCTCAGCACCGGCGATGTCGATGCGATGTTCGCCGCGATCGCCGAGCGCCAGGCGCGCGTCCCTCCCGATCCGCTCGACCTGCGGCTCGCGGCGCTGATTGAGCTCCTCTACGGTTCAGGCCTGCGCGCGACCGAGCTGGTGTCGCTGCCGCGCAACGCTATCCATCCCGATCGGCCGTTCCTGATCCTGAAGGGCAAGGGCGGGCGCGAGCGGCTGGTGCCGATCTCCGATCGTGCGCGCGCCGCCGTCGCGCTGTGGCGCGGCCAGGTGTCGCCGGACAAGCTGTGGCTGTTCCCCTCGGGCAAGAAGCACCTGACGCGCGTGCGGCTCTACCAGATCGTCCGCGCGCTGGCGGCGGCGGCGGGCATTCCGCCCGAGCGGGTGAGCCCGCACGTCCTCCGCCACGCCTTCGCAACGCATCTGCTGGAAGGCGGGGCGGATCTGCGTGCGTTGCAGGCGATGCTGGGCCATGCCGACATCGCGACGACCGAAATCTACACCCATGTCGACAGCCGCAGATTGGTCGAACTGGTCAACGAGAGACACCCCTTGGGGCAGGCCCTCGTTGACGCGAAGCGCGGCTCCGCGTAGCGCCACGCCCCATGACGACATTCCTCGACTTCGAGAAGCCGATCGCCGAGCTCCAGGGCAAGATCGACGAGCTGCGCAGCGCCGCCCAGGGTGGCGATGTGGACATCGCCGCCGAGATCGCTCCGCTCCAGGCCAAATCGGACAAGCTGCTGCTCGACACCTATGCGCGGCTGACGCCGTGGCAGAAGACGCAGGTCGCCCGCCATCCCGAGCGCCCGCACTTCAAGCACTATGCCGCCGGGCTGATCGAAGACTTCATGCCGCTGGGCGGCGATCGCGCCTTTGCCGACGACAATGCGATCATCGGCGGGCTTGGCCGTTTCCGCGGGCGCCGCGTGATGGTCCTCGGCCATGAAAAGGGCGACGACACCGCCAGCCGGCTCAAGCATAATTTCGGCATGGGCAAGCCGGAGGGCTATCGCAAGGCGATCCGCCTGATGAAGCTGGCCGATCGGTTCGGCATTCCGGTGATCACGCTGGTCGATACCTCGGGCGCGTTCCCGGGCGTGCAGGCCGAAGAGCGCGGCCAGGCCGAAGCCATCGCGCGTTCGACCGAAGCCTGCCTTTCGCTAGGCGTGCCGCTGGTCGCCTCGATTCTGGGCGAGGGCGGCTCGGGCGGCGCGGTGGCGCTGGCGGCGGGCAACCAGGTGCTGATGATGGAGCACGCGGTCTATTCGGTGATCTCGCCGGAGGGCTGCGCCTCGATCCTGTGGCGCACGGCGGACAAGGCACCCGACGCGGCCGAGGCGATGAAGGTCACCGCGCAGCATCTGAAGGAACTGGGCGTGATCGATCGGATCGTGGCCGAGCCGCTGGGCGGGGCACATCGCGCGCCGGGCCAGGCAGTGCAGGCGCTGGGCGATGCGATCGAGAAGGCGCTGGAAAGCCTCAGCGGCATGTCGCCGGAGTCGCTGCGCCAGGCCCGCCGCGCCAAGTTCCTGGCGATGGGCCGCGTATAAGTACAAAAGGGGCTGACGCGATGCGCAGCCCCTTTTTAAGCTAGACTGAAGGTGTCGCTTACGACGCCTTCATGTTCGAGCTGACATTGTTGAACGTGCTGTTGAGGCTGCTGCCCAGCCCCTGCATCGCTGCGATCGCCGCGACGGCGATCAGGGCGGCGATCAGGCCGTATTCGATCGCGGTCGCACCCTTGCGATGCGCGAACAGCTTGCGAAGCGTCTTCATCTTACAGATCCCTTCTCGAACCCAGGCGATGGAGAGGCCCGGCAGCGCCTCCATCGCGGGCATTTGCGAAAGGAAGGCTTACGAAGCCTTCATGTTCGAGCTGACATTGTTGAAGGTGCTGTTCAGGCTGCTGCCCAGACCCTTCATGGCGGCGATCGCGGCAACGGCGATCAGGGCGGCGATCAGGCCATACTCGATCGCCGTCGCGGCCTTTGAACTCTTGAAGAAATTGCGAATCATAAGCATAGCCGTCTCCATCGTCCCAGAAACTTCGAACACCGGCCCGTCGGCACTCCGACAGGGCATCGTGACCCTAGAGAAGACGGGTTAAGAACCGGCTAAATGGCGGGCTTAGCGAAAGGTTTACGGCGGTTACTGGCCAGCCTGCCGGACCTGTTGCGACACGTTGTTCCACATGCCGGACGTGGTGTTGCCGAACATGCCGATCGCCCCGACCATCGCCAGGACGATCAACGCGAGGATCAGTCCGTATTCCACGGCGGTGGCGCCTCGGTCCGCCCGGACGAACGCGCGCAGGGTGTTGATCAGGGCTCGCATCGGCAACCAATCTCATTCAGAAAGCGGCGGGAATTGTGTCAGGATTTGGTTGCGAAGTGATTAGCGAGGGACGGCCGATGCTGCTGGTGGTGGCCGCGGCGATGATCGAACAGGGCCGCGTGCTGGTCCAGCAGCGGCCCGAGGGCACGGCGCTGGCCGGCCTGTGGGAGTTTCCCGGCGGCAAGATCGAACCCGGCGAGCGGCCCGAAGCGGCACTAGCGCGCGAACTGGAGGAAGAACTGGGGATCGCGGTGGATCCGTCGACGCTGGTGGCGCTTACCTTTGCCAGCGAACCGCTTGCCGACCGGCATCTGGTGCTGCTGCTCTATCGGCTCGATGCATGGCAGGGCACGCCCGAACCGCGTCACGCCAGTGCGCTCGCCTGGGCGGACATGGCGGCGCTGCGACGCCTGCCGATGCCCCCGGCGGACCTGCCGTTTCTGGATGTATTGGAAGCGCTGCTCGCCTGAACCGCGTTGCCGCGTCAGGCGCCCGGCGCGGCCGCATCGAAATAATGGTTGGCGCCGCTGTCGACATGGCTTTCCAGGAACTGGAAACCGGCTTCCGCCAGCAATGCCTGGTATCGCGCCTCGCCCAGAGAGCGGGACGGGCGCCCGGTCAGGCTGTCGTTCCATGCGCATGGCTCGCGCGGCGCGCTGAACAGGAACCGGCCGCCGGGGACAAGAGCATGATGCGCGCGCCGGATGACCGCGGCCTGAGCCTCTTCGGGTAGGAGGAACAGCACACCGATCGCAAGCACGCCATCGAATCGGCGATCGAAGAAGTTGCTGCGTTCCGCTGGCTCGCATGCCGCCGCCGCATCCGGCAGGTTCTGCCGGAACGCCGCGATCAGCGTTGGCGAGGGATCGATGCCGGATAGGGCGAAACCCTGCTCCGCCAGCCATCTGGCGATGGGAAGCCCGGTGCCGCACCCGACGTCCAGCACCGATCCGCCGGCCGGGAGGCTACGCGACCAAAGCCGGACGACCTCGGTGCCGATGTCCGAGCGAAGGGCGGCGAAGCGATCGGCGACCGCGTCCCAGCCGGCCGAGGCGTCTTCGCTCATGCCGAACGCCCTTGCACGCTGCCCTAGGCCTTGGGCTTTAGCGCGTCCGCCAGCGATGCCGTTGCGCTGCCGGGCCGCGCGGCTTTAGGCTGCGAAGGATCGGGCGCCCAGCCGGTGAGGTAGACGATCGAATAGCGCTCGGGCGTGCGGCCATCGGGATCGGCCCGCTCGGCGAAGGCGGCAGCGGTGCCGAGCAACGTGTCGCGGCGGAGCGGCGGGGTGTTGGGCAGCAAATTGGTCGCCGCCATGCCCCGCAGGTCGCGAATCAGGCCGCCCAGGCCGCCATAGCGTACCGTCAGCGTCTCCACGTCCGACACCGGCAGGGCGAAGCCCGCGCGCGACAGCAGGTCTCCGGCCGCACGCACGTCGATCTGCGGGTGGAAGCGCGCCACCGGGCGGTCCGCCTCGGCGGCGAGCAGGCACGCGCGCAGGGTCGGGAGGCTGCCGGCGCCGAGAAAGGCGCCGAGGAACAGGCCGTCCGGCTTCAAGGCACGACGGGCGAGGGCGAGCGCGCCCGGCACATCGTTCACCGTGTCGAGCACGCCGGCGGAGATCACCAGGTCGAAGCTCGCCTCGGGGAACGGATGCATGTCTTCATCCGCCTGGATCGCCCCGGTCGTGGCGGCAAAGGTCGCCCCCGCTTCCAACCGCGTGATCGTCGCACCGGGCCAGAAGAAGCTGCCATCGGCGCTGCCGAGATCGAGCACGGTGCGGAACTCGCGCTTTACCCCCTCCAGCCGTTCGTACAGGCCGTCCAGCATGTGATCGCGCAGGAAGCTCTCATAGCTGCGGGCGGCGCGGTCGCGGCGCTTGCGCCGCAGCGCGCGGTCGAAGATCTCGGAGTCGGACACGGGGGCGCTTGTGCAGCGGCACGGGCCGGGGAACAAGGGGGCGTGGATCCGCGCACGCCCTTCCTCCGGCTGATCGACCTGGCGCTGCCGCCGCGCTGCCCGGGCTGCGGCGCGATCGTCGAGGCCGATCATCGCTTCTGCGCCGGCTGCTGGGACAGCCTGCAATTCCTCGGCCCACCCTGGTGCGCCGGCTGCCATCTCCCGTTCGAGTTCGATCGCGGCGAGGGCGCGCGCTGTGGCGAATGCCTGGCAGACCCGCCACCGCACGACGGGGTGCGGGCGGCGGTGGCCTATGGAGACGTAGCGCGGCGGCTGGCGCTCAAGCTCAAATATGGCGGGCGACTGGCTGCGGCAGAGACGATGGCGCGGGCGATGGCGCGACTGGTGCCGGAAGGGGCGGACCTGCTGGTGCCGGTACCGCTGCATCGCTGGCGGCTCTGGTCGCGCGGATTCAACCAGGCGGTGCTGATGGCGCGCGGCCTGTCGAAGCGCAGCGGCCTGCCGGTTGAGGTCGATCTGCTGCGGCGGGTGAAGGCGACGCCGAAGCTGCAGGGCCTAGGCCGCCGCGCGCGCGCCAAGGTGGTGGCGGGGGCGTTTGCGCTGGCGCCGGAGGCGCGGGCGCGGCTGAAGGGGCGCACCGTGCTGCTGGTCGACGATGTCCATACCAGCGGTGCAACGGGGGATGCCTGCGCCCGGCTGCTCAAACGCGGCGGCGCTTCGCGCGTTATCCTGATCTGTTGGGCCCGCGTTCTCGTGGAAGATGCCACGGATTGACAAGCCGGGACACCGCGCACACCTCTGGAGACATTATGGCAAAGGTCGAAATCTACACCAAGGCGTTCTGCCCCTATTGCACGCGCGCCAAGAGCCTCCTCACCGCCAAAGGCGCGACGTTCGAGGAATTTGACATCACCATGGGCGGGCCGAAGCGCGCCGAGATGCTGGAGCGCGCGCCGGGGCGCACCACCGTGCCCCAGATCTTCATCGACGGGACGCATATCGGCGGTTCGGACGATCTCGCCGCGCTCGATCGCAAGGGCGGACTGGACCCGCTGCTCGCCGCATGAGCCGCGCCGCGCTGCTCCAGATGACGAGCGGGATCGATCCCGCCGCCAATGCCGCCACGCTGGTGGAAGCCGTGGCGCAGGCCAAGGCAGGCGGCGCGGCGATGCTGTTCACGCCGGAAATGTCCGGGCTGCTCGACGGCAATCGCGAGCGGGCGCTGCCGCACTATCGGAGCGAGGCCGAGGATCCGGTGCTGGCGGCGGTACGCGAGGCGGCGGCGAAGCACGGGCTCTGGGTGCATCTGGGCAGCCTCGCGGTGCTTCGCGCCGACGGCAAGCTCGCCAACCGCGCCTTCGTGATCGACGACACCGGCGCGATCCGCGCGCGTTACGACAAGATGCACCTGTTCGACGTCGATCTGCCGACCGGCGAGAGCTGGCGCGAATCGAACAGCTACACGGCGGGCGAGGAGCCGGTGGTGGTGGAAACCCCGCTGGGCAAGCTCGGCCTCGCCATTTGCTACGATCTCCGCTTCCCGGACCTGTTCCGCACGCTGAGCAATGCCGGCGCGACGATCCTCGCCGTGCCCGCGGCGTTCACCCGGCCCACGGGCGCGGCGCATTGGCACGTGCTGCTGCGAGCCCGCGCGATCGAGGCGGCGGCGTTCGTGATCGCGGCGGCGCAGACCGGCGAGCATGCGGACGGCCGCGCCACCTATGGCCACAGCCTCGCGATCGGTCCCTGGGGCGATGTGCTGCTCGATATGGGTACGCCGGCAGGGTTGGGGTTCGCCGAGATCGATACCGCGCGGCTCGACGACGTGCGCACCCGCGTGCCGGTGCTGCGCCACCGCCGCATGATCCCGGAGGCGACGACCGCGTGATCGTCTTCGATCTGAAGTGCGGCGGCAATCATGTGTTCGAAGCGTGGTTCAAGTCGAGCGACGCCTATGAAGAACAGCGCGTGCAGGGCCTGATCGCGTGTCCACTGTGCGGTGACAGTGCGGTTTCAAAGGCGGTGATGGCGCCCGCCGTGGGGGCCAAGGGCAACCAGATGGCGGAGAAGGCGCCGGTGTCGCCGGAGGCGTTCAAGGCCGCGCTTGCCGCGATGGCGGAGATCCAGGCGAAGCAGCTCGAAACCTCGCAATGGGTGGGCAAGGCGTTCGCCGAGAAGGCGCGTGCGATGCACGTGGGCGACGCGCCCGAGGCGCAAATCCACGGCCAGGCGACGCTGGAAGAGGCAAAGGCGCTGGTCGAGGACGGCGTGCCGGTCGCGCCGCTGCTGGTGCCCGTGGTGCCGCCCGAGGCACGCAATTGATTTGGCCGGCGGAGGCCGGTACGAGCACTCCCGTGGCCCGGTAGCTCAGCAGGATAGAGCAAGCGATTCCTAATCGAGAGGTCGGAGGTTCGAATCCTCTCCGGGTCACCACTCAAAGCCTCAGAAAACTCAGCTTTTCACACGCTCATTGCCGATCGGCGCTGGGGCGTTTTGACACATGTTTTGACACGTGTTTTGACATTCACCCTTTGTACTGCGGAGCTTTCGAGCCGGCAGAACGCGACCGCAGCCCAAGCCGAAATGCTTTCAAGCCTGTCGAGAGCAGTGCACGATTTATCGCTCTATCTCGGTGCAGGTGGATCGATTGCCTATTGCAGCGTGTTAAGAGAATTATTAACTGCTGTGAGGCGATGAGTGAAAAAAGCGAATCTCTTGACGATTTGGATTGCGACGCGCTGGCCTTAGCCAAGGCGTCGCAAGTGGCCGTTCGGAGAGTGATCCGCAAAGAATATGATTCACTCGCAGTTGAGCAGCGCGGTCGGTTTAAGCGCATCATGGAAATGTGGTGTGAGGGGCATAAGCTGCCCGGCAGCATGTTCAACTATAATGAAGGGAGGACCCCAGCTGAGAAGCTGATGCTGCAAGCATTCAAGGCGTTTAAAATTCGCCTTTATGGATTTTGCCGCATCGTAGGGGGAGTAAATACCTTCATTATTGTAGATATTGATCCTGCTAAGAAACAAGACAAGGCGGATCCTGGAATTCTGAAGCGTGCCAAAGGTCGCGTGGATGAAATCGGCAAAGGAAAAGGCAAATGAATAAAGTCGTCGACAGCCACGAAGCTTGTACCTTCGCTGAAGAGGCTCTTGTCGTCGACGTGCAGATTTTCCTCCATAACTTGATGGAGGAAAAGGGTATGTCGCGCGCCAATTTGGCGAAGGCTATGGGTGTGTCCAGAGCTCGGGTTACCCAAATGCTGTCGGACGAATGTCAGAATCTGACGGTCCGACTTCTCGCGCGCGCTGCGCATGCGCTTGGTGAAGCCGTTGAGCTGGATTGCGAACATTTCCGCCTGAAGCGTCAGGCTAAGGAAGCCGCGTCTGCGTCCGGGAGTGCAAACGTTTACCAAATTTGGTCTCAGATCGGAGACGTGGATGATGTCGATGTCGTGCAATGCGACGTCGACGATCGTCTGCTTGGTTTCATCAACTCATCTCAAGAGAGAAGGGTAGCCTGATGAGTGACGTTGCGACCAAAACGTCTAACGCTACTGGGTTTTCTGGAGCCGAGTATAACGACGTCGCTCTGGGCTCTCAGCTCGAGGCGATTAATATGCTCTCGACGAAGTTTGAATCCTCGCCGGAAGCGTTCGGGGACCTGGAGCGCATGAAGCTTGCGTACAATATTAAGACTCTTTCGTGCACGCACAATACGGAAGAAAACTTCGTTGCTGCTATCTTTCAATACGAGGTTGAAGGTAAGAGCGGCCGGAAGAAAGCATTCAAGTGTGTAGCTGACTACGCTGTCCTTTACACCGTTCCAGAGAGCGCCAAGCGTGAGGCAGCTATTGGGTTCTGTCGGAATGTCGGGAAGTACGCTGCCTATGCGTACTTCCGAGCTCTCGTCTCACAACTTAGTTGGGGTGCCGGACTGAAGCTTCCCCCTCTGCCTTCGATCGCATCGACGGCGCACATTCCGAAAAAGAAGGCGGTCACCACGGTTGAGGGGAATGTTGCATGAGAAATAGCAATCAGAAGGTTGTGTTCCGAATAGGTGCGTAGCCATAGTGGTTGCGCGATTGGGAAAATTACCATGAGCAATCAGAAGACCCCGACGCAGATCTCTCATCGCAGCTCCAAGAGCGGGCAGTTCGTCACTGAGAAGTATGCGAAGACGCATTCGGCGACGACTGAGCGGGAGACGATCAAGCATCCCGAGCGTAAGTGAATCTTGGGCAGCCCCCCGCGCGGGGGGCTGCCCTAATTATCTACCGGAAGTTTCGTTATCCCTACTAGGGAGTAGTGCTTGCCCTCCGATGCGCGCGATGTGCTCGCGCCGGGCTCGCGCGATCCGGAGAGCCTTCTCCCGGTTCGCCTTGTCGTAGATTTTCGTCGTCTTGATCTCGGCGTGGCCCGAGACCGCCCGGATATCGACCTCGCCCGAATCGCCTAGCTCGGTGAGGCCGCCGTGCCGGAAGCTGGTGAACCGCAGATCCTTCGGCAGTCCGGCCTTGATCCGGATGCGCTTGTGCAGCTTCTGCATGTAGTCGATGCCGTACGCCTTGCCGGTGCGCTCATCGCGCACGATCATCTCGTGCTCGGCGCCGTCGGTGCGCGGCGTGCGCGCAAGCTCGGCCTCGAGTTCCGGATAGAGCTGCAGCGCATCTTCGCCCTCGCCATCGACCAGCGGCAGCGTAATCGACTTGCCCGTCTTCGACTGGATGACGGCGATCTGCTCGCCCGGTCGGTAATCGTCCCAGTAGAAGCCCCGCACGACGTTCTTGTCCGGATCCTCGAAACCGAACACGTCGGTCACCCGCTGGCAGGTCTCGAAGCAGAGCGCCGCGGCGGTTGCCATCGACTGGCGGCCCATGGCGCGCGCGGTCTCGCGATAGAGGTCGTATTCGGCGCGCGTGGCTGCCCGGTTGCCCTTGC
>Ga0307412_10000447_pt1 | contig 24992 bp, 24 predicted proteins | sample DK1Cmetagenome_3_FD_203823 | JGI IMG/M metagenome (GOLD analysis project Ga0307412, IMG submission 203823) | Maize rhizosphere microbial communities from greenhouse at UC Davis, California, United States - DK15-C-1 | ecosystem: Host-associated > Plants > Roots > Rhizosphere > Soil | place: USA...
ATCGGCCCAGGGGCACAAAGCTGTTATGCGGTTCGCGCCCCGCCCGGGCCGCGCCGACGGGGTTTCAGGAGGGCGTCGCGTCCTGCGTCAGGGTCGAGATGAACGTGGCGGTGCGCGGATCCGTGGGGCGCGAGAAGAGCGTCCGGGACTCGCCGGATTCCACGACGACGCCATCCAGCAGGAACACGACTTCGCGCGATACGCTGGCAGCCAGGCGCAGGTCGTGCGTGGCCATCAGCATGGTCATGCCCTCGGTGGCCAACTGGCGCAGCACGTCCACCACTTCGGCGGCCAGCCCAGGATCCAGCGCAGAGGTCGGTTCGTCGCAGAGCAGCACGCGGGGCGCGGGCGCCAGCGCGCGGGCAATCGCCACGCGTTGCTGCTGGCCGCCCGACAGGTTGGCGGGCCAGGCGTCGGCCTTTTCTGCCATGCCGACCTTCTTCAGCAGTTCTTCGGCACGGGCGCGGGCGCGGTCCAGCGGCCACTTCTGCACCGTCAGCAACCCTTCCATCACATTGCCGATCACCGTCTGGTGCGGAAACAGCTGGAAGTTCTGGAACACCATGCCCGTCTGCTTGCGCACGCGCTGCACCTGATCGCGCGCCAACTTTTGGCCCGGTTCGAATTCAACGGTTTCGGGCCCGATGGAAAGCGTGCCGCGGTCGGGCACTTCCAGCAGATTCACGCAACGGAGCAGCGTGCTTTTGCCGCTGCCCGACGGGCCGATCAAGGCGGTGACGCTGCCTTCGGCAATGCTCACGTCCACTTGCTTGAGCACCAGGTTTCCGCCGAAGGATTTTTCGATTTTCTGCAGGCGGATCATCGGCTTTTCTCGGAGAACACGGCGTGCTGGCCAAAACGCCGTTCCAGGCGGACCTGCGCGGCGGACAGGACGGAACTGAACACCAGGTAGATCAGCGCGGCCTCGGTGTAGAGGATCAGCGGTTCATAGGTGACGGCCGCGATGCGTTGCGCGGCCTGGAAGATCTCGGGCACGGTCAGCACCGCCGCCAGCGACGTGTCCTTGACCAGCGCGATGAACGAATTCGACAGGGGCGGCACCGCCACGCGGGCCGCCTGCGGCAGGATGGTCCGGCGCAGCGCCTGGCCACGCGTCATGCTGAGCGAGTACGCCGCTTCCCACTGGCCCTTGGTGATGGATTCGATGGCGCCGCGGATGACTTCCGAGTTGTAGGCGCCCACGTTCAGCGTGAAGCCGATCAGCGCGGCGGGCAGCGGGTCCAGCACGATGCCCACGCTGGGCAGGCCGTAAAAGATCACGAACAACTGCACCAGCAGCGGCGTCCCGCGGATCAGCCACACATAGAAGCGCACCACCGCCACCAGCGGCGCCGGGCCGAACAGCCGGATCAGCGCCACCACGAACGCAAGCGCCAGCCCCAGCGCGAAAGACATCAGCGTGAGCGGCACCGTGAATACCAGCCCGGCGTGCAGCAGCGGCCAGAACGAGTCGGCCATCAACTGCACCCAGGCCGGCACGGTCCACGACCCGATTTGCGCCAGCAGCCAATCGGGCATGACGGCTTGCAGCCAGGAGGGTAGCGTCATGTGCGTGCCCGTCGCTTATTGCGCCGACAGGTCCGTGCCGAAGTATTTGACGGATATGGTCTTGTAGGTGCCGTCGGCCTTGATGTCGGCCAGCGCCTTGTTGATGGCGGCTTGCAGCTCGGGGTTGCCCTTGCGGATCAGCACGCCGGAATTGCTGAATTCAGCGGTCTTGTCGGTGGCGGCGATTTTCACCCGCGCGTTGGGTTTCTGCTTCTTGAAGTCCAGGAACGACAGGTTGTCGTTGACCGTGGCTTCCACGCGGCCGGAGGTCAGCAGGTCGATGGCTTCGTTGAAACCCTGCACGGCAATCACTTCCGCGCCGTGGCTTTGCGCCAGCTTGCCGAAATTGCTGGTCAGCGTATTGGCCGACTTCTTGCCCTTCAGGTCGGCAAATGATTTGATGGTGGTGTTGTCGTCGCGCACGATCAGCACCGCTGCCGAAGAGATATAGGCATCGGAAAAATCGTATTTGGCTTTGCGCGCGTCGGTGATCCCGACCTGGTTGATGACGGCATCGTACCGCTTGGCGTCCAGCCCAGCGATCAGGCCGTCCCACTTGCCTTCCACGAATTGAGCCTTCACGCCCAGGCGTTCGGCGATGGCGCGGCCAATGTCCACATCAAAACCGGTAAGCTGGCCTGATGCATCGTGGAAGGTGAAGGGCGCATATGTGCCTTCGGTGCCGATCTTGAACGTGCCGGCGGATTTGATCTGGTCCAGGCCGGACTGGGCGTGGGCAGCGGTCAGGGCGGCGGCCTGGATAAGGCCGGCGATGAACAGCGAGCGGAAGAGTTTCATGGCAATGCTCCACGGATGATCGGTGTCATTCTGGAGAGCTTGCGGGTGTGCAATGCCCTCCGGCTTAGCCGCACTCTAACAACGCGTCTATTTTTCCACAAAGCATAAGGAATAGTAAAAATATAGCGGCAAGTCATAAGGTTACGCACGCCCGGCGCGGTCCGCGCCGGGCGCACTCAATCGGCATGGCGAGGGAGAATGGTGTGGAACAGCAATGGAACAGGCGGGCGTTCATGATGGCGGCGGCGGGCGCGGCGGCGTTTGCCGGGGTGATGCCCGCGCAAGGCGGCAACGGCTTGCGGCTGACGCCGGGCGGCGGCAGCATTACCCAGGTATCGGGCCTGCGCGTGGGCCATTACACCGATACCCGGCGCCCGACCGGCTGCACGGTCATCATCGCCGAGGCCGGCGCCACGGGCGGGGTCGATGTGCGCGGCGCCGCGCCCGGCACCCGCGAGACCGATCTGCTCAATCCCATGAACATGGTGGACAAGGTGCACGCCATCGTGCTGTCGGGTGGCAGCGCGTTCGGCCTGGACGCCGCTACCGGCGTCATGCGCTACCTGGAAGAAAAGAAGATCGGCTTTGATGTGGGCGTGGCGCACGTGCCCATCGTGCCGGCCGCCATCCTGTTCGACCTGGGCGTGGGCGATGCGTCCATCCGGCCCGATGCGGCGGCGGGTTATCAGGCTTGCAAGGCAGCCGCCACCGACGCGCCGCAAGAGGGCAATGTCGGCGCCGGGGCCGGCGCAACGGTGGGCAAGCTGTATGGCGCCAAGCGCGCCATGAAGGGCGGCATCGGCAGCGCGTCGCTGACGGTGGCAGGCGTGACGGTCGGCGCGATCGTGGCCGTGAATGCGGTGGGCGACGTGCTGGACCCCGCCACCGGGCGTATCCTGGCCGGCGCGCGCACCGCCGACGGCAAGCATCTGCTGGACACGCGCGCCGCCATCCTGGCCGGCGACCTGCCCAATGCCATGCGCCCCGGCACCGCCACCACCATTGGCGTGGTCGCCACCGACGCCGCCCTGACCAAGGCGCAGGCCCAGAAGATCGCCGGCATGGCCCACGACGGCCTGGCCCGCACCATCAACCCGATCCACACGATGATGGACGGCGACACGATCTTCGCGCTGGGCACCGGCACCCTGGGCAAACCGGGCAACGTGATGCTGCTGGGCGTCATGGCGGCGGAGGCCATGGCGATCGCGGTGCAGCGCGCCATCCTGGCGGCACGCGCGGTGGAAGGCTTTCCCGCCGCTGTCGATTTCATCGCCTGAAGGAATCGCGCCGCCCCGGCGACCCTCCTGACCTCAGGTTGTCACAGGAAGGGAACATCATGGCAGGCACCGGGGTTCCGGTGTCCTGACAGGGGGCTCATTATGTATAAGGGCGAACGATTCAACGGCGCGACCCATCTGGCTGGCCTGGCCCTGGCCGTGGGCGCGTCCGGATGGCTGATCACGCGTGCGGCCGAGCTGAAGGTGGATACGCGGCAGATCATCAGCTGCGCGGTGTTCGCGGCGTCGATGATCGCCGTCTACGCGTCATCGGTGCTGTATCACTGCACCCGCGGCCGCAACAAGGCGCGCTGGGCCAAGGCCGACCACTGCGCCATCTATCTGTTGATTGCCGGCACCTATACCCCGCTGGCGTTCGGGCCGATTGCCCACGGCTGGGGGGCGGCGATGGGCGTGGCGATCTGGCTGCTGGCCGCCGTCGGGATCAGCCGGGAATTGTGGTGGGCGCGCGGCGCGGCGCCCGCCTTGCCGCTGTATCTGGCGATGGGCTGGCTGGGGGTGATGTTCGCCGCCCCGATCGCGGGCGCCCTGTCATCCGCGGGGCTGGCCTGGCTGCTGGCGGGCGCGGCGGCCTATACGATCGGCACGCTGTTCTACGTCAACGACAAGCGCTGGCGCCACGCCCACGGCATCTGGCACCTGTTCGTGATGGGCGGATCGGCCTGCCATTTCGTCACGGTGTTCGGCTTTCTGCGCTACGGCACGCCCGCCTGAGCGTGGCGGGCAGGGCGTAACAAAAGGACGGTGTCATCGCCAACCGGCCAGCGGCAGCATGCCGCCCCGGTCTTTCACTTTCCGCATGACGATATGCGAACACAGGTCGCGTACCCCGGCGATCTTGCTCAGCTTGTCTTCCACGAATTGGGAAAACGCCGACAGGTTGCGGGTGCGCACCGTCAGGATGTAGTTTGAGGCCCCCGTCACGATGCTGGCTTCGGTGATCTCGTCGTGCGCGGCGATGCCGGCCAGGAAGGCTTCGTGCCAGCCAGGGCGGGACTGGTCCAACGACACATGGACGATGGCCTCGAGTTCAAACCCGAGTTTCTCGGCGTCCAGCACCGCGCGATACTGGCGGATCATCCCGCCTTCTTCCAGCGCCCGCACGCGGCGCAGGCAGGCCGACGGCGACAGCGCGACCTGTTCGGCCAGATCCTGATTGCTCAGTTGGCCGTTCTCTTGCAGGCGGTACAGGATGCGCTGATCAATCGCGTCTAGTTGCATGGTGCAATCCAATTCTAAAAATCCGGGTTCCATGCAATTTACTGCGGAATCTTAGGGTAAGCCACGCCTGGATTTGCAATATTTCGGCCCCGGCGCGCTGCTATCCTGTTTTGCAGGATATTGCCCGAAGGAGCATTGCATGACTACGCGTGAAGACTGCGTCGCCGCAGACCGGAAAGACCCCCTGGCCGCCCTGAAAGACCGTTTTGAATTGCCGCCCGGCGTGCTCTACATGGACGGCAATTCCCTGGGCGTGATGCCCAAGGCCGCCGCCGCCCGCGCTGCCGGCGTCATCACGCAGGAATGGGGTACCGGCTTGATCCGCAGCTGGAACACCGCCGGCTGGTTCGAATTGCCCGCCCGCCTGGGCGATAAGCTGGGCAGCCTGCTGGGCGCCCGCGAAGGCGAACTGGTCGTGACCGACACCACGTCGCTGAACATCTTCAAGGCGCTGGCCGCCGGGCTGCGCATCCAGCAGCAAAAGCAGCCGACGCGCCGCGTCATTCTGTCTGAACGCGATAACTTTCCGACCGATCTGTACATGATCCAGGGCATGATCGACCTGCTACAGCAGGGGTACGAAATGCGCCTGATCGATGACGAGCTGCCGCTGGACAAGGCGCTGGACGATTCCGTCGCCGTGATGCTGCTGTCGCACGTGAACTACCGCAGCGGCCAGATGCACGACATGGCCGCCGTCACCGCCCTGGCGCATGAACGCGGCGCGCTGACCATCTGGGACCTGGCGCATGCCGCCGGCGCGGTGCCGGTGGACCTGAACGGCGCCAACGCCGATTTCGCCGTGGGCTGCACCTATAAGTACCTGAACGGCGGCCCGGGTTCGCCGGCCTTTATCTGGGTGGCGCCGCGCCACACGCAGGATTTCTGGCAGCCCCTGTCCGGCTGGTGGGGCCACACCCGCCCGTTCGACATGGCCGTGGCCTACGAACCCGCCGGCGGCATCCGCCGTTACCTGTGCGGCACGCAGCCCATCGTGTCGCTGTCGCTGGTGGAATGCGGCCTGGACGTGGCCCACGCCGCCGACATGGCCGACGTGCGCCGCAAGTCGCTGGCGCTGGGCGACCTGTTCATCGCGCTGGTCGAAGAACGCTGCGAAGGCCATCCGCTGACGCTCGTCACGCCCCGCCAGCACGCCGACCGCGGCAGCCATGTCAGTTTCCGCCATCCCAACGGCTACGAGGTGATGCAGGCTTTGATCGCGCGCGGCCTGATCGGCGACTATCGCGAACCCGAGGTGCTGCGCTTTGGCCTGACGCCGCTGTATTTCGGCTACGCCGACGTGTGGGACGCGGTGGATATCCTGAAAGACGTGCTGGACAGCCGCGCCTGGGACAAGCCTGAATTCAAGCAGCGGTCCGCCGTGACCTGAACGCCCTGACGCGTTGCCTTATCGCGCGGGCCCAATCGGCCCTACATCCAGAAAAAGAGCGCAGTACAAGGAGGAGACAATGCAAAAACAACAACAGGGCTTCGGCCAGATCACCCAGCGCGAACAAGGCTTGAAGCGGCGCCTGACCTCGGGCCAGATGAGCATGATCGCCATCGGCGGGGCCATCGGCACGGGCGTGTTCCTGGGCAGCAAGTTCGCCATCGGGTTTGCCGGGCCCAGCGTGATCATCAGCTACGCCATTGGCGGGGTTATCACGCTGCTGCTGATGGGCTGCCTGGCCGAAATGACGGTGGCGCATTCCACGTCCGGTTCCTTCGGCGCCTATGCCGAGCATTACGTGGGTCCGCTGGCGGGCTTTCTGGTGCGCTATGCGTACTGGTCGTGCGTGGTGCTGGCGGTGGGCACGGAAGTGACGGCGGTGGCCGAGTACATGAAGTTCTGGTTCCCCGGCGTGCCGGGTTGGCAGTGGGTATGCGTTTTTTCGGCGGCGCTGATCTTGATCAACGCGATGAGCGTCAAGGCCTTCGGCACCATTGAATACTGGTTCTCGACCATCAAGATCACGGCGATCGTGGCCTTCATCATCCTGGGCGCGTATGTGGTCTGGGGGAATCCGCAATACGGCACGGCGCTGTATACCTCGCACGGCGGCTTTTTTCCGAATGGCGTGTGGGGCATGTGGGTTGCCGTGGTGATCTCGATCTTCAGCTACCTCAGCGTGGAGATGATCGCGGTGGCCGCTGGCGAAGCCGAGGACCCGGAACGCGCCGTCAAGAAGGCGTTCCGCGCCACCATCGTCCGGCTGGTCGTCTTCTACCTGCTGACGCTGGCGCTGATCCTGGCCATCGTGCCGTGGGACGAAGCCGGCAAGGGCGGCAGCCCGTTCGTGAAAGTGATGCAGGCGCTGCAGATTCCGGGCGCGGCAGGGGTAATCAATTTCATCGTATTGGTGGCGGCATTGTCCGCCATGAACAGCCAGCTCTACATCACGACGCGCATGATGTTCAGCCTGTCTCGCGCCGGGCACGCGCCATCCGCGTTCGGCCGGCTGACCCGCAGCGGCACGCCGCTGAACGCGCTGCTGCTGTCCACCAGCGGGATCGCCATCGCGGCCGTGTTGAACGCGCTGTACCCCGAGACCTCGTTCACGCTGATGATGGCGATTTCGATGTTCGGCGCGTTGTTCACCTGGATGATGATCTTCGTCACGCACTATTTCTTCCGCCGTCGTTGGGCGCGTGAAGGGGGCGCTGCGCTGTCGTTCCGGATGCCGGGCTTTCCGGCGTTGACGCTGCTGGGCGCAGTTGCGATGTTGGCCATTCTGGTGACCACGGCCTTCACCGGCGTGTTCAAGATGACGCTGGCCTTTGGCGTTCCGTTCCTGCTGATTCTGGCCGCGCTGTATTTCCTGCTGTTCAAGAAGCGCGGCGAAACGCTGCTGCTGCAGGCGCGCGACCAGCAAGGGTGACCCGGGCCGCCAACCGCGCCCGGATCATCGGCGGGGTTGCAGCCAGGGTTACCGCCTGGCCTGCCGCCCCGGACCGGACGCGCATTGCCGGATCGCCGCCAGCATGGCGCGGGCGCGGGCAGGCAGCGAACGCGACGCGTACACGGCGTGCATTTGCGGCGCGGCGCCCTGGGCCGAGGTCACGGTATACGCCGGACACACGCGCACCAGGGCGCCACGTTCGATTTCCGGCTGCGCGGCCCAGTCCGCCAGCCGCGCGATCCCCATGCCTTGCAAGACCATCGCCATCAAGCCGCTGCCGCTGCTGACCCGCACGGCGGGTTCGGCGTGCAGGCGCACAATGCGCTGGTCGTCCCGCAGGTGCCAATCCTTCAGCACGCGGGGGCCGGTGTGCATCACCAGGCGATGCGCTTTCAGGTCTTCGGGCTCGCGAGGTAGACCCCTGCGGCGCACGTAGTCCGGGCTGGCACACAACAGCCGGTCGTAGGGCCACAGGTGCGCGCCCAGCAAGTCGCTGGAAGCCGGGAACCCGCCTCGAATCGCAAAATCCAGGCCTTCGGCGATGGGGTCCACCCATTTGTCGGTGTACAGGATGTCCATGCTGACGCCGGGATGGGCGTCCGCGTACTGCCGCAGCACGGCGGGCAGCAGCGCCACGCCAAGCAGGTCGGGCGCTGAAAAGCGCACGCGCCCCTGCACGCCGCCCTGCGCGTCTTGAAGGTCGTCTCGCGCTTGCGCTTCCAGGCGCAGCAACTCGCGCGCCGACTGGAAATAGCTTTCGCCCTGCGGCGTCAGCACCACGCTGCTTTTGCTGCGCAACAGCAGCTGCGCGCCCACTTGGCGTTCCAGCGATTGCACGGCCCGGGTAACGGCGCTGGGCGAGGCGCCCAGCGAGCGGGCGGCCAGAACGAAACTCTGGCGTTCGGCCACGGCGCAGAACACCTGGTATTCCCATAGCGCGCCTCGTTCCATGCAGATTCTCCATTGCGATTATCGCAACATGATATTGCAACGCAGTGCCGGGCGCCCGGCCTAGACTGACGGCTTTCCCGCCTTATTTCTCCTCATCATGCCGCAGCCCTTCTATGTGGACCCGCTTTCCGGCGGACGCTATCCGATCACTGATGCGCGCTGGTGCTCCGACGCCCAGACGCCGCTGATGATTTCGCCATTGCCGGGCATCTCGCGCGACGACATCGATACCCGCGACCGCTCCATCTGGCGCTATCGCGCCGCGTTGCCGCAGGACATTGCAACGCCGGTGTCGATGGGTGAGGGCGGCACGCCGATGGTCGAACGCGCTTGGGGCGGCCTGCGGCCGCATTTCAAACTGGAATGGTTCAACCCCACCTGCAGCTTCAAGGATCGGGGCGCGGCGGTCATGCTGTCGTGGCTGCGCCAGATCGGCATTCCGGCGGTGGCCGAGGACAGCTCGGGCAACGGCGGCGCGGCCATCGCTGCCTTCGGCGCGGCGGCGGGCATGGGCGTGACCATTTTCGCGCCGGCCTATACGTCCATCGCCAAAGTGGCGCAGATCCGCGCATTCGGCGCCGACGTGCGGCTTGTGGAAGGTCCGCGCGAGCATTCGCAGACCGAAGCCATCCGCGCTTCGCAAGACATCTTCTACGCCAGCCACAATTGGCAGCCGTTCTTTTTGCAGGGCACCAAATCGATTGCCTACGAGATGTGGGAAGACTTTGGTTTCCAGGCCCCCGATAACGTCGTGATCCCGGCGGGCGCGGGCAGCAACGTGCTGGGTTGCGCCATCGGCTTCGCCGAATTGCTGGCTGCGGGCCAGATCCGCCGCCTGCCCAGGCTGTTCGTGGCGCAGCCGTTGAATTGTTCGCCGGTGGACGCCAGCTTTCAGGCGGGGCAAGACGAGGCGGTGCCGCGCCAGGTGCTGCCCACCGTCGCTGAAGGCACGGCCATCAAGCATCCGGTGCGCTTGCGCGAGGTGTTGCAGGCGGTGCGGGCCAGTGGCGGACAGACCGTGGCGGTGCCGGAAGCGGACATCGTGGCGGCAGTGAAGCGCCTGGCGCTGTCCGGCCTGTACGCCGAACCCACCAGCGCGACGGCGGCGGCGGCCCTGGACGTACTGCAAGCGCGTGGCGCGATCCAGGCCAGCGAGCGCACGGTCGTGCTGCTGACCGGCACCGGCATCAAGTCCACGCAATTCATGACGGACCTGTATTCGACGGCGTCTTGAATGGGGCGCGGGCGTGTTCGGCATGCCGGCAAGCCCGCGCTGGCCTCAACTGGCTTGGGCCGCTGCGATGCGTTCGTCGGCCGGGTTCAAGGCAGGAGCGCGCGAGAACACGCGTAGACGGTGCCCGTCGGGATCCAGCGCAACGAAGGTGCGCCCGAAGTCCATGTCGGTGGGGGCTTGCAGGATGGGCAGGCCCCGCAGGCTCCATTCACGGTGGCGCTGGTTAACGACGTCGACATCGGCCACGGCGAAGGCCAGTTCGGACGCGCCGCCGCGGCCGGCCGCAGCCGGCTCCACCGTGTAGCGCGACCACAATCCCAGCTTCAGGCCGGAATCCAGCACGAAGAGGGCGAACGTGGGCGAATTTTCGACCGGTTCGCGTTGCAGCAGCGCACTGTAGAACGCGGCGCTGGCCTGGGGCTTTTCGACGTAGAAGAGGACGTAGTTGGTATCGGACATGAGGCGCTCCTGGTGGTTGATGCGCTCATGTTAGGCAGGGGTACTGTCAGTTTTTGGCAGTAGTGTGCATCAGGTTTTTTTCGGTTCCTGGTGGATCCCGCGCCACTCTTTCAGCAAGGCGTGACGGCGCCGGGGATAGCGGTCGCCGGCAGTCAGCGCGGCGATGCGGTCGGTGCGGAAATGCCGGAAGTCCTGGCGCAGTTCACACCAGGCCATGACCAGCCGCACACTGTCGAAAAAGCCCAACGCGAAGGGCCAGATCACGCGGGCGGAATCCGATCCCTTGTCGTCGCGGTACTGGATCTCCAGTTTCCGCTCGTTGCGGATCGCCTGGCGGATCAGCGCCACGTCCACGCGGTCGATGACCGCGCTGGCGCTGGGAGCGACCAGCAACGGAATGGCGTCCAGCTCGTCGCGTAATTCCTGTGGCAGCACTGCGCCGATTTTGGCCAGCGCATTGCGGGCGGCCAGGCCCAGGCGTTCGTCGGAACGGCCGGCCACCCAGCGCGTGCCCAGCACCAAGGCTTCTATCTCTTCGGTGCTGAACATCAAGGGGGGCAGCATGAAGCCGGGGCGCAGCACGTACCCCACGCCGGGTTCGCCCTCGATCTCGGCGCCCTGGCATTGCAGCGTTGCGATATCGCGGTACAGCGTGCGCAGGCTGATGCCCATTTCGGCGGCCAGCCGGTGGCCGCTGACGGGAAGGCGGTGGCGGCGCAGCGTCTGGAGCAGCTCCAGCAGTCGTTCGGTGCGAGACATGGCGGGGGGAAGGAACCGGATGCGTAATGCTGCCACGAAATGGCAGCATTCGGTCGGCTATTCAGTCGGCTATTCAGTCGGCCATTCAGCCGCCGTGTCAGACCGTCGCGCGTCCGGTTCGCCCGCAGCGGATGGCGCTAGGAGCCGACCTTCTTGCCCGTCGCCACGTCGATCACCGAGCCGTCTTCCAGGCTGACGCGGTAGATCTCGCGCACGACGTTGCCGGCAAAGCCGATTTCAACGATGGACACGTCTTTGAACGTGGTGTTGATGCCGTCGGGCAGCACGGCATTGAACTTGTCGGACTCTTGCTTCATGGCGTCCTGCAAGCGGGTGTCGTAGATCGCCATACTGTAGACCAGCGTGGTGTGCGGGTTGTGGGCGCGCACCTCTTTGCCGTCCTGCATGATGTTGACGCCGCTGACGCCCATCGTCTTGACCAGGTTCTTGCCCGCGTCGCTCATCTTGGCGTAGACGGGGCCCGTCACGCGCGGCAGCGGGCCGTCGCGCAAGGGGGCCAGCGCGGCGGTCGCGGCGGTGTTGTAGCGCATCATGTCTTCAAAGCCCTGGCCGCTTTTGACGACGCCCAGATCCAGCCACCACGGATGGCCGGCGCCCTTGGCGGCTTCCGTCGGGTAGAAGGTCTTCAGCGTGACCTGCAGCGGGGCGGGCGGCTTGGGCAGTGCGCGCAGCATGCGGGCGGGGGTCTCGGGATCGGCGCTGTGGATGTGGACCACGGTGACGTGCGGCATGTTGGGCGTTTCGGCCTCGGTCTTCAGGCCCAGCGCCAGCAGGTCCTGCTTGAGTGTGCCGGTGATCTTGGCGTCCAGGACGGCGTTGACGTCCTGCGGCAGGCGGTACACCACGCCGTAGGTGGCCTTGTGGGCGCGGAACTCGGGCTTGTCCAGGGCGCTGTTGTCGATGGGCGCGGCGGCCTGGGCGGCGAACGAGGTGGCGAACAGGCCGAGGGCGGCCAGGTGGAATGCACGTTTGATCATGGGGAATCCCTTGTCGTTGTTGACGTGACCCGCGAGAGTCATCCGCAGTGTGGCCACTGCGGATGTACGGGGTATTGCACCAGTCGAAAGAATCCCGATACCAGTCCCCACTTGGCCGATAGGTGGCGGCGGCGGCCGGTATCCGCGCGGAGCCGGCGGCTGGAGCCAGCGCTAGATCATGAAGACGATGGCCACGATGGCGATGCCCAGCACCAGGTTCACGCCCACCCAGCGGCGGATGCCCGCCATGGCCTGGCCGCCTTTCGGCCAATCGCCCGCCGCGACCGCGGCGGCCAGACGCTTGTAGAGCACAAAACGGATATGGCCGAAGATGGCCATCATCACGATGCCGCCCGATGCCATCAGCGTCCAGCTCAGTGGCATGAAAAACGCGCCGCCCGTGCGCGAGGCCTGGCTGGCTTCCTGGCCGATCATCGACATGCCCGTCAGCAGGATCAACACAATCGCCCACAGCACGGCGTTCAGGAAGGGGCCCAGCACCGACGCCATCAGTTTCAGACGCACCGGTGGTTCCAGTTGCGCGGCCGCCGGCCGCAGGAAACAGTGCGCGAACAGCATGCCGCCAACCCATAGGATCACGGCGATCACATGGATGAACTTCACGACGCTATAGAACATGGGGGCTGCCTGCAAGGGGAAGGGCCGCGGAATGCCGCCCGGTCTGTCCCCATCATATCGCCGCAACATAATCTTGCGCGGACTTGACCGGAATCATGGTTTTGCATTTAGAATGAGATTGATTTCTATTTGTACATAGCTTTCGGGGAGCCCGTCGTGCCGAACCCTGTACTCGCTTCAGGCGACGCCGTTCAACTTTTGTACCGCACGCATCATGGATGGCTGCAGGGCTGGCTGCGGGCGAAACTGGGCAATACCTTTGATGCGGCCGACCTGGCCCAGGACACGTTCGTGCGGGTGCTGCGCCACCGCCACGAGCTGGACGCACTGCGCGAACCGCGCGCCTATCTGACCACGATCGCCAAGCGGCTGCTGCTGAACCATCACCGGCGCCGCTCGGTTGAAGACGCCTACCTGGAAGCGCTGGCGCTGATGCCGGAAGCGGTTGCGCCGTCGGCCGAACATCGCCTGATCATCCTGGAAACGCTGCAGGAGATCGATGAAATGCTGTCCGGGCTGTCCCGGCCCGCGCGCCAGGCGTTCCTGCTTGCGCAGCTGGAAGGGCTGAGCCACGGCGAAATTGCCGAACGGCTGAATGTGTCGCTACGGTCCGTCCACCGCTACATCACGCGCGGGTTCGAGCAGTGCATCATGGCGGTGGCGTGAGCGCGCCGGCTGGCGAGCTGCCCGCCGTCGAGCGCAATGTGGCGCGCGAGGCGGCGCGCTGGCTGCTGCGGCTGAGTTCGGGCCGCGCGACCGATGCGGACGTGTATGCCTGCGACCAGTGGCGCGCCAGCAAGGCCGAACATGAATACGCCTGGCAACGTGCGCAGCGCGTGAACCAGCGCTTTGGCCTGATCCCGGCGGCGCTCGGCATGGCGACCCTGAACCGGCCGCAATTGCAGCAGCGGCGCGCGGCGTTGAAGGCGCTGGTGGCCCTGGTGGTGGCGGGCCCCGCAGGGTGGGCCGCGTGGCGCGCAGACCCGCTGGACTGGACGGCGGACTATCGCAGCGGGCCAGGCCAGCGGCGCGACATCACGCTGGCAGATGGCTCCACCTTGCATCTGAACACGGCCAGCGCAGTGGATGTGGCGTTTGACGCCGCGACGCGCCTGGTGCGGCTGCGGTCGGGCGAGATCGCCGTGCACGCGGTGGCGGATGCTTCGCCCGCGTCGCGGCCGTTCGTGGTCCGCACGAGCCTGGGCGATATCGAGGCGATGCCGTCGCGCTTTTGCGTGCGCCAGGACGGCGGGCAATGCCAGATCAGTGTGCAGGAGGGGCAGGTCCGCGTCAGCGGCGGCGCGCATTCCGGCCGCATGCTCAGCCTTGCCGCAGGCCAGCAAGGCCGGCTGACCCAGGACGGCGTGTCCGCGCCGTCGGCCGCCGATCCCCATGCCAGCGACTGGATGCGCGGGGTGCTGTACGCCAACCAATTGCGGCTGGACGCGTTCGCCTCCGAATTGGGGCGGTACCGCTCGGGCGTGCTGCGCTGCGATCCGGCCATCGCGCATCTGCGTATCTCTGGCGCCTTCCAGTTGAACGACACGGACGCCGTACTGGCTGCCTTGCCGGCGACGCTGCCGGTGCAGGTTCGCTACCGCACGGCCTACTGGGTGACGATCGGGCCCCGGGAAGGGGCCGCGTGATTTTCGGCCGTTACAAAATAGTGACGCCCAAGCTGTCCGATTCGCGATTCACGAGGGTCATGGTCTGTATAGGCAAACGAATGCCGATACCCGTTGGATCGAAAGGACGACCATGGCTTATCTCCCCGCCGGCCGCGCAAGCGGCTCCCGAAACGCTCCGGACACGCAGGTCCGGTTGACCCGCCTGACTTGCGCCGTACATGCCGCCTTGGCCTTCGCCGCCATCGCCGGTGCCATGTTGCCGATAGCCACCGTGCAAGCGCAGGCCTCCGCGCAGGCGTCGGGGCAAGCCGCCGCGCGCAGCTACCGCATCCCGGCCGGCCCCCTTGCCGAGGCATTGCCGCGTTTCGCCGACCGCGCAGGCGTGACGGTGCTGTTCGATGCCGCGCTGGTGGGGCAACGCCGTTCCGGCGGACTGGAGGGCACGTATTCCGTGCGTGATGGCTTCGACCTGCTGCTGGCCGGCAGCGGGCTGGCGGTGAACGAGCGCAGCGCCGGGGTCTTCGTGTTGTTGGCGGCCCCGCAACCCGGCGTGACGCTGCTGACTCCGGTGCAGGTGGAAGGCGAGAGGGCCGTCGTGACGCCCGCCTGGGAAACCAGCACCGACCGCAAGAAGATGGACGATCTTCAAATCAAGAACTGGAGCGATCTGGGCAAGCGCGCCGAAGCAGGGGTGAACTTCAACCGGACGACAAACAGCATCAACATCCGCGGCCTGGATCAGGACCGCGTGCTGACGCGCGTGGACGGCATCCGCCTGCCGTGGCTGGACGACGGCGCGCGCGGCGTGAAGGGCGGCCTGGAGGCCGTGGACTTCAACAGCCTGTCGCGGCTGGACATCGTGCGCGGCGCCGACGCGACCGGCGGCGGCTCGGGCGCCCTGTCCGCCACCGCCGACCTGTACACGCTGGAACCGTCCGACCTGCTGACCGGCGGCAAGACCTTCGGCGCGCTGGCCAAGACCGACTACGATTCGGCCGATGCCAGCTGGGGCGCCAACGCCGCGCTGGCGGGCCAGATCCACAGCAACACGTTCTGGCTGGTGCAAGCCGGCGTGCGCAACGGGCACGATGTGGACAACCGTGGTGATGTCGGCGGCTACGGTCCCAAGCGCAGCCAGCCCAGCCCCGAAGACTATGACCAACAGAGCTTCCTGATGAAGCTGCAGCAGCGCGTCGAAGGCGGACACCGGTTCGGTCTGACGGGCGAATATTTCAAGCGCCGCGCCGACATCGACAACATGTACGACCAAGGCGCGGGCACCAGCTACCTGTATGGCGAAAACAGCACCAAGAAGGAAACCGAGCGCGAGCGCGTGTCGTTCGATTATTCCTATAAGGCGCCCGGCGAAGGCAGCCTGATCGATACCGCCACCGCGGTCGTCTATTGGCAGCGCATGCGGCTCGACAATTCCCTGGACGGCGTGCGCAGTGTGGATTCGCGCGCCGGCATCATCCCCGGCGATCCGTTCCGCTACGGATTTCCCAGCGGCCCCTACGGGCGCAGCAACTCCATCCAGCAGACGCTGTTCGGCGTGAACGGCGAACTTACCAAACGGCTGGGCGGCGCCTCGATGTCGCAGCTGTGGACGGTGGGCGGCGAGTGGTATGGCAACAAGACCGAGCAGAACTCCAGCGGGTACGACAATTGCCCCGTGTTGCGCCCGGGCCTGCCTGCGCTGTTCGGTCCGCGTTCGTGCGACATGCTGCACACCAACCAGGCCGACGTGCCGCAATCCAAGGGCAACCAGTGGGCCCTGTGGGTGCAAGACGAATTCAGCTTCGCCGACGGCCGCTATACCGTCATGCCCGCGCTGCGCTACGACCACTATGAACAGAAGCCGCAGTCCAGCGCCAGCTACGAAAGCAATCCCAACGCAGGCGCCTTGCCGCCGTCCAACAGCGGCAGCCGCTTCTCGCCCAAACTGCTGGGCACGTGGAAAGCGGCCGAGCAACTGAGCCTGTACGCCCAGTACGCCTACGGTTTCAAGGCGCCCAGCGCCAGCCAGCTCTACACCAACTACGGCGGCCCCGGAACCTATCTGCGCGTGGGCAATCCCTATCTGAAGCCCGAAACCAGCAAGGGTTGGGAATTGGGCGCCAAGATGGGCAGCGACGACCTGGGCGGTGCGGTATCGTTGTTTGATAATCGTTATCAGAACTTCATCGATGCCAATCAACCGTTGAACCCGAGCTCGCCGCAGTGGCAGCCGGGTTGGACGGGGCAGTATCCGCTGGGCATCACGGGCAACGTCAACCGTGCGAAGGTCCGCATCTACGGCGCGGAAGCCAGCGCGCATTGGAAGTTCGCGCCGGGCTGGCGCACCTGGGGGTCGGTGGCATGGACCGTGGGCAAGGATGAAGGCACCGGGCAGCATCTGAATTCGGTGGCGCCGTTGAAGGCCATCGTCGGTGTGGGCTACGGCCGCGACGTGTGGGGGGTGGACGCCCTGTTGACCACCGCGCTCAAGCGCGACAAGGTCGAATACCCCGATGGCCCGCCGGCGGCAGCCAATGCCGACTTCCAGGCGCCGGGTTATGGCGTGGTGGATCTGATGGGCTATTGGCGCCCGGCGGCGGTGAAGGGGCTGCAAGTGCAGGCTGGCGTGTTCAACCTGTTCGACAAGAAATACTGGGAGGCCATCAACGTGCCGACCGCGGGGACCCAGGCGCTGCCGCGCACGGTGGATTGGTATACGGAACCGGGCCGCAGCGTGCGCGTGTCGTTGACGTACCAGTATTGATTTCGCGCCACCGCCGGCCGCATGCGGGGCTGGCGGTGGTTTTTCAAGAATGCTCTGCTCTGGCCGGAGGGCCTACGATGACGAACCAAGATTTCAACTCCCGCGCGCAAGCGCTGCGCATCCGCAACGATGAATTGGCGGCCGCGCAACCTGGATTGCGCGCTCGCAACCTTGCCCAGGCGCTGGGCGTCTCCGAAGCGGAATGGGTTGCTGCCGGTTGTGGCGGCGTGAAGGCGACCGCGCTGCACGGCACGCCCCAAGCCATCTTCCGCGAACTCGGCACGCTGGGCGAAGTGATGGCATTGACGCGCAACGACTGGTGTGTGCACGAACGCCACGGCGCCTACCTGGACATCCAGGCCGATGGTCCGGTGGGGCTGGTGTTGGGGCCGGACATTGACCTGCGCGTGTTCTTCACCGCCTGGAAGTCGGCCTGGGCGGTCGAGCAGGACGGCCGCCACAGCCTGCAGTTCTTCGACGGCGCCGGCGTGGCCGTGCACAAGGTCTATCGCACCGATGCCACGGACGCCGCCGCTTACGAGGCGCTGGTCGCGACATTCGCGGGCGAACCGCAATGGCCGGAAACCACCGCCTATGCCCCCGCCACCGATGCCCAGCAGGTCGAAGACGCGGCAGGCTGGCGCGAGGCCTGGCTGGCCATGAAGGACACGCATGAATTCTTCCCGCTGCTGCGCAAGTTCAAGGTGACGCGCCTGGCCGCGCTGGCCGCGGCGGGTGAAGACCTGGCGCAGCCCGTGCCGGCGGAATCCGTCGAACGCATGCTGCAATCGGCGGCGGAATCGGGCCTGTCGATCATGTGCTTCGTGGGCAACCGCGGCATGATCCAGATCCATAGCGGCCCCGTGCAGCAGCTGCGCCGCACCGGCCCCTGGTACAACGTGCTGGACCCGAAGTTCAACCTGCACCTGGACACCACCGCCATCGCGTCGGCCTGGGTCGTGAACAAACCCACGTCCGATGGCTGGGTGACGTCGCTGGAGGTGTATGCGGCCAATGGCGACCTGATCGTGCAGTTCTTCGGCGAACGCAAACCGGGCAAGCCCGAGCTGACCGGCTGGCGCGAATTGATGATCAGCTTGTGCGGCGCGCCCTTGGCCGCCTAAGGATCCGTTGATGAAAAAGTGGCTGGCAATTGCATTGGGCTGGGTCATGGCGGCGGGCGTGCATGCCGCCGAACCCAGCCGCGTCGTGACGCTGGGCGGCAGCGTGACGGAAATCGTCTACGGCCTGGGGCAGGGCGGCCGGCTGGTGGGCGACGACCTGTCCAGCCTGTATCCCGAGGCGGCCACCAAACTGCCGCGCGTGGGCTATTACCGCGCGGTGCCGGTGGAGGGCGTGCTGTCGCTGAAACCCGACCTGGTGCTGGCGTCGGAGCAGGCGGGGCCGCCGGACGCGCTCAAACGCCTGCAGGGCGTGGGCGTGCGGGTCGTGACGGTGTCGGACGCGCCCTCGGTGGATTCACTGAAGGCGCGTATCCGCGGCGTGGCCGACGCGTTGGGCGTGGCGCCGGCCGGCGAACGCATGGTGGACGAGGTCACGCGGGAACTGGCCCGCGCCGAAGCCTTGCCCGCCACGCGCGCCCGGGCGTTGCTGCTTATCAACCGGACCGGGTCGCCACAAGGCGCGGGCCGCGACACGGCCGCCAACGAAGTCATGCATCTGGCGGGGCTGGTCAACGTGCTGCACGATCAGCAAGGCTACAAACCCCTGTCGGCCGAAGCCGTCGGCGCGCTGGCGCCCGACCTGATCGTGGTGACGCAGGCCTCGCTGGATGCGGGCGGCGGCATGGAGGCCTTCCTGCGCCTGCCGGGCATTGCCTCCACGCAGGCCGCAGCCAAGCGGCGGGTGGTGGTGATGGACGACCTGCTGATCCTGGGCATGGGGCCGCGTCTGCCGCTGGCGTTGACTGAACTGAAGAAGGAGGTCGCGGATGTCATGGCGCGTTAGCGCGCCATTGGCATTGGGTCTTTTGACCGCGGCGTTGGTGCTGGCGGCGCTGGCGGCCACCGCCAATGGCGCGGTGGCCATTCCGTTGCGCGAACTGCCTTCCTTGCTATGGGGCGCGGCCACGCCGGAGAACGCCCTGTGGCGCAATGTGCTGATCGACATCCGCCTGCCCCGCGTGCTGTTCGCGATGGTGACGGGGTCGGGCTTGGCGATATCGGGCGCGGCCATGCAGGCGCTGTTCAGGAACCCGCTGGCCGAACCCGGCCTGATCGGTATTTCGGCGGGCGGCGCGCTGGGGGCCGTTGCCGCCATCGTGCTGTTTTCGGGCGGGTTCTGGGTCACGGCGCCGTCGGCGTTCATCGGCAGCCTGCTGGCGACGCTGTGCGCCTATGCGGTTGGCCGCCGGGTACCGGGCGTGGCGGGCCTGCTGCTGGCCGGCGTGGCGATCACCGCGATGGCGTTCAGTCTGATTGGCGTGCTGACGTTCATCGCCACCGACGCGCAACTGCGCGATCTGACCTTCTGGAACATGGGCAGCCTGGGCGGGGCCAACTGGGCGCTGCTGGCTTTCCTGGGCCCCTGGGTCCTGCTCGTCAGCGTCTGGCTGGTCAGCCAATGGCGCGTCATGAACGCCTTGCTGCTGGGTGAACGCGAGGCCCAGCATCTGGGTTATGCGCTGAAACGCGTGCGGGCCAAGCTGGTACTGGCCAGCGCGCTGATCGTCGGGCCGCTGGTCGCCGCCACGGGCACCATCGTGTTCGTCGGGCTGGTGGTGCCGCACCTGGTACGCATGACTCTGGGCGCCAACCACCGCTGGCTGCTGCCCGCCACCGTCATCGCGGGCGCGTTGGCGCTGGTGTTGGCGGACTGGGCGGCCCGCACGGTGGTCGTGCCGGCCGAATTGCCGATTGGCCTGGTGACGGGGCTGGTGGGTGGGCCCTTCTTCCTGTGGCTGCTGGCGCGCGGAAGGAGAATGGGATGACCCTTGCCGCACGAAACCTGACGCTGTCCCGCGGGGGCGCGCGCATCTTGACCGAGGTGTCGCTGGACGTCCGGCCGGGCGAAGTCGTGGGCCTGCTGGGCGCCAACGGCGCGGGCAAGTCGACCCTGCTGGGCGCGTTGGCGGCCGAGCTGACCCCCGATTCGGGCCAGGCGTGCCTGGACGGCACCGCGCTTGCCGCGTTGCCGCATCGGCAGCAGGCGCGCCGCCGCGCCGTGTTGCCGCAAAAACCCGGATTGACCTTCGATCTGGATGTGCGTGAAGTCGTCGCCATGGGGGCCTATCCGTTTCCCGAATTGCCGCCCGGCCAGGTGGACGCATGGGTGACGCAGGCGCTGGAGCTGGCCGACGTGGCGCATCTGGACGGGCGCCGCTATCCCGAACTCTCCGGCGGCGAACAGCAGCGCGTGCAATTCGCGCGGGTGCTGGTGCAATGCCATGCGGCGCGAGCCCCGGGCGAAGCGCGCTACCTGCTGCTGGACGAGCCCACGGCCAGCCTGGACCCGAAGCATCAGGCCGACCTGCTGCGCCGCGCCTGGGAACTGGCGCATGCCGGCAATACGGGCGTACTGGTGATCCTGCACGACATGAATCTGGCGGCGCGCTGGTGTGACCGCCTGCTGCTGCTTAGTGGTGGCCGAGGCATCGCGGTGGGCACGCCCGGCCAGGTGCTGACGCCGGCCAACCTGTATCTGGCCTACGGCATCGACGCCCAGGTGATTGTGCACCCGCTTCAGCCCGGGCGGCTGCTGGTGCTGACGGCTTGAGCACGACACGGGCCGCGCGGGGTCGGTAAAATAGCGAATACCTAGGTATTCGCCCATTTCACCCATTACTCAACAGGACCCGTGTCATGCCTACTTTTGACGTCGTCTCCGAAGTCGACAAACACGAACTCACCAACGCCATCGACCAGGCGAACCGCGAACTTTCCACCCGTTTCGACTTCAAGGGCACCGATGCCAAGTTCGAACTGGAGGGCTTCGTCGTGACCCAGGTTGCCTCCAGCGCATTCCAGTTGAAGCAGATGCTCGACATCCTGCGTGGCCGCCTGTCCGCCCGCGGCATCGACGTGCGTTGCCTGGATGTGGCCGACCCCTTGGAAAACCTGGGCGGCGCGCGCCAGAAGGTGACCATCAAGCAGGGCATCGAGCAGCCGGTGGCCAAGAAGCTGATCGCCGCCATCAAGAACGCCAAGCTGAAGGTGGAATCCCAGATCAACGGCGACAAGCTGCGCATCACCGGAAAGAAACGTGACGACCTTCAAACGGCCATCGCGCTACTGAAGAAGACCGACGTCGACCTGCCCCTGCAGTTCGAGAACTTTCGCGATTGATGCCGCCGGCTCATGGGTCATTCCACGGAGCTGCAACTCGTTGTTGAACTCGCGCGCGCCGGCGGCATGTCGGCCGCCGCGCGGGAACTGGATGTCACGCCGGCCGCCGTCAGCAAGCGGCTGGCGCAAATCGAAGCGCGCCTGGGCGTGCGCTTGTTCAACCGCAGCACGCGGCGCCTGAGCCTCACGGCCGAAGGCGAGGTCTACCTGGAAAGCGCCCGCCGTATCCTGGGCGAGATCGAAGACCTGGATACGCTGATCGCCAGCCGCCAGGCCAGTCCCAGCGGCCTGTTGAAAGTCAACGCGCCGCTGGGCTTCGGCCGCAGCTATATCGCGCCCGCCATCGCGGAATTCGCCGCAAAGTACCCCGACGTATCGCTGCAATTGCAGCTGACGGACAGCCCGGCCGACTTCGTGCAGGATGCGTTCGACGTCGCCGTGCGCTTCGGCGACCTGCCCGACACCCGCCTGATTGCCCGCAAGATCGCGCCCAACCGTCGCCTGGTCTGCGCGTCTCCCGCTTACCTGAAAGCGCACGGCACCCCGGCCATCCCGCACGACCTGACGCGGCACCAGTGCATCGTGTTGCGGCAGAACGAGGCCACCTACGGATTGTGGCGCTTCACCAAGGGCCGCCGCAGCGAAACCGTGAAGGTGCGCGGCAATCTCAGCAGTAACGACGGCGAAGTGACGCTGACGTGGGGCCTGGCCGGCCTGGGCATCCTGCAACGCGCCGAATGGGACCTGGCCCGCTATCTGCGCAGCGGCCGGCTGGTGCGCGTGCTGGAAGACTACGCCTTGCCCCAGGCGGACATCTACGCGGTGTTTCCGGAACGGCATCACCTGTCGGCCAAGGTCCGCGTGTTCGTGGATTTCCTGGTGGGTTATTTCCAGAAGGGATCGGAAAATAGCTGGTGACGCACGCAACGGCGTCCAAGCCGCAAGGGCGGCCGCCCGTGCCGGCAGGTCAGGCGGCAGCCCGTTTCGCGCCGCGCAGCGATGACGGATTGACGCCGAACTGCTTGCGGAACGCGGCCGTGAAATGGCTGGCATTGCTGTAACCGAGATCCGCCGCGACGTGCGCCACCGATAAGCGGCCACGCAGCAACAGCGCCTGTGCCTGGCGCATGCGTTCGGACTGGAAATAGGTATACACACTGCATCCGTATTGGCGGCGGAACGCCCGCACCAATGTCGGCACGCTCACGCCCGCGTCATCGGCCAGCGCGGCCAGGCTGGGCGCCCGGCTCAGATCGGCCAGAAGATGTTCGTGCACGCGCGCCATCCGCTGTTGGGCGCTGGCCGACAGGCCGGTCAAGGGCCGTGAGCATGATTCCAGGAACAGACTCACCAGCAGCAATGCCTGGGCTTGCATCCACAGCCCGTGACGGCTTGCCGTGCCTTTGCCGGAAAGGGTCTGCGCCAACAGATGCGCCGTGCTTTGCAGTTCGGCGCCGCCATGGCCGTGCAGGAAGCAGGCGGACGAGGCCAGCCCGCTCGCCAGGCTGCCGTCCACATCGTGGGTCCAGCGCTTGAGGACATCCGGCCGGACCATGACGGTCACGTTGTCCAGCCGGCCTTCCTGGCAGTAATGCCCGCGCCGTCCGGGGCCGTAGCTGATGCTGCCCATGCCTTCGCTTACGGCGAATTCCCGGCCGCCTTCCCAACGCTCGAAGTGGCAGGCGGCGCGGCCGTTCATGCGGCTGTTGAAGCTGAAGTGGACGTAATCGCTGTCGTCCTGCAAGGGAATGTCCAGCGTTTCGTTGAAGGCGCTGCGCCAATAGACCAGTTGCGCGCCTTCCTGCAGCGGCACGCGGGTGATGTGGCAGATGCTGCCGGGGCCAAGACGCAACACCGACGTGTCGGTGACAACGCGGGACAGCGGGATCATGCCGGAACTCATGGCGGTTCGCACCAGATAAGGTGATCCGATCGGGGGAGTTGATCCGATTCGGGTGGAAACACAAATGGAAATCATTATCATCCATTTGTGTTGACCCTGCAAATACGGCCCGGCCAGCCGTATCCGACCCGAATCCCCCGATCATCCTGAAAGGCCCCCAATGCGATTCCCTGCCTTGCCGGCGCTCTCCCTGCCCACGCTGGCGCTGTCTATTGTCCTGCCCGTCCACGCCCAACCGGTTGGCGAGGCGGCGGCCTTGCCCGCCATCACCGTGCATGCGCGCGGCACCGGCGAGACCGATAAAGACCTGCCGTACACCGTCAATGTCATGGACGGCGTCACGCTTGAAGAGCGCCGCATGCTCAATGTGGAGCAGGTGCTGCGGGCCACGCCTGGCGTGAACGTCAATTCCTCCGGCGGCGCCAACGTATCCACGATTTATATCCGTGGCGTCGGCGCGCTCTATCCCATGAGCATGGACGACAGCTCGGTGGCGTTGAACGTCGACGGCAGCCCCCTCTCGACGCGCCACATCTCCATCGGAACGCTGGACGTCGATCAGATCGAGGTGCTGAAAGGGCCGCAAGGCACGCTGTTCGGCGGCATGGGCGAGGCCGGCGCCGTCAACCTGACCACGCGCCGCCCCACCCGTGAGTGGGAAGGCTACGCCCGCGCCGAGTATGGCCAAGAGCGCCAGTTCCTGACCGAAGCGGCTGTCGGCGGTCCGCTGACCGACAAGCTTGCGGGCCGCTTCGCGATACGCGCGGGCGGCTCCGACCACTGGATCGAAAACGCCCGCAACGACCGGCCGCTTTCCAAGCCGCGGGACGTGGCCTTTCGGGGCAGCCTGCTTTTGGACATCACCGCGCGCACCAGCGCGTTGGTCTCGGCCGAACGCCATCAGATCCGGCACCTGGGCGAGCAACTGGTGTTGATGCCCTACGGCCGGCCCCCGACGGTGGACATGGACCCGTCGTTGCTGGACGACGCCAAGAAAACCGTCGAACGCTACACCCTTCAGGCCGATCATCGTTTCGACGGCGCCAAGCTGACGGCGACATCCGCCTACACCGATAGCTACAACATCGGCCCCGTGGTCTACGACCGCCGTCTGCAAACCGCCATGGGGCGCGGTTCCAGCGAGTTCTGGAACGTCGACGAAGCCCGTGAACATCTGTTCACGCAAGATCTGCGCCTGGCCTCGCTGCCTGGCGCCGACGTCTTCTGGGTGACGGGATTGTCGTATTCCCACGCCACGCGCTCCTACGACACGCCGCGCAATACCTACGGCGAGGCCAGCGCCAAGTACCGCGATTTCGACACGGACCGGTATGGCGTCTATGGAGAAATGACCTATCCCATCGCCGAGCAGTGGAAGCTGACCACAGGGCTGCGTCAGTCATGGGTGAAGAAGACGTATGCCGGCGAGTACCACGGCGGGGGCAGCGTCCAGACAGACCACCGCAAGCTCGACGACAGTTTCACCACCGGCCGCATCGCGCTTGCGTATGCGCTCACGTCCGAAACGACGGTGTATGGCAGTTATGGCCGCGGCTACAACCCGGCC
>Ga0307412_10000450_pt1 | contig 24877 bp, 29 predicted proteins | sample DK1Cmetagenome_3_FD_203823 | JGI IMG/M metagenome (GOLD analysis project Ga0307412, IMG submission 203823) | Maize rhizosphere microbial communities from greenhouse at UC Davis, California, United States - DK15-C-1 | ecosystem: Host-associated > Plants > Roots > Rhizosphere > Soil | place: USA...
GGCGGCGAGCACTCCGGCTGCGACGAGAACACCACCGACGTCTTGATCGAATCGGCGCTGTGGGATCCGATGAACATCGCCAAGTCCGGCCGCGGCCTCGGCATCATCACCGATGCCCGCTATCGCTTCGAGCGCGGCGTCGACCCGGAATACATGGTCCCCGGCCTCGAGCGCACCACGGAGTTGGTGCTCGAATTCTGCGGCGGTACCGCCGCCAAGGCCGAGATCGTTGGCTACAAGGGCTACGAGCCCAAGATCGTCGACTTCCCCTTCTCGGAAGTGAAGCGTCTGACGGGCCTGGAAGTCTCCACCGAAGAGAGCGTCGAGATCCTGACGCGCCTCGGCTTCAAGGTCAGCGGCTCGGGCGAGCGCGTTTCCGTCGCCGTTCCCTCCTGGCGTCCCGATGTCGATGGCAAGGCAGATCTCGTCGAAGAGGTCATGCGCATCCACGGCGTCGACAACATCAAGCCGGCGCCGCTGGAAAGCCACACCGAAGTCAACGGCCGCATCCTGACGACGCTGCAGATCCGCACCCGCACCGCCAAGCGCGCGCTTGCCTCGCGCGGCATGTTGGAAGCCGTCACCTGGTCCTTCATTTCGGAAGATCAGGCGAAGCTCTTCGGCGGTGGTTCGCCGGCTCTGAAGCTCGCCAACCCGATCGCAGCCGAAATGTCCGACATGCGCCCCTCGCTGCTGCCTGGTCTCCTGACGGCTGCCCAGCGCAATGCCGACAAGGGCTATGGCGACGTCGCGATCTTCGAAGTTTCCGGCACCTATGAGAACGACAGGCCGGAAGGCCAGCGTCGCGTTGCCGGCGGCATCCGTCGCGGCACCGCCTCGATGGCGGGCTCCGGCCGCATGTGGTCGAATGCATCCAAGGGCGGCGGCAAGCCGGTCGACGTCTTCGACGCCAAGGCCGATGCGCTTGCCGTGATCGAGGCCTGCGGCCTGCCGATGACCAACATCCAGGTCGAGCAGGGCGGTCCCGAATGGTACCACCCCGGCCGCTCCGGCACCATCAAGATGGGCCCGAAGGTCGTGCTCGGCTATTTCGGCGAGTTCCACCCCTCGACGCTGGAAGCGCTCGACGTCTCCGGCGCGCTCGCGGGCTTCGAGGTCTATCTCGACGCCATGCCCGAGCCGAAGAAGAAGGCGACCCGCACCAAGCCGGCGCTGGAGCTCTCGCAGATCCAGGCCGTCAAGCGCGACTTCGCCTACGTCGTCGACAAGGCGGTCGAAGCCGGCGCCATCATCAAGGCCGCGACCGGTGCCGACCGCAAGCTGGTCGCCGGTGTCAACGTCTTCGATATCTTCGAGGGCGCCTCGGTCGGCGAGGGCAAGAAGTCGGTCGCCATCGAGGTGCAAATCCAGCCGGTCGAGCGCACGCTGACCGACGAGGATTTCGAAGCCCTGACGCAGAAGATCGTCGCCAGCGTCACCAAGGTCACCGGCGGCGTCCTGCGGGGTTGATAGATAGGGGCTGCGGCCTCGGCCTCTGGTGCGGGCAGGCTACGGCCCTACGGCCGCCGCCCTCATTGGTTTAGCGCTGGTCGCGCCCCACTCTCCCTCATCCTCGCCCTTGTGGCGGGGATCCAGCAGCCGCGCGTCGGCGCGGCGCAGAGACTCTTTCCTTGATATGAAAAGCAGTCATTCACGGCGCAGACGCGCCGTGGCTGGATTCCTGTCACAAGGACAGGAATGAGGGAGGAGAGTGGGCTGTGGCGGAACGCGATAGCAGATCTGCCGAGGCCAACACCCCACCACCACCCCATCAAAGGTGCAGATAATAAACCTTATTCACAATCGTCCATCGCCCCTCGATCTTCAGCATCGAGAGATAATCGGTGAAACGCATGCCGGCGAAGTCGTCGCTGACCTTGACGCTGGCGGCATCGCCGATAACATCAAGGGTCTGGATGTCCATGTGCGGCTGCGTGCCTGGCGGGGCGGAGCCCTCGGCCACGATGGCGGCGATGAACTCATCGCGGGTCGACCATTCGACCGCGCTCTCATAATGCCCGATGACAGCGCATTTCGGATGAAACGCCTTGCGCAGCGCTGCCTCGTTGGCGAAGGTCATGCCTTCGACATAGAGATGCACGACTGCCTCTATCGCCTGCCGGTCCGTCATGGTCCGTACCTCGATCATATCGATGGTGAAGTATAGCGCGGAGCGGGCAACGCGCAAAGTCGTTGCTGGGCTGGGCCTACTTTAATGCGTGGATGGGTAGAGCGTGGCCAGGGCGGTGCCGATCAGTTCCTCGGCATAGGCCTGCGCGGTCGATGAGGCGTTGTCGGAGAGACCCATCTCGTCGCATTTGTTGCCGACGGCCTCGCGGATGAGATGCAGGATACCCCGCCCCATCTTCCCGCCATCCTCGCCGGATGTGTCCAGAACCAGCGCCAGCGAGGTCATCGCCACCACTTCAAGCACGAGCATGCGTCCTCTTATGTCGGACAGGCCTGGATCGGCCGGCCCTTTGTCCTTGGCATCTGGCATGGGGTTCCCTTCCTCTCAACGGAAAGTTTACCTAGTGCTAATATTCGCGAGGAGAAGACCCAAAGTTGAACAAAACCAAATCTCTTTCCTTATCTGTGGTTGGCCCGCCCCGCTGATCTCGCAGGGCCGGCCCAACCTGTCAGAGGTTGTTCTCTCAGAGATTGGTCATCGCCAGCGATGCCTCGGAGTAGCGCTTGCCGGCGATCTCCTCGAGCGGCATGATTGCGCTAAGCTCCGCGAGCTCTGTAGCCGAGAGCGCGATATCGGCGGCGGCGGCGTTTTGCTCGAGATGGTTGACCTTGCGGGCGCCGGGGATCGGCACGATGTCCTCGCCCTGATGCAGAACCCAGGCGAGCGCCAGCTGCGCCGTGGTCACGCCCTTGTCTTTCGCCAGCGCTTCGAGCTTGGCCACAAGGGCCGCATTGACATCGAAATTGTCCGCCTGGAAGCGCGGCAGCTGGCTGCGGAAATCGTCGGCACCGAGATCATCAGGCTTGCGGATCGCCCCCGTCAGGAAGCCGCGACCGAGCGGGCTGTAGGGCACGAAGCCGATCTTGAGCTCCCGGCAGGTAGCAAGCACGTCATGCTCGGGATCGCGCGACCAGAGCGAATATTCGCTCTGCACGGCCGCGATCGGATGCACCGCATGCGCCCGCCGGATCGTGGCGCTACCGGCTTCTGACAGGCCCAGCGCCCGCACCTTGCCCTCGCGCACCAGCTCGGCCATGGCGCCGACGGTCTCCTCGATCGGGACGTTGGGATCGACGCGGTGCTGGTAATAGAGGTCGATGACATCGGTGCCGAGCCGCCTCAGCGACGCTTCCGCCACGCGCTTCACATTCTCCGGCCGGCTGTCGACGCCCGTCAGCGCCGCCGCGCCGGATTTCGAAGGATCGAACTTGAAGCCGAACTTGGTGGCGATGACGACGCGGTCGCGCACCGGCTTCAGGGCGCTGCCAAGCAGCTGCTCATTGGTGTAGGGGCCGTACATTTCGGCCGTGTCGAAGAAGGTGATGCCGAGATCGACGGCGCGGTGAAGCGTGCGGATCGATTCATTCTCGTCGCTGGCGCCATAAGCAAAGCTCATGCCCATGCAGCCGAGGCCGACGGCGGAGACTTGAAGGTCCTGTCCGAGTGTGCGGGTTTTCATGTCTGGCTCCCTTCGAGCGAATAGTGAGGCCGCGTTCGAGCGGCACCAGGCAAACCTAGCGCGCCGAAAGCTTTCAAAAAATACGTGCAATGCGGCACAGGCTGTTCTAACAAATAGATCAATGAACAGGACTCAGCTCGCCCAACTCGCCGTTCTCGCCACTGTTGCCGAGCGCCGCAGCTTCCGCGCCGCCGCCAAGGAACTGGAGATCGCGCCCTCGGCCGTCAGCCACGCCGTCTCTAGCCTCGAGGAGAGCCTGGGCATCCGGCTTCTGGCGCGCACGACGCGCAGCGTCGCGCCGACGGAGGAGGGGAGACTGCTGTTGCAGCGGCTGAAGCCGGCGCTGGAGGAGATCGGCGTCGCGCTCGAAGCTGTCAGCGAGGCGGGAGGAAGGCCGGCCGGCACGCTGCGGGTGAGCGCACCGCGCTTCGCCTCCGATATCCTGCTCGCGCCCCGCCTCGGCGAATTCCTCAACCGCTACCCCGATATCACGCTCGAAATCGCCAACGAGGATGGCTTCATCGACATCGTCCGCGAAGGCTTCGACGCCGGCATCCGGCTGGAAGAGAGCCTTGAGGCCGACATGATCGCCGTGCGCGCCTCGCCGAATCTCACGACCGTGATCGCCGCTTCGCCGGATTATTTCAAACGCCACCCCAAGCCGCTGCATCCCTCCGATCTCGTCAATCACCGTGCATCAAGCGGCGCTTCACCAACGGCACGATCTATCGCTGGGAGTTCGAGAAGGATGGCCGCGAACTGGTCGTGCCTGTCGATGGCCCGCTGATCGTCAGTGAGGACAGGCTGGCGCTGATCGCGGCGCTGAACGGCGTCGGTCTCGCCTATCTCTTCGACCTGCGCGTCGAGGATGAGCTTGCAAGCGGCAAGCTGGTGCGGGTGCTGGAGGATTGGTGCGCGCCCTATCCGGGCCCCTTCATCTATTATCCAAGCCGCCGCCAGATGCGCCCGGCCTTGCGCGCCTTAATCGATTTCTTCCGCTACACGGGCTGAGGCGGGAGCGGCCGGTCGCGGCGCTCCCACCTGCGCCACCGGTCAGGCCGCGGCCTTCTGGTTGGCCGCCGAGGTGGCGAGCTTCGACAAGGTCTTGTCGGTGGCCGCTTCCTCCTGCAGCGTCTGGTCGAGCAGTGTCACCACGTCCTTCTTGCCGAGCGTCTGCGCCCAGGTCTTCAGCGTTCCGTAGCGGGCCATCTCGTAGTGCTCGACGGCCTGCGCCGAGGAGATCAGCCCGGCATCGATAGCCGGCGAACCCTTGAATTCCTCGATGATCTCTTCGCCTTCCGCGATGATCCCCTGGATCGCTTCGCAGGTCTTGCCCTGCGCCCGCTTGCCGATCAGCTCGAACACCTGCTGCAGCCGGTCGACATGGCCTTCCGTCTGTTCCTTGTGCGTCATGAATCCGGCTTTCAGCTCTTCCGATTGCGCCGCGCGCGCCATCTTCGGCAGAGCCTTGAGGATCTGCTTTTCCGCGTAGTAGATGTCCTTGAGCGTATCGTAGAACAGATCGTCGAGGTTCTTTTCCTTTGCCATGTCCCTTGTCCTTTGTCCCTGGCTCGTGGAAGCCGCGTCATGCGGCTTCGCAGAGAGAAGCTGGACGAAGGCTAATGGTTCCGATCATTTCGGGTGGCCATTTGCGGCCGATGCTGCAAACTTGCCGTTTGCAGGGCAGGGAGGCCGCTTATGAAAAAGCCGGGATCGATGAAAGCATTGGAGGATCTGGGCCGGGCGAGGCTGTCGAAGAATTTCTTCCTGCGCGATTTCCTGCATTCCGAGATCGCCGATTTCTATCGCATCCCGAATATTCCCGAGGATCCGGATCTCGCCATCGAGACCGGCAGGAGACTGTGCGAGGAACTGCTGGAACCCTTGCAGGAAACCTTCGGCCGCCTGCACATCCGCTCCGGCTACCGCTCGCCCGAGGTCAACCGCTTCGGTAACCAGAACAAGCTCAACTGCTCCACCAACGCCGCAACCGCCGCCCACCACATCTGGGACATGCGTGACGCCGATGGCTACATGGGTGCTGCGGCCTGCGTCGTTGTTCCCTGGGTGGTCGATCGCTATCACGCGCTCGAGGACTGGCAGCGGCTCGCCTGGTGGATCCACGACCATCTGCCCTACGCCTCGCTCTGCTTCTTCCCGAAATTATGGGCCTTCAACATCCAGTGGCACGAGCGCCCGCGCCGGGTGATCCAGAGCTATGTCAGCCCGCGCGGCATCTTGACCAAGCCGGGGATGGAGAATTGGGAGGGCGATCATTCTGGATGGTACGTGGGGTTTCCGCCGCTCAAAAATTGATGCGGTAGCGGATATGGCCGTCGCTTTCGACGTAGCTGTCGTAGAGCGAGCGGGCGCGTTCATTGCTCTCGCTGGTATGCCAGTAGAGCCGCGACCAGCCTTGCGTCTTGCAGAGCACCACGAGATCGTCGAGCAGCGCCCGGCCAATCCCCATTCCGCGCGCGGCGTTATCGACATAGAGATCTTCCAGATAGCAGTCCTTGCCCATGATCCAGGTGCCTTCATGGGTGAGATAGAGCGCAAAGCCCATCAGCGTCCCATCCACCTCGGCCACGCGCATGCCGATGGATGACGCCGGATCGAAGACCCGGCGCCACGTATTGTCGGTAATCTCTGGCGCGACCGTGACCGCGTAGAACGCCAGATAGCCATCCCAAAGCGCACGCCAGCGCGCTTCGTCGTCGGGTCTCGCGTCTCGTATCGTCACGGTCATCGCCATCTCCCCTAGGCGCCAGCCTTGTCGAGCAGCGCCATCGCCTCGTCGCTGAGCGCAAGCGTTGCCGATTTCGTCAGGCTGTCGAGCTGCGACAGGCTGGTGGCGCTGGCGATCGGGGCGGTGACGCCCTTTTTGCGCAGGAGCCAGGCAAGCGCGATCTCGGCGGGCTTGGCGCCGGTCTCGGTGGCGACGGTGTCGAGCGCCGCAAGGATCTTCAAGCCCTTGTCGTCGAGATAGCCGGCTGCCTTGCCGCCGCGCGCCTTGCCTTCGGTATCGGCCTTGCTGCGGTACTTGCCCGACAGGAAGCCGGCCGCGAGGCTGAAATAGGTGATGACGCCGATATCCTCCTTCACGCAGAGATCGGCCAGTGGTCCCTCGAAGGGGGCGCGGTCGTAGAGATTGTATTCCGGCTGGATCACGTCATAGCGCGGCAGGCCGGCCTTCTCGGCGGCGTCGAAGGAGGCCTGCAGCTGCGTGGCGTCGAGGTTGGAGCAGCCGATCGCGCGGATCTTGCCCTGCTGCTTCAGCTTGGCGAAGGCGCCGAGCGTCTCTTCATAGGGCGTCTCGGCATCCGGCCAGTGCGAGAGGTAGAGGTCGATATAATCGGTCTGCAGCCGCTTCAGCGACGCCTCGACTGCTTCGAGGATGTACTGCTCCTTCAGCCCCTTCTTGCCGGGACCCATCTCGGAGCCGACCTTGGTGATGATCACGGCCTTGTCACGGGCGACCTTGTTCTGCTTCAGCCATTTGCCGATGATCTCTTCGCTATCGCCGCCCTTGTTGCCCGGCACCCAGGCCGAATAGACGTCGGCCGTGTCGATGGTGTTGAAGCCGGCGTCGAAGAAGGCGTCGAGGATGTTGAAAGAGGTTTTCTCGTCGGCCGTCCAGCCAAACACATTACCGCCGAACACGATCGGCGCGACCGAAAGGCCAGTTTTTCCAAGGCGACGCAATTCCATGAGATACTCCTGAAATCTTCAATCTGGTGAAATTCGGACCGCGGCAGGACGCCGCTGCGATGTAACCTAGTGCGCATCAGGGCGGATGAAAACCTGCATCGCGGCCAGCGCCGCGAATTGTGATCGCGCCATTGCGCCGCAGCCCGGCCGTCTCTAATCTCCCCTCAAAATCAATTAAGGAGAGGAAATGACCATGCTGCGCTTCGGTATCATGTCGACCGCCAAGATCGGCCGCGAGCTCGTGGTTCCGGCCATCCAGGACGCGGAAAACTGCGTCGTCACGGCAATCGCCAGCCGCGATTTGGCGAAGGCGAGAGAGATGGCAGACCGTTTCTCGGTGCCGCACGCCTTCGGCTCCTACGAGGAGATGCTGGCCTCCGACCTGATCGACGCCGTCTACATCCCGCTGCCGACGGCCCAGCATGTCGAATGGACGATCAAGGCGGCCGATGCCGGGAAGCATGTGCTTTGCGAAAAGCCGATCGCGCTGAAGGCCGACGAAATCGATAGCCTGATTGCCGCGCGCGACCGCAACAAGGTGCTGGTGACCGAGGCCTACATGGTCACCTACGCGCCGGTCTGGCTGAAGGTGCGTCAGCTGATCAAGGACGGCGCCATCGGCACGCTGCTGCATGTGCAGGGCGCCTTCACCTACTTCAACCGCGACCCCGGCAACATGCGCAACATCCCTGAACTCGGCGGCGGCGCGCTGCCCGATATCGGCGTCTACCCGACCATCACAACGCGCTTCGTCACCGGTGAGGAGCCGCGCCGCGTTCAGGCCGTCACCCGCCGCGATCCTGATTTCGGCACCGACATCTATTCCAGCGTCAAGGCGGATTTCGGCGGCTTCGAGCTCAGCTTCTACATCTCCACGCAGATGGCGAACCGCCAGGTCATGGTGTTCCACGGCAGCGAGGGCTTCATCGAGGTGAAGTCGCCCTTCAATGCCGATCGCTGGGGCGCCGAAGAGATAGAACTCAGCAACCGCAGCCACAACGAATCCACGGTGTTCCGCTTCCCCGACAGCCGCCAGTACAAGCGCGAGGCCGAAGCTTTCGCGCGTGCGGCAAACGGTGAGGCGCAGGAGATCGTGTCGCTGGAGAGCTCCAAGCTCAGCCAGGCATTCATCGACGCCATTTACAGGGCGAGCGAGAAGGACGGCTGGGAGACGGTGTGATTATTTCTCGCGAAAGACGAAGCGCGAGTAGCCGAAAAAGCTGAAGACAGTTGCCGCGGCGGTGGCAAATACCATCGCCGCCAGCGGCTGCAGGTCGGGCATGGAAAGAAGCAGCGCCGAGTAGAGCCCGTAATTGACCAGTGCGGCGGTGATCCCGACCGAGCCGTAGCGAAACCCTTCGGCGGCGAGAGAATCTCCCGAGCGTTCGAAGGTGAAGGTTCGGTTGAAGACGAATGTCGTCACCATGGCGAGCGCGATCGCGATCACCCGGGCGATGAAGGGCCCGATCGGCGTCGTGTGCAGCAAAAGCATGAGCACGCCGGCATCGACGATGAAGCCCAGCCCGCCGGCAATGCCGAAGCGCAGCAGTTTCTTCACGCCGCACCTGCTTGAGAGGGCTGCCGGCGAATGTCGATCTCCTCAAGCTCGGAGGCAAAGCCGTTGCCGAGAAGATGCGATGCCTCGAGCCGCATATATTCGATCCGCAGGTGCTCGGCGCGCGAGCGGGCGACCGAATCCAGGATCACGCCTGCGGTAAACATCATGAACGAGATCATCATCAGCGCCATCGACATGACCCAGGTCGGCATGCGGCTGACGAGGCCGGTCGCGAAATATTCCGCCAGAACCGGCGCCATGAAGCCGAGGCTCAGCGCCATGAACAGGCCGGTGATGATGCCGAAGAAGGCGAAGGGGCGCGTTTCCTTCATCAACATGGCGAACATCCAGAGAATCTTGGCGCCATCCTTGAAGGTCGACAGCTTCGAGTGCGAGCCCTCGGGCCGGCGGCCGTAATCGAGCTCCAGTTCGCTGACAGGAAGCTTCAGACGCGAGGCGTGCACGGACATCTCGGTCTCGATCTCGAAGCCGGCCGAGACCGCGGGGAAGCTCTTCACGAAGCGGCGCGAAAACACCCGGTAGCCGGAGAAGATATCGGTGAAATCCGGGCCGAAGATCGTGCGGTACAGGATGTTGAAGATGCGGTTGCCAAAGGCGTGGCCCTGGCGGCCGGCGTCGTCGTGCACGCCGCGACGTGTGCCGACAACCATGTCGGCGCGCTCGGAGAGCAGCGTGCGGATGAGCTCCTCGGCGTCCTCGGGCGCATAGGTGCCGTCGCCATCGGCCATGATGTAGATGTCGGCATCGATATCGGCAAACATGCGGCGCACCACATGGCCCTTGCCCTGGCGTCTTTCGCGCACGACATGGGCGCCCGCCAGCATGGCATGAAGCGCCGTGCCATCGGTGGAGTTGTTGTCGTAGACATGGATTGCCGCATCCGGCAGCGTCGCCTTGAAGCCGCGCACGACCGGGCCGATCGTCGCCGCCTCGTTGTAGCAGGGAAGCAAAACGGCAACGCTCAGATTGTCGACACGCGATCCGGTCATGATCACACCCATCAGGAGAAACTTGCGGCAAGTCTAAAGCAGGGCCGTTAACAAGTGCCTATGACAGCGTCGAAGATCATGCACACGCCGGAGAAGGTAAGACCGCGCCGCTACTTTACGCTTTCTTGATACGGGCATCGTAAAGTCGCGCCGCAATCAATGACGAGATCTGCTTCATGGCGACTGTTGCCCCGATGACTGGTGAACCAACATCCATGTCCCTCCGCGAAAAGCTGCAATTGCAGGCGACGCGCCTCTGGCCTTCTGTTTTCTTCTACAGCGTGCTGCTGATAATCGCGATCGTCGCGCTTCGCCTGCCGAATGCCAAGGACTATGTCGGTGCCGACAATGACGATGTCATGCGCCTCGTCGAGGTTCGCGATTTCCTGAACGGACAGGGCTGGTTCGATCTCATGCAGTATCGCATGGGGCTGGGCAATGGCACGCTGATGCACTGGTCGCGGGTGATCGACCTTCCGATCGCAACGCTGATCAAGTTCTTCTCGCTCTTCCTGCCTGAGCAGCGGGCCGAAGCCGCGGCATTGCTCGTCTGGCCGCTCTCGCTCGTCATTCCTAGCCTCTGGGGCATGGGGCTTGCCGGCCGGCGCGTCGGCGGCGTGTTTGGCATGCATATCGCGCTGGGGTTCACCGTCTTCCTGCTTCTTGCCAGCAACCGCTTCCTGCCCGGCTCCATCGATCATCACAATGTCCAGTTTGCCCTGGTGGCGATCATGACGGCCATGCTGCTCGATGAGGATCACAGGCCGCTGAGCTACGCGATCGCTGGCTTCTCAGCGGCACTGGCGATTGCGATCGGCGCCGAGACCACGCCCTTCGTCGCCGGCGTCTGCCTTGTCGTTTCGCTGGCCTGGGCCTGGGAGGGAAAGCCCTTCGCGCCCGCCGCCAAGGCCTTCGGCCTGACGCTCGCGCTGTCGATCAGCCTGTTCTTCTTCGGCACGGTGCCGCCGAGGCTTTATCCGGCCGTCACCTGCGACAACCTCTCTCTCGGCTATTACAGCCTGGCGACCATCGGCGGCGGTCTGCTCCTGTTTGCCGCCGCTTTTGCCAGCGGCCTCGGCCGCGGCTTGCGCTTCGTGGTCCTTGCGGGCGTGGGGGCCGGCGTGCTCGCCTCGGCGCTCATCATCGCCCCGCAATGCCTGCGCAATCCGCTTGCCGATCTCGACCCGATGCTGATCGACCTCTGGCTCAACAATGTCCAGGAAGCGCAGTCGATCTTCGGCGCAATGCATCAGGATCCCTATACGCTCGGCTTCTTCTACGCGACGGGATTGTTCGGCATCGCCGTCTGCGTCTTCCGGCTGTTCCACGCCGATCGTGTTCGTATCCATCTCATCCTGCTGTGCCTGCTCGGCATCAGCTTCGGGATCTCGCTTGTCCAGGTTCGCGGCTCGACCTTCGCCAATCAGCTCGCCGTCTTCCCGCTGGCGCTGCTGATCATCGACATGCGCCGCGTCTCCAATGCCGACAGCGAAAATGGCGCCGCCGCGCTGAGCTATATCCTGACCGTGCTTTTGAGTGTTGCCTCGGTCTGGGGGCTGGTCGGCGGCTTCATCGGCTCGCGTCTGGACAACACCCAGGCCGAATTGGCCGAGGCCAAGGAGAAGCTCACCTGCGCCTCGCCCGAGGTTGTCGCGCCGCTGGCGTCGATCCCGCCCGGCCTTGTCTCCGCACCCTCCGACATGGGCGTTCATATCCTGCGCTTCACGCAGAACCGTATCCTTTCCGCGCCCTACCACCGCAACCAGGGCGGCATGCTCACCGAGCTGCATATCGGTCTCGCGACACCCGCGGATGCGGAAGCCTTCATCCGCGGCACCGGCGTGACCACGCTCGCCTTCTGCCCCGATTTCGCGCAGACGCGCGAGATCGCCAAGATGAAGCCGGATGGTCTCTACGCACAGCTGGAAAAGGGTAACGTGCCATCATACCTGCAGCCGCTGCCGAAGCAGGAGGGCTCGCCGGTGCAGTTCTTCCGCTACGTGCCGAGTGGTTCCTGAGGGATATCAGACGAGGCGCGCTCTCTTGCGGGCGCGCCCGATCAGGTGCAGCCCGACAAGGCAGGCGAGCAGGCTGATGTTGTAGAAGAGGATGGCGACGGCGAGATCGATGATCGAGGTCGGCCCGAAAAGCGCCGCACAGATATAGCTTCCGCAGATGAGCAAGCCCACGAGAACCATGGAAAAGATGTTGCGCATCGGCGCGGTTGCGATGCCAATTGCTGATGCGGTCAGAGCAATCATCAGGGTCTCCCGAATCACCTCACTATACGTCCGCTGGCTTTGACGAACAATTAACGCATCGGCAACATTCGCGGTTCCGTATGTATCGCCGTTCGACATTCAGACGAGACCGATGAGGCCGCTTGCCGTGGTGCCTGAGGCGCGCACGCGCGACACCCGAAGCGGCAAGAGCGCGCCATCGGCCACGCCCGCGAAGGTCAGCACCGCGCCCGACGCCATCTCCACCACAAGACTGCCGCCGATGCCGACATAAAGCGCACGCGTGGTTTCTGGCAGCGCCAGCGCGTCGTCGGGCGTGATCGGAAAGCCGCTGCTGGCCGGGCCTGTGAGGGAAGGCGTGTGGGATGCAAAGCGATCGGACATGGGAAGCTCCTTGGTTGCTTCCGCAATCATGGTGCCACCATGCAAAACGGGGAAAATCGCGCGCTGGCTTCAGACGTCGTTCTGTCTTGCCGATCTATCAAGCTATTGAAACAGCGCGCTTGTTTTCGCTGAGACGCAGCATCGAACAGCGCCGACGAACAAAAAACCTCCCCGCGCACGGGGCTGCCTTTGCAGGCTTCTTCAGCTAGAACAGCGCCATGAGCAGCTTCTTCGACAATGATTCGCCGAGCAATCTCACCGAATATTCGGTGTCGGAACTGTCGGGTTCGATCAAGCGAACCGTCGAGACGGCATTCGATCAGGTGCGCGTGCGCGGCGAGATCTCCGGCTATCGCGGCCCGCATTCGTCGGGACACGCCTATTTCTCGCTGAAGGACGATCGCGCCCGCATTGACGCCGTGGTCTGGAAGACGAGCTTTTCGCGCCTCAAAGTCCGCCCTGAAGAGGGGATGGAAGTGATCGCAACAGGCAAGATCACCACTTTCCCGGGCTCTTCCAAATATCAGATCGTCATCGAGACGCTGGAGCCGGCCGGCGCTGGCGCGCTGATGGCGCTGATAGAGGAGCGCAAACGCAAGCTTGGAGCCGAGGGTCTGTTCGATCCCGCCCGCAAGCGGCCGCTGCCCTTCATGCCCCGGGTGATCGGCGTGGTAACCTCGCCGACAGGTGCTGTCATCCGCGATATCCTCCACCGCATCTCCGATCGCTTCCCCGTGCATGTCGTCGTCTGGCCGGTGAAGGTGCAGGGCGAGGGCTCGGGCGAGGAGGTGGCGAACGCCATTCGCGGCTTCAACGCTTTCGAGCCCAATGGGCCGACACCGCGCCCCGACGTGCTGATCGTCGCGCGCGGTGGCGGCAGCCTCGAGGACCTCTGGAGCTTCAACGACGAGATCGTGGTGCGCGCCGCCGCCGAAAGCCGGATACCGTTGATCTCGGCCGTCGGCCACGAAACCGACTGGACGCTGATCGACTACGCCGCCGACGTCCGCGCCCCGACGCCGACGGGCGCCGCCGAAATGGCCGTGCCGGTCAAGGCGGAGCTTGAGGCGCAGCTCTCGGGTCTTGCCGCCCGGCTGCAGGGCAGCACGCTGCGGCAGATGGATCAGCGCCGGCAGCAGGTGCGGGCGCTGATGCGGGCACTGCCCTCGCTCGACCAGCTCCTGGCTTTGCCGCGCCGCCGTTTCGACGAGGCCGCATCGGGCCTTGGCCGTGGCCTCGAGCTCAACACGCTCAATAAGCGCCGCAGCTTCGAGCGCACGGCGGCGCATCTGCGCCCCGACATGCTGTCGAACCGGATCGCCGAGCGCCGCCAGATGCTGGCCGAGCGCATGACGCGGGCCGAGCGCACCGTGGAGCGGCTGATCGATCGCTCGAAATCGCGCATCGGCCGCGCCGACGCGGCACTCGCCTCGCTGCCATCGCGGCTGAAGAGCCAGACATCGCGGATGCGCGACCGCCTCGCCAACCTCTCGCGCAGCGCCGACACGGCGGTGCGCCACCAGCTGGTGCGCGCCCGCGGCGAGCTCTCGGCGCAGGAGCGCATGCTGCAATCGCTCTCCTACAAGAACGTCCTGAAGCGCGGCTATGCCGTCATTCGCGACGAGGATAACCGCCCGGTCTCCGAGGCGGCGATGTTGTCGGCGGGCTCTGGCATCTCGATCGAATTCTCCGATGGCCGCATCGGCGCGATCACCACAGAGGGCGGCGAGCCGCCGGCCGGCGCCAGAAAGCGCGGCAGCAAAACCTCGGAGTCGAAGACCGCTGATCCCGCGGCGCCGCCGAAGCAGGGCAGCCTGTTCTGATCCCGCGAGGCTTCTTTGGGGGCCGCGCGGGGCAATCATCAAATCGTGGCCGCGCGCCATCTCCGGGCGTTTAAAAATTGCCGCAAAGTGCTTATCTGGATGCTGAAGCGACCACCTTTCGGTGCGTCGCGCGTTTGACATGGCCCGCCCATCGCGGCCGCTCTGATATTTGAGACTGGAGAAATACCGTGAACAGAATGTTGCCCGCTCTTCTGATGGTCGGCGCCCTTGCCGGCGCGCTCTCCGGCGCTTTGCCTGCCGCGCCGGCGCTGGCGGGCCAGTCGAAAGTGTCCGAGTTCATTTTCGGCAAGGCTTACAACGATAGCGTAACCGCCATTCGCATCACCTCGCTGTCCCAGCGCGAGCAATCCCTGCCGCTCTCGCTGCGCCACCCCATGCCATCAGGCATCCGCGAGGCGCAGGCTACCGTCAGCGCCGACAGGCACCTGATGCAGGCGATCGCCGATCGCGGCATTGCGCTGAAGAATGTCATCCAGGTGCAGCGGGCGCTCAACGGCGGCCACGTGATCTACTACCGCTGATCACTAAGAGAGGGCGGCGTTTTATTCGAACGCCGCCAGGAACTTCCGGAGCAGCGCATCGAGCGCTGCCTTCTCATCCTGATCAAGCGTCCCCGTCAGCCGCTGCTGGTTGGCGACATGCGCGCCGACAGCTTCGTTGACGAGGCTCAGCCCCTTGCCGGTCAGCGCGATCAGGACGCTTCGCCGGTCATGCGGATTGACCACGCGCTCCACCAGGCCCGATTTCTCCAGCTGGTCGATGCGGTTCGTCATCGTGCCCGAGCTTACCATCGTCATCTCAAGCAGATCGCCCGGCGACATCTGGTAAGGCGCGCCGCAGCGGCGCAGCGTCGCCAGCACGTCGAAGGAAGACGACGACAGGCCGTGGCTCTGCAGCACCTGCTCCACCTCGCGCCCGAGATGCGTCGCCAGCCGCTTCATCCGCCCGAGCAGGCCCATCGCCTGGGTGTCGAGATCAGGCCGCTCGCGGGCCCATTGCTGCAATATCCTGTCGACGCGGTCCATCGGCTCACTCCATGCTGATTGAGCTCTATCGCAATATGTCTTGACGTCAAGATAAATCGACGTAGGCTTATTTTATCTTGAGATAGAGATACTTGATATGAAGAAAAACACGACATACGCCGCTGATGTGTTGGCCACCGCGCTCGCTCCCGCCATCTGGGGCAGCACCTATTTCGTCACCACGTCCTATCTTCCGCACGGCTATCCGCTGACCGTTGCCATGCTCCGCGCCCTGCCGGCAGGGCTGTTGTTGCTCGCGGTCGTTCGCAGGCTGCCTCAGGGCATCTGGTGGTTTCGTGCCTTCGTGCTCGGCGCGCTGAACTTCTCTTTCTTCTGGGCAATGCTCTTCGTTTCGGCCTACCGGCTGCCCGGCGGCGTCGCCGCGACCGTCGGCGCCATCCAGCCGCTGATCGTCATCGTGCTCTCGCGCCTCGTGCTTGGCCGGCCGATCAAGGCGCTGGCGGTCGCAGCCGGCCTTGTCGGCATGGCGGGCGTGGGATTGCTGGTGCTGACGCCAGGCGCCGCACTGGATCCGATCGGGGTTCTCGCGGGTCTTGCCGGCGCCGTTTCCATGGCCTCCGGCACGGTGCTCACCCGCCGCTGGACGCCACCGGTATCAAGCCTCACCTTCACCGCCTGGCAGCTGACGGCGGGCGGCCTGCTGCTGGTGCCGGTGGCGCTGATCGCCGAGCCCGCTCTGCCGCCGCCGACGCTCGAAAACGTGCTCGGCATGGCCTGGCTCGGCCTGATCGGCGCGGCGCTGACATATATTCTGTGGTTTCGCGGTCTCGCCCGCACCGAGCCGTCTGCGGCATCCTCGCTGGGGTTCTTGAGCCCTGTCGTCGCCACTCTTCTCGGATGGCTGGCGCTCGGCCAGGTGCTGACGCCCGCCCAGCTTTGCGGTTTCGCAACGGTGCTGGCGAGCGTCTGGTTCAGTCAGCGGGTCTCGATGCCCGCCAAATTGGATGACAAATCGGTTGTCGAGCCGGCTGTTACGCCCACTCGCCCTGCCGCATGACGGGAACCTTCGAGCCATCGGCTCTGATGCCGTCGATATCGACCTTGTCGGAGCCGATCATCCAGTCGATATGGATCAGGCTGGAATTGCCGCCCTGCGCCTTGATCTGCTCCTGGCTGAGGCTGGCGCCATCAAGGAAGCACTTGGAATAGCACTGGCCGAGCGCGATGTGGCACGAGGCGTTTTCGTCGAACAGCGTGTTGTAAAACAGGATGCCACTGGCCGAGATCGGCGAGGAATGCGGCACCAGCGCCACTTCGCCAAGCCGGCGCGCGCCTTCGTCGGTATCGAGCACCTTGTTCAGCACCTCTTCACCGCGCGACGCCTTCGCCTCGACGATCCGGCCGCCTTCGAATTTCACGCGGATATTGTCGATCAGCGTGCCCTGGTGCGACAGCGGCTTGGTGCTCGACACGTAACCCTCGACGCGCAGCGCATGCGGCGTCGTGAACACTTCTTCGGTCGGGATATTCGGGTTGCAGGTAATGCCGTTCTTGGCAGTGGAGGCCCCGCCGTGCCACTCGTGGCCATCGGCAAGACCGACCGTCAGGTCCGTGCCCGGGCCGGTGAAATGCAGCGCCGAGAACCGCTCGCCGTTCAGCCAGCCGGAGCGCTTCGCGAGGTTGGCGTTATGCTCCGCCCAGGCCGCGATCGGGTCCTCGACGTCGACACGCGAAGCGGCGAAGATCGCCTTGGCGAGCTTGGCGACCGCGATCGGCTCGGGATCGTTGGGGAACACCAGCTTGGCCCAGGCCGGGTTCGGATAGGAGACGATGTTCCAGTTGATGTCGAAGTTGGAGATCTTCTCAAGCGCCGGCTTGTAGGCCGTCGACATCGCCCGGTTGGCGCGGCCGACCTTGGCGGGATCCTGCTCGGAGAGCATCATCGGATTGTCGCCGGCAACAGCAAGCCGCGCGGCCCCGTTCGCATAGGCCTTCGCCATGCCCTCGTAGAGCCAGCTGGACGCCCGGTCGAAGCTCGCATCATTGGCATATTGATAGCGCGCCAGCGTCGATTCCTCGTCGGAATAGAACGCGCTGACCAGGCCGGCACCAGCCATATAGGCGTGCTTGGTGATCTGCCGCACCAGCGGCAGCGCCACGACAGGCGCGGTGATCACGAGATCCTGGCCGCTCTGAAGCTGCAGCCCGACCTTGACGGCGACTTCGGCGAGCTTGTCGAGCTTGATGGGGTCTACGGCGTTATCGCCCTGCGGCATGTAGTTCATGATCGATCACCTTCTGAAACGACGGACAGCGCATCAGACTTAGACCCCTTTGCGGCGAAATTGAAGCTTGCGGCCCTTGCCAATTTCAACCGTGCATATTCAGATGTCCCACGGGGACATCGGGCGAGCGGGGAGCGGATGAGACAGCTGATGGGGATACTGGCCGCGGCGGGGCTCGCCCTGCCGGCAGCGGCAGTCGCTGGCGAGCTCGGCATGACCATGTTCGGCCACAAGGTCGAGATCGTGAAGCAGGATGACGAGCTTGCCTTGACGGTCGATGGCCGCAGGCTGCTGGCCAATGCCTATCTGATGATCGAGGAAATGGCGGTCGTCGGCAACGTCCCGGTCGCCATCGGCTCCTCGTCCAATGGCGGCAATGCCTGCCCGGGCGATCGTTTCGTGCTGTCCTTTTCACCGGGCGCCGTTCCGCGTCTCGACGGGCAGCCGGACGATTGCGTCGGGCTGGAAGTCGAAAACAAGGGCGATCATCTGCTGTTTTCCTCGCAGCCGATCCCCGGCCGCGCCGGCGTGCAGTGGTCCTGGACTGCGCCCGACGGCTTCAAGCCATTGGCCGACGTCGCCTTCAAACCCAATGCCGCAAAGGGCTGGGACACGCTGCGCGATCACAAGGCGGCGCATCCGGCGGAACTCTTCTCCAACGCGGCGGTGGCAAAGGAAATCTACGCTCTTCTGGGTGCCGACAAGGAACAGTATGAGCGCAGCATCACCGGCGTCGGCAGCGGCAGCTTCGATGGCAATGTTTTTACCGGCATGGCCTGCACGCCGCATATGTGCACGGAAGAGGAGGCGATCCTCGTTGCTGATATCGACAGCCGCGCCGTCTATCTGGCCTGGAAGCCTTTCAACAAGAAGATCATTGTTCGCCCGCCGGTCAAGCAGTGGCCGGACAAGGCGCGGTCGGCGCTGAAGGACTGGGCTGCCAAATGGAAGGGTTGAGGCCGGAACTCGCTCACGCCACCAGCGCAGCCGCCGTCGCCTTCAACACGTCAAGCGCATCCTTAGGCGCAAGCCGCACCTGCAATCCGCGCTGCCCGCCATTCATGTAGACGAGGGCTTCGCTCATTGCCGCTTCCTCGATCGCCGTCGGAACCAGCTTCTTCTGGCCGAAAGGGCTGATGCCGCCCACATGGTAGCCGGTCAGGCGCTCGGCATCCGCCGGCTTCATCATGTTGGCCGACTTGCCCTTGAAGGCGGCGGCGAGCTTCTTCATGCTGACCTCGCGGTCGGATGGGACGACGACACAGACAGGCTTGCCGTCCACCTCGGCCATGAGCGTCTTCAACACGCGGTGCGGCTCCTCGCCGATGGCTTCGGCCGCCTGCAGCCCGATGCGCTCGGCGTTCGGATCATACTCATAGGTGTGGACGGTGAAGGCGATTTTCGCCTTCTCCAGAACCTGTGTTGCCCGCGTCGTCTTCGACATCGATCAGCCCTCGAAGAACCCGCCATAGATCTCCGGCTTGAAGCCTATCAGAAGCTTGCCGTCGGCCTCGACAACCGGCCGCTTGATCATCGACGGCTGCTCCAGCATCAGCGCGATCGCCTTCTCGCGGTCGAGATTTTCGCGGGCGTCCTCCGGCAGCTTGCGGAAGGTCGTGCCGGCGCGGTTGAGCACCGTTTCCCAGCCCGCCTCCTGCGTCCACGTCTCCAGATGCGCCCTGTCGATGCCCGATGCCTTGTAGTCGTGGAAATCATAGGCGACGTCGTGCTCTTCCAGCCAGGTGCGGGCCTTCTTCATCGTGTCGCAGTTCTTGATGCCATAGATGGTGACGGTCATTCGGTTCTTCCCAATCGGTTCCCAGCCCCAATGCCAGGGCGCTCAGTTTTCCAGCGCGCCCGGCTTGCGCACAACCTTGCTGGCCGCTCCGCAGGCAATCTTCATCAGGTCGGCGCGGCGGCGCACCAGGCGCGACGAGGTGCGGGTGACGATCAGACCCGCTTGCGGCGCACGCACTTCGATCGCGCCATCGGCCATGCCCGGGCGGGTGAGGATGGTCGCCAGCAGATCGCCTTCCTTGATCTCCTCGCCGATGTTGCGATGGAAGAGCACGGTGCCGGCCTCAGGCGCGCGGATCATCTCGATATTGTCGAGCGGCACTGCAGGGCCGGTAAACGGCGCAAGCGTAACCGGATGGGCGATGGCGCCGCGCGCGGCGAGGAAGTTGAACAGCCCCTCGGCATCCTTCTTCGCCATTTCGGGGTAGACGTCGCGCATGCCGCGAAGCTCGACGGTGACCGAGAGTTTACCCGGCAGCCGCGTCTTCTTCTCCGAAGTCTCGTGTTTCCAGGCATAGCCGATCGCCTCTTCGAAGGCCGAGCTTTCGCCATCCGACAGGAGCACCGCCTCCATGTCGAGGGCCGAGGCGAGATCAGTCGCCTCCGGCCAGAAGGCCTCGTCGATATAGGCATATTGCAGCGATTCATCGTCGCAATGCAGGTCGATCACCAGGTCCGCTTCGAGCGCCATATGCATCAGCTGGCGCTTCAACCGGTCGACGGCATTGTAGCGGTCGAGCTCGGCCACCAGCCCGTTGTGATCACGAACCGAGATCAGCGGGAACTCGCGGTTGAAATTGGTGCGCGTCCCAAGATCGAACCGGCCCTGCAGCTCGCCGAAATGCGATTGCGCCGCACCGATTGGATTGGCGTGCGGGATGATCGTGATGTCGCTGCGGATCTCGCCGGCGCTTTCGGCAGCGCGCAGCTTCTCGCAGAGGAAATGCACCAGCGCCGTTCCCGGCAGCTCGTTGGCATGCAGCGCCGCCTGGATATAGACCTTCGGCGCCTTCGGGTCGCTGCCCTTGAAGCGCAGCACCGGCAGCCGCCACTCCATCCCCGCCGTATCGCCTGAAATGATGATCTCGGACCTATCCATCTTTGTCTCCGCTGCTGCTGTCATTGCTGCAGCAGCTTTAAGCGTGTTCCCATGTGTGAGGCAAGCCGTCAGCCGCGTTCACTGAGCGGCCAGCTTTCCACATGCTCGTAAGTCGGCTCACCCGGCCGTTTGTGCAGGAGCACGAACTCCCGCGCGGGCATGACAACCGGCGCGGCAAGCACAGTCTTAGCCACCGTCTCGTCGGCGTAAAACAGCGTCGCATGCGGCTGGAAATCGGCTTTCACATGCGGCTCGCAGCCGATCGCATGCATCTCGATACCGATCTGGACATGCAGCTGTCGCAACAGTTCCCGACCGCCATTGCCCGAGAGTACAATGGCGTTGCGCGACCCGGTTCTGAACGACGCGACATGATCGAAGCTGAGATCGAACCGGCAGGCATCGACCGCCGACGCTGCCTGGCAAGCCGCGAAGATCATCTCGTCCTTTATCTTCTCGGCGCTCGCAACGCCATAGAGCGAAACGTGTAGCCGCTCAGGCGCCATGGGCGAGAGCAGCCCGTCATGCTCTCTCTGCAGGCGCGCCTGTATCTCCAGGCAGGCCTGTCGCGCTTCGGGATCCGGCAGGATCGCGAAAAACAGGGTTTCTTTGCCAAATCTTGACGATTTCGGGTGCATCGTGCGGCTTGCGAAATCGAAGGACGATTGCGTGTTCTGTTCGTGCATGACCAACCACCGGAGCATCCGCCCCGCCTCTGTCTATCCAGGGAACGCAGGGATGGTAGCAGGTGAATTGAGGAAATCAAGAACAAAAGAAGAACATTCGATATCGATGCCGGGAGACTGTACATGCGTATCCTGATGGCCTGCGCGGCCTTTCCGCCCTTTATCGATGGCGGCGGCCCGATTTCGGCGATGATGGTCGCCAAGCTCCTGATCGCGGCTGGTCACGACCTCGAAGTCGTCAACGTCTCGGGCGAGGACAGGCACGAGGTCTATGACGGCGTGCCCGTGCACCGCCTGAAGACGCTGAACATCGACTGGAATTACCGGCTTCCCCGGCCGGGCTGGAAGAAGCTGATCTGGCATGCGCTGGAGAATTTCAATCCGCGCGCTTATCTCGTCATGCGCCGCGAAATCCGCCGTTTCAAGCCGGATATCGTGCTGACCGACAGCATCGAAAATATCAACGTCGCAACCTGGGCGGCCGCCAAGCGTTCAGGCGTGCCGGTCTGCCATATCCTGCGCAGCGCCTTTTTGCTTTGCTGGAAGGCCAGCATGCGGCGCGGCGACGACAATTGCGTGCGCGCCTGTTCCTCCTGCCAGGTTTCGTCCTACGGCAAGAAATTCTTCTCGCGCTATGTCGATGCCGTGGTCGGCGAGACCGATTTCATCATCGGCCGCCACACCGAGCATGATTATTTCCCCAACGCCAGCACTTACCGCGTGCCCGGCGCCGTCCCGCCGATTGCCGGTAGCGAGCCGCGCAAACCGCCGGAAGGACCGATGCGCTTCGGCTTCATCGGCGTGCATGATCCGGTGAAGGGCCTCGACACGCTCGCCCGCGCAGCCCATAGGCTGGTCAACGACCAGAACGTCCGCTTCGTCATCGCCGGCAGCGCCAAGAGCGATTATTCGAAGTCGCTGCCGCAGAAGTTTCCCCGCGAGAATACGAAGTTCCTTGGCTGGACCAAGCCCGAGGATTTCTTCCCTCAGATCGACGTGCTCGTGGTCCCCTCGCTCTTCCGCGAGCCCTTCGGCCGCGTGGTGATCGAAGCCTTCGCGCAAGGCGTGCCCGTCATCGGCGCCCGCTCCGGCGGCATTCCCGAGTCCATCGATCCCGGCAAGGACGGCTATCTCTTCGACCCCGGCGACGACAAGGCGCTGGCCGCCGAGATCGCATCCATGGCGGCGAAACCAGAGGCTATTCCCGCGCTGTCGCGCGCAGCCCTTGAGGCCGCACGCCGCTACGAGCCGCAAAAGATCGCCGCCGGCTTCGACGCCGTCTTCGCCAAGCTGCGCCCGGATCTCGCAAAGCCTGCGCAGGACGAAGCCGAGCCCCGCCAGGCGCGCGGCTGACCGCAAATTCGCGGCGCGCAAGAAACGGGTTGAATTCGTAGCCGGCAGGTACGATTTTCGGGTGAGGCCGATCATGTCGGTCGACAGGCTTCACTATCGGGAGGCGAGACCCATGGCCCAACAAGCACAGCACTACGCCATCTTCGAAACCGCAGGCGGTTTCTGCGGCATCGCATGGAACGCCATCGGCATCACCCGCTTTCAGTTGCCGACATCAAGCGCTGATGGAACCGAACGCCTGCTGCTGCGCCGCGTCCCCGATGCCGAACCGGCAGCCCCGACGCCTGACATTGTGGAAGCCATCGCCGCCGTAAAACGCTATTTTGCCGGCGAGCAGATCGACTTCTCCGATCTCGCGCTCGATCTCGCAGGCCAGGACGATTTCTTCCGCGACATCTACGCCGCCGCCCGCCGCCTGCGCTGGGGGGAAACGACCACATACGGCGCGCTCGCCAAACAACTCGGCCACGGCCCCGAAGCCGCCCGCGACGTCGGCCAGGCCATGGCGAAGAACCCGGTGGCGCTGATCATCCCCTGCCACCGCGTTCTCGCCGCCGGCAACAAGATCGGCGGCTTCTCTGCCCCCGGCGGCTCCGTGTCGAAGGCGCGCATGCTGGAGCTGGAGGGCGTGAAGCTCGCGCCGCCGAAGCCGGTGCAGCAGTCGTTGTTTTGAGGTCAGCCTAAATATCGACCGCTCTTGAGGATTTGCGCGTTCCTGGCTATATTACTGGAGATATCAGGAAGCCGCTCATGAGCAGTTCGCAGAAACGAGCCATCCAGAATTACCGCTCGCGCCTCAGCGAGCGTGGCTTGTCGCGCTTCGAGGTGCTCGGGCGCGACGAAGATCGCGATCTGATCCGCTCGCTTGCCCGTCGTCTTGCCGACGATACGCCAGAGGCTTCGGAGCTGCGCGCGACCGTCAGCCGATCCATATCGGGTGAGCCGCCGGCAAAAGGCGGCATATTGGCTGCGCTGAGACGCTCGCCCCTGGTGGGTGCCGATCTCGATCTTGATCGCCCCCGAGAAGAAGGGCGAGAGGTCGATATTTGACCCGTTTCCTGCTCGACACCAACATCATCAGCAACATCACCAAGCCGATGCCATCGCAGGCCCTGCTGGAGTGGATGTCGATGCAAGTGGATGACGATCTCTTCATCGCATCGCTGACGATCGCCGAGATTCGCAAGGGCGTCCTGGAAAAGCCGGCGGGAAAGAAACGCGACCAATTGGAAGCATGGTTCGCGGGGCCGGAAGGGCCTCTGTCCCTCTTCTCCGGCCGCATTCTACCCTTCGATGAGGCGGCCAGCCTAGTCTGGGGACGCCTGATGGCCGAGGGTAAGGCGAGGGGGCGGCCGCGCAGCGCTCTCGACATGATTGTCGCCGCCATCGCCGAGGCCAACGGCTGCATCGTCGTCACCGACAACGAGCGCGACTTCGACGGGATCGACTACATCAACCCGATGCGCGGCACCGTCTGACACCAACACACCAACAAAAATGCCGCCAGACGCATCACGCCGGCGGCATCATTGTCAGCATGAGGCAATTAGCCCCCTGTCTTCAAGCGTGAAGCATCACTCCCACTCGATCGTGCCCGGCGGCTTGCTGGTCACGTCGTACACCACGCGGTTGATCCCGCGCACTTCGTTGATGATGCGGGTGGCGGCGCGGCCGAGGAATTCCATGTCGTAGTGGTAGAAATCCGCCGTCATGCCGTCGACGGAGGTCACGGCGCGCAGCGCGCAGACGAATTCGTAGGTGCGGCCGTCGCCCATGACGCCGACGGTCTGGACCGGGAGCAGCACGGCAAACGCCTGCCAGATCGCGTCGTAGAGACCGGCCTTGCGGATTTCGTCGAGATAGATGGCGTCTGCTTCGCGCAGGATCTCCAGCTTTTCGCGGGTGATGCCGCCGGGGCAGCGGATCGCGAGGCCGGGGCCGGGGAAGGGGTGGCGGCCGATGAAGCTATCGGGCAGGCCGAGCTCCTTGCCGAGCACGCGCACTTCGTCCTTGAAGAGCTCGCGCAGCGGCTCGACGAGCTGCATGTTCATGCGCTCGGGCAGGCCGCCGACATTGTGGTGCGACTTGATCGTCACCGACGGGCCGCCGGTGAAGGAAACGCTTTCGATCACGTCGGGATAAAGCGTACCCTGGCCGAGGAAATCGGCGCCGCCGAGCTTCTTGGCCTCTTCCTCGAAGGTCTCGATGAACAGGCGGCCGATGATCTTGCGCTTGGTTTCGGGGTCGGAAACGCCTTCGAGCTCGCCGATGAAC
>Ga0307412_10000451_pt1 | contig 24824 bp, 28 predicted proteins | sample DK1Cmetagenome_3_FD_203823 | JGI IMG/M metagenome (GOLD analysis project Ga0307412, IMG submission 203823) | Maize rhizosphere microbial communities from greenhouse at UC Davis, California, United States - DK15-C-1 | ecosystem: Host-associated > Plants > Roots > Rhizosphere > Soil | place: USA...
CCCTCAAAATGAGCTCAAACAAATGCTGCAATCGGGGCTAGGGTTGCAGTCACTCATTTAAATATTAGGAAATCCGCAAAGTTTGTCATCCTGAAAGGGTCTAGGCTCGAATCTTTCCAGGATCTCTAATACTATGACTTAGATCCTTTCAAGATGACAAACTTTGTGGAAATTAGTGTTATCAGTGGTTAAAAAACAAAAAAGCGAAACCAAAGTTCCGCTTATATAATAATGATAGTAAAAATTGACTTTTAAAATTCACAATTCACTTTAAAAAAGATCATTCAACAATTTCGCCAGTCTCAAGCCTCCGTAAAGAAGCTGTCTTTCCATCGTCTCATTGAATTTATACTGATAATCGTAGGATAACTTAGAATCATTAGGCGTTTGTGCGTAAATTATATTGGCAATTTTATGAGAATCATATAGCCAGTCTTCCAAAGTCCCTGTCTGGATCTTTACAACTTCATCTTTCGATTTTATATCCAATAATTTTGCATATTCCGTATAGCTATATTTTTGTGAATCTACCAATTTTCCGTCCCAGACTGAGTGTAAATTTGTCTTATCACCAAAATAAGTGACATTAATTTTATTTCCTCCCAAATCTTCAGCTCTTCCAACATGCAAAGGCTGCGAAAGATCTCCCATCATATGAATTAAGAAAATTAAAGCGATTTTCCTGTCTTTTTCGGAAGTTTTTTCATCTTTAATCTGGCTTGATAATACTTTGATTTGAGTATATAAGTTCGGACCTGCCTGAGCTTTCAAATTCTGCTCAAAAGCCTTGAAATCCGTTTGTGGATCAATGTTTACATAATGCCATGCTGAAGCTTGTTTCCAAACACCTGTTGTATCAGATTTGATAAAATCCGGCCAGTTTGCCCAATAAGCAAGACGCTCTTTTCCCATGATCTTTCGGATCTCTCTTTTTGCCTTTCCGGAAAGGTGGTTTTCTGCAATTTCCGCAATCACTCTATGCCCCGTCAATCCCCATGCATAAGAGTAAAGCGAAGATGCCATGAATGCTAAAACCAGAATTTTAGAATAAATACTTTTCATTATAAATAACATTTTCAGGGTGCAAAGATAAGGTTAATTTGAAGTTTAGATTAATGTTAAGACTATGATTTAAAAAATTAACTAAATCTTAAAACTAGCATTAAATTCTACACTAAGTTAACCTTAGCCTCAACCTCAATCTCAAAAATTCCGTATTTTCACTATTTCTGTGTATAATATTCTTTTTAATGTGAATAAATTACTATTTTTAAAATAAAATTAATTGTAAAATACTTTTTCAATAGTTTGAGATATACTATTTTTACAAGCCCAAACCACAGGAAACATCATGCATGAGAATAATATTGTAGATATGAATTACAATAAGCTACAGACAGACTTCAAGGCTGAAGCTGTGGCCGTAAACCTCTTGAAATATCACAGAGCGGTAAGCAATATTTTTATTGAAAGAATAGGAATTAATGACCGGGCTTATCTCAAAGATATTAAAAGTATTTCAAGCAATTATCTGGGCTTTGACGAAGAAGTTTTCACAATAGAAACATACAGAGAAGGCGTTTATGATTACCTGCCGGAAGGCCTTTTCCATCCGCCGTCATTGGGTGCTTCAAGAAAAAATGTCGAAAATGTTGTAAAGGAAATCCGTAAGCAGAAAAAGGTAGAAGAAGATGCGAGAAAATTTTTCAAGCCGTTTGAATTAGAAATATTTTTCACCGAAATCAGTGCTTTGCTTAAAGAATTTGATTTTGAAATTTCAAGTGATACAGATTCTTTATTCGAAACAATAAGTGAGCTTTGGCCTTTATTGGATTTGCTAGATAAGCAAAATGCTTATATATTCATCTATATTTTACCATTTTTTCATCAGATTCGAGGTGATAAAGCTTGGTTTGAAAGATGTATGACGGCTTTTCTGCAGGTGCCCGTAAAAATAACTTTTGCTCCGAATATTATCGATGGAATGGAGGAGGAAGATGACTCAATGTTGTTGGGAAACTCCAGATTAGGCGTTACTTACATTCCAAGTGGCAAGCATATGGATGGACAGCGAAACTGGGTTGTGAATATTGGTCCGATTCCTTATTCTGACATGAAAAAATACATCAACGGGAGCCCATTTCGGAAAGTTCTTCAGGCAATGTATGATTATTTTTTACCAGTAAGCGTGGATGTGGAGGAGAATTTTATCACAGAAAAAAAGGAATATTCTTTTGCTCTGGAAGATGATGAAAGAAATGCAAACAGGCTCGGCTATTCTACATTCCTGTGAAAATTTTTAACTATATTTACATTCACCAATAAAAAAATTAATTCGAAAAAAGACAAATGGAAATTTCTTCAGTTAAAGGTATCTTTTTAAGGTATATTTTAATGCCTTTGTTTGCGGTAATCATGATGGTAATTTTAGGTGCTATCAGAAGAAATAAGCCCGCAATTAAAATCAAAACCATTATTATATACGTTTTGCTTTGCAGCTTGTGTCTTGCTATTCCGGGGATATTCGGTTTTGCAGGAAATCTTTTTAATCCGTACTGGTACCTCATTGCACAGATTGTTTACCTTATTTTAGGAATTATTCATGTGAATCTCTCAGATAAATATTTCAAAAAACATTTTAGTTCTTTAACGAAAAGTATTCTGTTTGAATCTATACTGTCATTAACTTGTATCGGTTTTGGAGGATATCTTTTCTATTTGATTTTCAATTGGATGAGTAAAGGAACGGGCTATCCAATTATGGCTGCGACAAGTATGCTCATTTTTGTGGTTCCTTTGGTATTTCACTATTGTTATATTCAGCTTATCAGTATTCCGGTTGATATTTATAAGACTTGGAGATATTCCCCGGATCAGAGACTTCCGGATTTTGAAGGGGCTGATTTTGACAGATTAATGGTACTAAATGTTGAATTAAGTAAAAATCTGGAAGATGCAAACCGCTTCAGGATTAAGGCCAAAACATTACCAACTGGAGTTACTTTCGGGGACTGGTTTTATCGGGTTGTTGATGATTATAACCATAAAAATCCAAACTCGATCATTCATCTTTCGGATCAGGCAAAAGAGCCGTATTACTGGATCTTTTACACCAAAAAATCATTTTTCAGCTTCAGAAAATATATTGATTTCGACCAGGATATTACAGGCAACAGAATCGCAGAAAATGATGTTGTCATCTGTAAAAGAGTGATTCAGCACGAAGAAGAAGGCATTAGAAAACCACACACAGTTTAAAAAAATATTGAATATGATACAGCCTATTAAGCATTTTGCCATCAATTGGGTTGACGGGATGAAGGTTTCCCAGAGACATCTTAACGATCAGGATAATTTTTTAATTGATACCATCAGAGATTCCAACTCATTGGTAATCACGACATATAACTACGGACTTTTACCTATTTCAAACGAATTTACGGACAGGACGATTTTTGATGTTCATAATACTGCAACCAACGATGTTCAGTTGGTAATCAAGCATTGCAGTGCCATAACAATGGCCGGCTACAGAATTGAACTGAATGACAGGAGAGTAAGTGTAAAATCATTAGCAAAATCAATGACCGAGGATCAAGCCGATGGAGAATATTATATCTTAATTTCTGTTAATCCGTTTGATAAAGTTCCGTTTGGAGATATTGATCCGGAGGAAATTCCGCCACGTCACCCGAATACGCAATCCAATCATCATATTGAGCTGCTTCCCGTAACTTCTCTGAACAGCAGTTATTCGGGAGGGAATTATTTGATTATCGGAAAAGTAGACTTAAAGGGAAATATTGCACAGGTAGATTCTAATTTTATCCCGCCTTGTACATCGATTCAAAGCCATCCGGCGTTGTTGGATTATTACAATATTTTTGCAAAATCTATTGGAAATTTACAGCAATACGCTTTTAAAATTATTCAGAAAGCATCACATAAAAACCAAAATACAGCCTTAGCTCAAAACGTTAAGTTCCTATGTAACACAATGATCAATACATTTGGAGATATGTATTTTCAGTTCAGGAATATTACACCGTATCAGGCACCAGTTTTTCTAATCGAGTCATTTGCGAAACTGGCGCTCCGTCTGTACAATGCCACTCAGGTTTTGGTTCCGGCAGAATTGGAAGAAATGTTGAATTATAGTTTAGAATGGAGCGAAATTGCACCTCATACCCTGCTAAATCAGCTATCCATCGTTGCTGAAACAAATTATGACCATCACAATTGCGGGGAACCGCTTCTGTATATCCAACAGATGTTGAGAAGTTTGGAAACTATTTTCTCTAAATTAAGCGAACTTGATTATATCGGACAGAGAAAAGAAAATATTATTGTTAATGAACAGGAAGTTTCTAATAACAACAATCCGAAAAGAGGTTGGAGTGTTTTAGATTAATTTAATAGAAACTTAAAAATATAAATCCCGATACTGAAATTTCGGGATTTTTTTATTTTAAACGACAGTTAAAGCTTTCGAGCCATTTTATTTTTTAACCAATATTTTATCGGTCGCTTTTCTGCTTAGGATTTCATGTTTTCCATCGATTTCAATTGTCATTGATTTGTCGAAATTTTCAACTTTGGAAATTTTAATCTTTTTATTTAAAAGAAGATTTCTTTCCGTTAAATAATTAAGAAAAGCATCGTCAGAAAGCGTTACAGAAGTAAAAATTACGGTTTCTCCCACTTCACAACTACTCAGCTTTTGTAAGTCTTGGGCGATGATATTTCCGTCTTTATCGGGAATTGGTTCACCATGTGGATCAAATTTGGGATAATTGAGAATCTCATCCATTTTGTCAAAAAAAATAGTAGAGTGGACGTGTTCTAGTTGTTCTGCAATCTCATGGACGTTTTCCCAACCGAAGTTCATTTTTTTTACTAAAAACATTTCGGTAAGCCGGTGTTTTCTTACCACCAAAGCGGCTTCTCTTCTGCCTTTTTCTGTGACAATCAAGGGTTTGTAGGTTTCGTAAATCACCCAGCCTTTGTCTGCAAATTTTTTCATCATATTATTCACACTCGGCATTTTTACGGATAAAAATTTGCTAAGCTCGTTGATGGTCACTTTACTTTCTTTGTCAACCAAGTGAAATAAAGCCTTCAGATAGTTTTCTTCTGTTAGTGTTGTTTTCAAATGTTAGATGATTTCCTATACAAATCTAACAAAATATTATTAATTATTTATGCTCGTTAAATGAACTTTTTTTAATTTTACTTTATGAAATTTTCATTTAAAAACGATTATTCGGAAGGTTGTCATCCCAATATTTTACAGTCACTTTTACAGCATAATCTTGATCAGCAGACAGGCTACGGCGAAGATGAATATTCTTTAAAGGCAAAAGAATTAATCAAGGCAAAGATAAATAATCAAAATTCTGAAATCTATTTTGTTTCGGGAGGAACTCAGGCAAATTTAATTATAATTTCCTCTGTTTTAAGACCTTATCAATGTGCAATTTCTGCTTCCACTGGACATATTTTGAATAATGAAACCGGCGCCATTGAAGCAACAGGGCATAAAATATTAAGTATTGAAAAAGAGGACGGAAAATTGTCTCCGTTGGACATTGTTCCCGTGCTGGAAAATCATGGCAATGCACCGCATCAGGTAATGCCAAAGTTAGTGTATATCTCGAATTCTACGGAGTTAGGAACGATTTACACATTAAAAGAATTAAAAGAACTTTCAGATTTTTGCAAGGAAAATCAGCTGTATTTATTTATGGATGGAGCAAGAATGGGACATGCTTTAACTTCTGAAATCAGTGACCTGACTTTGGAAAATATTGCTGAATTGACTGATATTTTTTATTTGGGCGGAACCAAAAACGGAGCTTTAATAGGAGAGGCAATTGTGATTAATAATCAGGAACTTCAACAGGATTTTGCTTTCAATATCAAACAAAAAGGAGCGTTGCTTGCAAAAGGAAGACTGCTGGGAATCCAGTTTTTAGAACTAATGAAAAACGATTTGTATTTTGAGCTGGCAAAACATGCGAACCAACAGGCCATGAAAATCAAAAATGCAATGGAAGAAAGAGGAGTGCAGTTCCTTTCAGAGACTTATACCAACCAAATTTTCCCGATTTTAAGCAATGATTTAATTCAAAAATTATCTGAAAAGTTTGAATTTTATGTTTGGAAGAAAATTGGTGAAAATTTTTCCGCCATTCGTCTTATCACTTCCTGGAGCACCAGCGATGAACCGGTAAACAATTTTATTGAAATTATTAATAAAGAATTATAAAAAAATTGGTGGCTTTTGACAACCACCAATTTTAATTGTTATTTTAAAGCCTTTGTAACAACTTTACAATCAGCAACTTTAAGATTTCTTCCGCCCTGATATTTTATTTTATTTTCATTGGCATATTTAGTTCCGGTTTCGGCATCTCTTTCTCCGATTCCTTCGGTCAGGCCATCTTTTGTCTGAATAAAATAGACGTCATTTTTATTTCCTGTTTTTCCTTCGGCTGCGAATTCGTAAGTAAGTTTAAGCGTATCCCCAGATTTTATACCAGATAAATCGCCTTTATTACTGTCTTTTTCACTGTTTTTTGTAGCCATTTTTCCGGTAATAGTTCCCAGATTATCATCAATAGTTACAAAAACGGTATCTTTCCCAGTCACTCCCATGTAGCAAAGAGATTTTGTACCCAGAGTATCGACCGGAGCTGTTGTGGCAACCGTAGTATCTGGCGTAGTTGTCTCAGCAACAGGAGCTTCTGTTGTCTTTTTGCAATTAAGCAAGAAAACTGACAATGAACTTAGTAAGATTAATTTTTTCATATTTCTTGTTTTAAATAAATTTTTATTGTGCTAAAATAGTAATACTATTTATATGAAAAACATTTGATGCAAAATAATCTATAATTCTCAGCTTTAATTGGAACTACGAAGAATAAATAATTTTCTCCAATTTTTGTAAATCAATTAAAATCACAACTCATAACTCATCACACCTTTAAGCAACCTCTAAAACCGCGCGCTGCATAATAAGAATCTGCACCATTATGATACATAAAAACCGTGTTATAGCGGCGGTCACAGAAAATTGCGCCTCCATGTTCCCGGATATTGACCGGAGTTTTTACCCAGCTAGAAGTTTTCAGATCAAATTTTCCTAATTCCTGAAGCTGACGGTATTGTTCTTCCGTTAAAAGTTCAATGCCCATTTCTGAAGCTTTATCGATGACGTTGCTTTCAGGTTTGTTGGCTTTTCGGGCTTCCCATGCCTGATAATCGTAACAAAGGCTTCTACGTTTGGGACTTTCTGGAGAGCAGTCGAAAAAGATATATTCATCTGTTTTTTTGTCATAATCAACAACATCAGGTTCGCCTTCTGTTTTCTCCATTTCGTTTAATGACCATATTTTTTCGGGGTTATTTTCTAATTTTGATTGAATTTTTTCCCAGTTTAAACCTTTATGGCGGCTCATGTTTTTCTCAAAACGGGTTTTTAAAACTTTTAAAAGTTCTTCTTTTTGTTCTGCAGTCAGACTTTTTTTGCTCATATCAAATTTTTAAGTGATGGTTAATTTTTAAAAGAAATTTTTCTGTCCGAAGGTCTAAAATACCAAGAAATAAGTACTAAAACAAGCAGTAAAACCGCCGGAAAAGTTCGTCCGAACGAATCACCAAGAATAATATGTGAAACGACCGCTCCAGACATTACAAAGAAAAATCCCGCATATGCCCATTCCTTTAATAGTGGGGTTTTGGGAATTAAAACTACTATTACACCCAGAGTTTTCCAGACTCCGATAATGGTCATTAAATAAGCAGGGTAGCCAAGATTAGTGAAATTGGTGAGTTCATCTTTGTGTTTCATCAGTTGAACAATAGCTGTGGAAATCATTCCTAAGACCATCCAAAGCGTAAAAATCCAATAGATTATTTTATTTCTTTTTTCTGATTTGTTTTGTGTTTCCATTTTTTTTATTTGTTTAAAGTTTTAATCATTTAATCCTTTACCATTAAGAATTTCCGGAATGTATTTTTCAATTCTTGCTTCTCTGGTTTTAGGCTGTTTTGCAGATGAAAAATAGAGTAGGTAAGCGCGTTGCCTTCCTTGTGTTAAGGCGTTGAATGCTTCTTTTAACATTTGATTTTCATCTAATTTGTTTTGAAATTCTTCAGGCATTTCAAATTCTTTGGTTTTCTTCATCGGAACTTTGATACCTGACTTTTCTATTTCAACAGCTTCAAACATATAGGTTTTGATAACTTTTTCAAGATCAATGATTTCCTTTAAATCAGTGAAACGAATTTGTCTCGCTGCCTGCACATTTTCAGTTTGTTGAGTTAAGATATGATTAGTATCATTCAGTAAAGCGCCTTTGAAAAACAGAATCGCACAATATTCTTTAAAACCGTGAATTAAGAAAATATTTTTCTCCTGATAAGTGTAGCATGGGCAACCCCATTTTAACTCTTCTTCAAGTCCGGTATCCAGAGCGATTGCTCTCAATTTTTCAAATTCTTTCTGCCATTGTTTGGCTTTATCAAAAAAGAAATCAACTTTTGGATTCATAATTTTATTTTAAGATAAAAGATAAAAGATAAAAGATAAAAGATAAAAGATAAAAGATAAAAGAAATATGTTAAACTTCCAGCCTTTAACTTTGGGCTTCCAGCTTTTTAACAATTTCCTGAAGTCGGTTGTGAGCCATATTAATGCCTTGTGCAAAAGGTAATTTTAAATGCTGATCTCTGAAATCTACAGATTTGTAAATGGTATGAATCGTAATTTTGCTGGTTTCATCTGTTAGTTTTTCAAACTCTAAAAACTCGATCTGAACCGGAAACGGAGTATTTTCCATCTGAAAAGTCCGGGTAATTTTCTGATTCGGATTGATCTCATGAATTGTTCCATTGGCTCTGAAAACCACATCACCTTGTGGATTTGAGGTTTCAAATTGATAACTGCCGTGTTGTTTATTTTCCATTTTCAATACCTTTGTTCCCATCCATTGTTCAACAATTTCAGCTTCTGTGTATGCCTTGAAAAGCAGTTCCACAGGCAGATTAAATTCTCTGGTGATGAAGATTTCCTGTTTTCCGTCTTCGGCGTGGATTTTTGTTTTAGGTTCCATATATTTATTTTTTTGTCTGATAATTTTTCATGATATCTTCTAATTTATTGAACCTGTCGTCCCACATTTTGCGAAAAGGCTCTATAAAATCGGCAATTTCTTTCATTTTATTTGGATTTAGGTGGTAGATGATTTCCCGGCCGTTTTGTTCGGACTTTAATAATTCACATTCCGTAAGAATTTGTAAGTGCTTTGAAACAGTTGGCCTTGCGGTATCAAAATTCGAAGCAATGGCGCCTGCCGTCATAGATTGTGTGGCAACCAGCATTAAGATAGATCTTCTTGTAGGGTCAGCAATTGCTTGGAAAACATCTCGTCTCAAATTCATTATGTAGTTATTTGACTACAAATTTATGTGAAGTTATTTAGCTACGCAAATATTTTGACTAGATAATTTTAAAATTTAATTTAAATGAATAAAATTACTGTTGTACAACGGAGTTTGATTAAAATAAATTATTAAGATCAGCAGAATTATTTTAGTAAATAGTTTAAATTTAAAATTACAGTCGTTGATTTCAGAATAGTTTTACAGCGGAATCTTTGATTTTACAATATCGAATTGTATTAACGAAATGAGGATATTTTATAATTTAAATTTTGAATTCACGTTTGGAGCATTAAGCTATGAGAATACCGATAATCAAAAGTCCTATAATTTATATTATGTTAAATTGAAAATATTGCCTGTTTATTATAAATATCTTTTCCAGTCAATCTCACATTAGAAATATAATTAATCTTTTTAGATTTTTCTCTTGAAAATTTTCCAATCAATACCATCGCCATTAGAAATTTAAGTATGAATAAATTTTATCAAATTAAAATATCTTATTGCTTTCGTTGCAGCATTTCTTCTAACTCTATAATAAAATTTATCTGTGCTGGATTTATCCGTTTTTTTGCTTCATCAGAATCAAACCATTCCCATTCATCTACTTCGGGTATTTCGATTATTTTGTCGGATTTTGGCGGCCAACTTATCGGTATGGTATTACTGGAAAGCCCAACAAGCTCGATATTGCCTTCAACTGCCCATGCATAAACAGTTTTTCCTCCTTTTTGCTTTATAGGATTAAGTTCAATAAATTCTCCGGTTATTGTTTTTCCGGTCTCTTCTTTAAACTCTGTCAGTGCTCTTTCCAAGAGGTTTTCATTTGGTAAAACTTCTCCTTTAGGTATAGACCATGCACCGGAATGTTTGTTTTTCCAGAACGGTCCACCCGGATGAACTAAAAAATAGGAAATAGTATTTTTTTCTCTTTTAAACAATAAAATTCCGGCACTTGTTTTCATATCGCTTCCTATATATTACTATAAAATTATCAAAACAAATTCTTTATTCAGCAAGTAAGCGAACAATTATAATAATTATTTTAAAGATACCACAATTATGCATAAAAAATTATTTTCGCAAAAGATGGTCTCATAGTTGCAGATTAATTCACAATCAAAATAATCACTAAAATATATTTATTATGGAAACTAAAACAGCAACCAAAAAAACTACCGCAAAAACAACAACAACTTCTAAAACTGCATCCAAAACTGCATCGAAAACCCCGGCTAAAAAGGGTGCTGCCAAAGAATTGAAAGATCTTTTTGAAGATTCCTTAAAAGATATCTATTGGGCTGAAAAAGCATTGGTAAAAGCTTTGCCGACAATGATGAAGAATGCTACCGATGAAAAACTGAAAGCTGGAATTGAAAAACATATTGCAGAAACACAAACCCATGTTGAAAGACTGGAAGCGTGTTTTAGTGCTTTAGGTAAAAAAGCCCAGGCAAAAAAATGTGATGCAATGCAAGGATTGTTGGATGAAGGTAAAAGCATTATGGAGGAAACAGAACCTGGCGCAGTGCGAGATGCAGGGATTATAGCTGCCGCACAAAAAGTTGAGCATTATGAAATTGCCACGTACGGAACACTGGCTGCTTTTGCAAAAGTTTTAAAAGAAGATGAATGTGTAAAACACCTTCTGCAAACGCTTGGCGAAGAGAAAAAATGCGATGAGCTGCTGACAAAAGTAGCTGATACCAATCTTAACAGTAAAGCAATGTAAATATTATTGTTAAATAAAATAAAAGAGATCCACTGCGGATCTCTTTTTTTATTGCATTTTATTAAAAATTTACTCTCTATCCTTATATTCACTAATACCTTTAAACTGATTATAAGAATCTTTAATATTTTTTAAATGCTCGGAAACTATAGGTAAGCTTTTCTCACTTAATTTTCCGCTATCAATGGCATTTTGGTATGCTTCTATTGCTGCCTTTTCTCCAAAAACCACATTTCCCAATGTAGATTCTTCTGCTCCCCCAATTGTAAAAGAATTTTTTACATCAATCCAGGTCCTGTGAATGGCTCCCGCAACCGACGGTGAATCCTGAGCCTCTCCTCCATCTTCAGTAATAAGGTTAATAAGTTCATTTTTCATGACTTTTGATAAGGAAATCATTTTAGCGTATTCAGGTTTTACATCAGGGTAATTTTCCCAGATTTTTCCTTCCACTTTCGAAAATCCTTCAATTCTGTCATTGGTGATGTGCAGTAAATCATTTAATACTGATACTTCTTGTTCATTTTTCATGATAAAATATTTATGGTGTTCAAAAAACTGTACAAGAATTATACCTATTATTTTAATTAAATTTAACGTTGATTAAACCATTAACCAAAATATAAATATTGTACTTTTGTAGTAATTATTTAAAAAATTCAAATGATAAATACTCAAAATACTTCTACAATTAAAGCTGTATTTTTCGATATTGACGGAACATTAATAAGCTTTAAAACCAATAAAATTCCGGATTCAACCCAAAAGGCTATTGAGAGTCTTCGCCGGAAAGGGATCAAAGTTATTGTTGCAACGGGACGCTCCATCAATACTTTGGCTCATATTTCACATATAGAATTTGATGGTTTTATCACATTTAATGGAGGATATTGTGTGACAACAACGGGTGAAGTTTTATCCAAAAAAACAATTGATCCCAAAGACATTCAGAATTTAATTAACTATGCTGCGAATTCACCTTTAAGTTATTCTTTGATGTATGAAGATAAGGTTGAAATTAATGATGCAACTCCTGAAGTTGTAGGAATGTATGCGCATGTGAACCTTCCCGTTCCTCCGATTCATGATAAAGAAAATATTAATATTCATAATGTGCTTCAGGCTAATATTTTTCTTGGTCCCGATGTGGAACAGGAATTTATGCAGGCTGTAATGCCCAACAGTACTGCTTCAAGATGGACACCTCTTTTTGCAGATGTGAATCCTGGAGGTATCAGTAAAAAAGTGGGTGTTGAGGCTTTTTGCAGTTATTTTGGGATTGATATTTCCGAAACAATGTCTTTTGGTGACGGTGGAAATGATATTTCTATGTTAAAATTTACTCAAATTGGAGTAGCGATGGGAAATGCCAATGAGAACGTAAAACAAATTGCAGACTATATTACCGAAGAAGTTGATAATCACGGAATTGAAAAAGCCTTGATACATTTTGGTCTCCTATAATTTTGTAAATTTTAACTAAAAATTTTTATCAAAAAAAGCTTAATGATATTAATTTTAAACTTGTTTTGACTAAAAAGGCACAATATGTGTATTATGTTACTCAAATAACATTAAAATTTTTTAGTCATGAGAAGTATATTATGGTTAGTCGCAGTCATTTGTATCGTCGTTTGGCTTTTAGGAATGTTAGGAATTGTTCCGGGAATGGACACGGGTTACTTAGTCCACGTATTATTGGTAATTGCCATCATTGTAATTCTTTATAATATTATTACAGGCAGAAGGCCATTAGATTAATATTAAAAAACTGAAAAAATAAACTGGAAATGGGGAGACATAAATTCTTAATTTCCAGTTTTTTTGTTTCAAATTTTTAATGAATTTTTTACATTTAAATTTTATATTTCAGGTAATATTTAAACTTAATTTAAATTTGATTTTCTGAAGTCCATCGGCTTCATTCCTGTTTGTTTTTTGAAAAGACGTGTAAAATAGGAAGCATTCTCAAACCCCAGCTGATAAGCGATTTCAGCCACCCCTTTCTCCCCGATTTTCAATAAATTTTTTGCCTCGGAAATTAAAAAAACATGAATCAGCTCAATTGCTGTTTTTCCGGATTCCTGTTTCAACAGATCACTTAAGTAACGTGGTGAAATTGCCAGTTTATCAGCAATATAACTTACATGAGGAAGGCCCTTATTTTCAAGAAATCCTTCTGTAATATATTTTTTTAACACATCATTAAATTTTGTTGTAATTTTTCCCGTTACCAAAGTCCGATCAATAAACTGTCTTTTGTAGAAACGCTGAGAATATTTTAAAATAGATGAAACGTGGCTCAAAATGATTTCACGGCTGTATTCATCGGGGTTATTGAAATATTCATTCTGGATTTTTTCATGAAGCTCCAGAATTATCTGCTCTTCTTTTGGCGAAAGATGAATGGCTTCTGTTACTTCATAATCAAAAAAGCCATATTGATCTATAGATTTGAAAAGCTCATGACCGTTAAGATAATCAGGATCTATCATCAACATAAAACCATTTTCTTCAACTTCAAGATTTCTCATTTCGATGACTTGTCTTGGTTTGGTGAAAAACATACAGCCATTGTCATGATCATAAGGCGTTCTTCCATACATGAAAATTCCGGATTGTATCTTTTTAAAAGCAATAATATAGCAATCTGTGGTAAATTCCTGATTTCCCAACGTACAGGAAGAAAGACATCCAACCATGCTGAAAAGCGGATGTTGAGGAGCATCCCAAAAATTTCCTGCATGAAGTTCAGTAATGGTTTTGTAATGTTTCATGGAATTTTTAAATTTAATTTAAAGCTTAAAAATAGTTGATATCATTTACTTTAAGTTCAAAATATTATGATTAAAATCTATACTAAATATTAATGGCCATGTGCAGCAATACTTACCTCTTTCCATTCTTCGATATCTTTTAAGCGATTGGTGTAGACTTCGTTGATAAATTGATAAGCGACTTTTCCCAACAATAATCTTAACGGAGGATTTTCACTGTCTGCAATCTTTAAAATAGGTTCTACAGTAGCTTTCGGATCTCCCCAGATTTCTCCGTTGTTTCCTGTTTCAGCAAAACCTTCGCGAACCGGATTGTAATCCGTAATATCCGAGGTTGTCTGAATTGCTGAGCTTCCTGCCCATTCAGTCGAAAATCCGTTCGGTTCTATCAAAGTGAATTTTATTCCTAAATGAGCGACTTCTGATGCAATAGTTTCACTTAGACCTTCCACCGCAAATTTTGAAGCATTATATAAACCAAGCATCGGTAGCGTTGTCAACCCTAAAAAGCTCGAAACCTGAATAATATGTCCGCTTTTTTGGGCTCGCATGATAGGAAGCACCGCTTGAGTTACCCACAACAATCCGAAAAAGTTGGTCTCCATCTGTGCCCTCGCCTGTTCTTCCGTGGTCTCCTCCACAGTTCCGAAAAGTCCGTAGCCAGCATTATTGATCAGAATATCAATACCTCCGAAATGATTTTTAATTTTCTCTACACCTTTATATACTTCTTCTTTTTGGGTTACATCTAATGCTAAAGGAAAGATACTGTCACCGTATTTTTCTACTAAATCATCCAGTGCTGCAATATTTCTTGCAGAAGCGACGACCTTATCACCTCTTTTTAAAAAGGCTTCTGCCCATAATTTCCCGAAACCTCTTGAGGCACCTGTAATAAAAACTGTTTTTGCCATTATTTTAATTTTTTGAATTTTATTACTGCAAAGGTATTACGGGAAGTTGCTAAAATTTAATCCATTTTAGCGGAATACTAGCACAGAATTACGTTTGTTTTAAGTAAAGTAAAAAGTAAAAAGTAAAAAGTAAAAAGTGAAAAGATGTTTATATTAAGATAAATGAAAAACCTCCCGAATAGAGAGGTTTAGTTTATTTAGTAGTAAAATGTTTAATTTGGTGTTTGTACTTTTTCATAAATTAATCCTTCTGATTTTAATTCATGCCAGAAATCTGTAGGAATTTTTTCGTTTAAAGCTTTTACATTGTCTTCCACTTGTTCCGGTCTACTTGCACCAGGAATAATCGATACAAATTCGTCTGCAGCCAAAACAAATTGAAGAGCGGCGTGAACAGCGGTTGTATTGTATCTTTTAGCAATTTCATTGATTTTATCACGTTTTTCCGTCATTCCTTTTGGGATAACGTTTACATAATTATACCGATTTCTTCCGGCAATAAATCCTGAATTATATCCTGCCCCGGAAACTAATTTTACACCCGCTTTTTTTACGGCAGGAAGTAGCCTGTCAACCGCATCCTCATGATCTAAAATGGAATATTGTGTCGCCGAAAGACAAATGTCCGGATCAGCAGAATCAAGACAGTCCAGAATAGGTTCAATTTTGTTGACGCCCATTCCCCAGGCTTTAATTACCTTTTGGTCTCTTAATTCTGATAAAACTTTGAAAGCGCCTTCCCTAGCCTGTTTCAGAAAATACGGGTAACGATCGCCTACCTGATCTTCAGACAAATCATGGATATAAACAATGTCAATATGGTTCAGGCGGGTTCTTTCCAGGCTGTCTTCAATCGACCTTTTTATGGCATCTGCGGTGTAATTGTGTTCAAAATCAAAATTTAGAGGTGCTTGCCACATTGTTGGTGGAACTTCAGACTCCGGAACTTCTACAAACAGCCTTCCGACTTTGGTTGAGAGTACAAATTCATCCCTGTTCTGGCCATGAAGGAAATTCCCGAATCTTCTTTCACTTTTCGTGAGACCGTACCATGGCGATGTATCGTAATACCTTATTCCCAAATCCCAGGCTTTCTGTAGAACTTCATAAGAATCTCCGTCCGTTAAGGGCTCAAAAGCGGTTCCTATGGCCACTCCGCCCAATCCTAGTCTATGTTTTTCCGTTAAAATGTCTGCTTTCATATTATAATATTTTAAGATTTTGGTTTTGTATGAAGTACAAACATCGTGCAGAGCTTTGAATGAGAATTTTAATTTTAAGTCTGAATATTATATTCGTTAAATCATAAATTTTAAGAATTAATATTAATTTAAACCTTATTTTAAAGCAAAATTAATATCACAACAAAGTCCTTTGGCTTTATTCTTGAAGAGATTTATTACCACTTCAATACTTTTAAATATGAAAAAACATATCGTCATCGTAGGCGGAGGTTTTGCTGGAATCAACCTTGTAAAATCTCTGGTAAACGACAATAGATTTCAGATTACTCTTGTTGATAAAAACAATTATCACTTTTTTCCACCTCTTATTTATCAGGTTGCCACCTCATTTATTGAAGCTTCAAATATCAGCTATCCTTTCCGAAAATTATTTTCAAACTATAAAAATGTGAATTTTCATATGGGAAGTCTTGTGAAAGTGCATCCAGAAAGCAATTCCATTGAAACAGATACAGAAACTATTCATTATGATTATCTGGCTTTGGCTATGGGAACGGAAACCAATTTCTTCGGAATGGAAAATGTTAAAAGATGTGCAATCCCAATGAAAAGTATTGATGAAGCGCTTTATCTAAAGAATTATATGTTGTTGACTTTGGAGGAAGCGGCCAGAAATAAAGAAGCAAAAGAAGCGCAAAAATTACAGAACATTGTCATTGCCGGTGGTGGCCCAACGGGTGTGGAACTCGCGGGGATGATTGCGGAAATGGGAAAATATATTGCAGAAAAGGAATATCCCGAAATAAAATTAAGATTCTCAAGTATATATCTTATCGATGCATTGCCATCGCTACTTTCCCCGATGAGTAAACTGGCTCAAGAGGCCGCATATAAGCAATTAAAAAAACTGGGCGTGAAGATTATCCTCAATGTAGCTGTAAAAGATTATGTGGATAATAAGGTAATTTTGGCTGACGGGCAAACCATAGAAACGGAGACATTGATCTGGACTTCCGGAGTGATCGGCCGTGAAGTTCCCGGACTTCCTGAAGAAAGTGTAGGAAAAGGCAGAAGATTATTGGTAGATGCTTATAATAAAGTTCAGGGAACGAAAAATATTTATGCTTTGGGCGATATTGCTTTACAACTTACCGAAGATGAATATCCCAAAGGTCATCCCCAGCTGGCACAGGTTGCTATTCAGCATGCGAAAAATTTCGGAAAAAACCTTAAGCGTATTGAAGACGGAAAGGTTCTTAACCCTTTTAAATACAACAATAAAGGAAGTATGGCGATTATCTCGAAATTCAATGCTGTGGTGGATCTTCCGAAGTTTTCATTTAAAGGCTTTTTTGCGTGGTTGACGTGGCTTTTTATCCATATTATTCCATTGGTAGGATTCCGAAGTAAGGTTCGTCTGGGGTTGGATTGGCTGCGTTTATTCATTACAAATAATCCTTCGATAAGATTAATTCTTCAACCCAAAAGAGATACAACTAAGTCGTAATAATTTTAACGTTCCTGATATATTTCATAAATTTACGGATCTGTAGCAATTCGGTTATAGAATAAAAATCTCGAAATAAGTGAAAATTCATAATAAAAGAAAGTATCTCAGTTTTCTGAAATTTAAAAGAGACTTTCAAAAATATGGACTCGAAAAGGCGCGCAGTTATGAACTTATTCTTCATTGGCTCAACAACAGGCTCAGCAGAAATCAGTTTCTTGTACTGTCTGGGATTATTGTAGGTTGTACTGCGGGTTTAGCCGGGGTTTTACTGAAAACGCTGGTTCATAATATTCATCATTTTATTACAACTAAGGTTCATTTTGAATACCAGATTCTGTTCTATATTATTTTTCCGTTTTTGGGAATTGTTTTAACGACAAGTATTGTTTTAACTTTATTTAAAGGACAGGACAGAAAAGGGATCGGTGCAATTTTATACGAAATAGCCCAAAATTCAAGTATAGTTTCGTCTGTAAAAATGTATTCTCAGATTGTGCAAAGCGCTGTTACTGTTGCTCTTGGAGGTTCGGCCGGTCTCGAAAGCCCGATTGCGGTGACGGGTGCGGCCATTGGTTCAAACTATGCCCAAACATACCGGTTGAGCTATAAAGAAAGGACACTTCTGTTGGCTGCAGGAGCTACTGCCGGAATCGCATCAGCTTTCAATGCACCTATTGCGGGCATCATGTTTGCTTTTGAAATTTTGCTGACGGGAGTTGTTTTTACAGATTTTATTCCGTTGGTTGTTGCAGCGGTTTGCGGTAGTTTATTGTCTAGGATATTACTTCAGGAGGATGTGCTTTTCAGGTTTTATGCAAGAGAGGCATTCAATTATAAAAATGTTCCGTATTACCTTATTTTAGGCATTATTACGGGTTTATATGCAAGATATTTTGTTGTAATTTCTCAAAAAGTTGAGCATTTTATCAAAGGACTTAATATGTCACGTTTAAGAAAAGCCATGTTTGGTGGAGCTGTTTTATCCTTGCTTTGTGTGCTTTTTCCACCATTATTCGGGGAAGGTTATGATACGGTAAAGGCTTTTACAAACGGAAAAACTTACACTATTATTGAGAACAGCTTTTTCAGATATTTTGAGATTAAGGATTTTACCATTATTATTTTTTTAATTCTGGTTCTTTTACTGAAGGCATTTGCTACTTCTTTTACAATTTTCAGTGGCGGAAACGGTGGAAATTTTGCACCTTCCCTCTTTGCGGGCGGAACGGTGGGATATTTATTTGCAATTATCTGTCAGCAAGTTGGTTTTACGGATGTTCCTGTAACCAATCTAGTTCTTGTAGGCATGGCAGGCGCAATGAGCGGCGTGATGTATGCACCGCTCACTGCAATTTTTCTGATCGCGGAATCTAGTTTTGGATACGATTTGTTTATCCCATTAATGATTGCTTCCATTATTTCATATCTGATCGCCAAATGGTTCTCTTCCATTTCACCGGAATTGAAATACTTAGCAGATCAAGGGAAAATATTCACCAATAAGCATGATGAGAATTTATTATTTTCATTAAAAACCGAAGATTTTATTGATAGATATTCTCAGGCTATTAATGAAAATGCACCTGTAACGGAATTATTTGAACTGGTAAAGAATGGAAATAAAAATATTTTCGCAGTAATTGATAATAATAAAACACTGCGCGGTATATTGACACTTGATGATATTCGTCCGTATTTATTTACTAATGAAAAAATTTCCGTTACCATTTCACAAATAATGAAAGCACCTCCGGCGGTTATTCATCCGGAAAACCAGCCATTGGAAATCCTTCAGGTTTTTGATGATACTGGTGTCTGGAATTTGCCTGTAGTGGATCATAACAATGAGTTTGTGGGATTCATTTCAAAATCAACAATTTTAATGAGTTACAGGCAATTATTAAAAGATTATTCTGATTAAAATAAAATAAAAAAGACCAGCATTAAGTTGGTCTTTTTATTTTAAATTAAATTTTTACATTATTTCAACCAGGATTGATTGCTTTTATTCTCAGAATGCTTTTTACCGTTTTCAATATTATAGGCAAAACCTACTCCCAGCGTTTGTTTCAGCTGAGTTCTCCTGATTTGGTTGTGATCGTAAAGCAGATCTAAAGTAATATTGGTGGAAATAAATTTATTGATTTTCATATTTAAAATTCCACTATAGGAAAGCACAAGCCTTTCCGGATGATCCAGATAGTTTGAAAAAACAGATCCCGTATTGATAAGCGTAATATTTTCCATAATTTTCAGTTTATACATGGCAGTTCCTAAGAAACCGAACTGGAAAAGTGAAGAATCTCCGTCATTTTTCAATCCATAAGTTCCTGCATGTTGCAAGTCTTCATCCAAAACGAATGTCCATCTTGCATTTGCCGGGCGTAAAGTTACGGTGAGATTATCATTCGGCCTGTATGTAACACCAGCCCCGATATTAACGTAACCCGGCGCCATAAAATTTGAGATTTTTGCTGCTTCAGGATTGTTTCCGTCTTCATAACCGGCTGCAAACTGCGTCTGTAAGCTCGCACCTCCGGAAATGTACCAGTGTTTTGCAAATTCTCTTCCATAATTCGTGGAAAGGTTGATAACATCCTGCGTTTTCCTTGTTCCCACGCCTTTTGTATTGTTTTGACCGTATCCGAGAATGATGACATTTTCCCAAAGATCCTTTCCTCTTTCATAGGTAAGATTGTAATTGACCCCTGCAAGCCAGCCCACATTATTGGCGCCGCCGCCAATCCAATTTGAAAATGCAGCCTGATTGAGCATCAACGTATTTTGTCCCTGAATGCTCCATGCTTTTGTAGTATCAATGGCAGGTACATCAGTTTTTGCCTCTTGCGAAAATGCGAAAAATCCCAGCAAAAGAGACAATGGCAATAAAATTTTTTTCATAATTGCAAATGTTTGAAGTAAAATTAAAAAATATATTTTTTGTTAAATAATATTACATAAACTTAAACTAACTTTAAAAATATACTTTTAATTCATAAAAATATGATTTTAGTTCAATTTTTATATTTAAAATTTCATTCGGAAAGAAGAAGAGATCATTCGCATAAAAACATAAAATAATAAACCCCTCAGTACGAGGGGAATAAAACTTTTTAAAACTTTGAAATATGGATTATTGTGTTTGTCCAAAACTAGCAAGCTTAGCACGCAATTTTTTATGATTATAATCATAAATGAGAATAGATAAATAAACAGCTGATTATCAGTAGTAATATCAATTATTTAATAATAAGTATGGTGTGAAATTTGCTGCTTTTTTACTATGAAGGCAAAGAATATATTATCCCCGCTTTTAGGAAAAAAATTGAACAAGCAGGAACTTACTAACGAAGTTGAAAACGTAGCTAAATATCTAGTGGTAGGTGTTTTAGCTTTATTTGCTTTAGGTGTTTTTACTACTTCCCAAAGGATCAATGCAGGATAATTCGGAATATGGAATAGATTTTATAAATATTTATTATGTGCTATGTTTCACATAGCTACTTTTTTACTATATTTGCGAATCGAAATAATTTTTTTTCATCATTTGTGTTTTTTTAGGCTCCTCTTTTGGAGCCTTTTTATTTTTAAGTGATGCGCTTTTTATCGGTGGCAGTAATCCATTCATCTTTTTCACATTTTATACAATTCCCGGCCTTACCTGTTTGCTTTTCTTCTGTATAACCGCAAAATGTACATGAATAATATCCAGTCTGTATAATATTTTTCAACGGATGATCCAGTGATTCCGGCATGATGGGAAGACCATATTTTACTTTTTCGTCTTCATAATAAAAAACACTTATTTCTCCTGAAATTTCTTCAATAGCTTTTTCAACCTGACCTAATTGTGATACGCCTTTTAGTCTTAATTCAGCAAAAAATTCGTCACTTCCAAGATTTTCCTTTTTAAAATTTTCAATGGAAAATTCTCCGTTTTCAATAAGGCAGATTGACTTTCCCTCCACTAATTTTTCAAAACGTTTGCTTTTTCCAATACAGTAAGTAACGATGGTGTACAGAAAAATAATCACCATAAATACAATAATTGAGGAAACAATTCCTACATCTTTATTAAACATAGGATCTCCAGCCGCAGAACCGAGACCAATAATAACCACTAATTCAAAAAGAGACAACTGCTTCACTCCTCTTTTACCCAACACCCGAAGCCCGATGATGATAGTGAGAAACATGATTACAGTCCGTAAAATGATTTCGATAAGGAAGGACCATTCTTCATGGCCCATTAACAGTTCTTTCCAGTCAAGTTTTAATAAAAAAGAGAATAACATAGAATATTATTTACTATCCGAGATTCAAAAAACAAGCCAATGCCTGAAATGGAAAAGTCCGTAAACCATTTGAATACGGACTTTTTTAATTTTCAGAAATTAAATCAAACTAAAACGCCAATTTAATTATTAACCTAATTTTATTAATGCTAAATTTTAAATTTATCTAAAACCGTCAGAATATTTCTATAAATAAAATCCAATTCTTCTGAAGTTATGCAATAAGGTGGAACCAGATACATGACATTTCCCAAAGGCCGCATAACAATTCCTTTGCTTAAAAATTCTTCGTACAAAGACTTTCCAATATCATTAAAATAAGATGTTCCTTCTTCTGTTTTAAAATCCCATGCTAAAATTGTCCCGATATGGCGAACATTTTCAACCCGTGAGTGTTGCTGTAAAATTTTAGAAAATTTTAAATGTTTTTCACTGATTAAATTAATATTTTCCAAAGTTTCCTTTTTTAATAAAAGCTCCATACTCGCCAAAGCTGCAGTACAAGCTAAAGGATTTGCGGTAAATGAATGTCCGTGAAATAACGTTTTATATTTATCTTCAGACAAAAAAGCATTGAAAATTTCCTGGGAACAGGTTGTAATTCCCATCGGCATTGTTCCACCTGTCAGCCCTTTTGAAAAACACATAATGTCTGGCTTTTCCGATAAAAAATCTGCGGCAAATAATCTTCCCGTTCTTCCGAAGCCTGTAAAAACTTCATCCTGAATGAGTAAAATATTCTGCATTTTGCAAAATTTCATTAATTCTGATAAGTCTTCCGGTTTGTGAATCAACATTCCTGCTGCACCCTGAACCAGGGGCTCATAAATAAAGCAGGCAACCTCGTCTTTATAATTTTTAATCTGATTTTTTAAATCCTCAAGATTTCCGACGCTTGGAGTATCAATAAAGATAACTTCGAAAAGCATTTCTCCAAAAGGCTTTGTCCAGACGCTCCTCCCACTTACGGACATTGCGCCAAAAGTATCACCGTGATAAGCATTCTTAAAAGCTAAAATTTTTGTCTTTTCTTTTCCTTGATTATAAGAATGCTGAATACACATTTTCAAAGCCACTTCCACCGCCGTCGAACCGTTATCTGAATAAAAAACTTTTTCTTGATTTTCAGGTAAAAGGTTTAATAAATTCTCAGAAAGCTGTATTGCAGGTTCATGAGTAAAACCTGCAAAAATAACCTGTTCCAATGTATTTAATTGCTCGGAAACCCGTTGTGCAATGTAAGGATGTGCATGACCATGAAGCGTTACCCACCACGACGAAACGGCATCAATATATTTTTTTCCTTCATCATCAAAAAGGTATACACCCTTCCCTTTCACAATAGGAATGGCATCTCCGGCGGTTTTCATTTGAGTGTAAGGATGCCAGTTGACGTCTCTGTCACGTTGTTTTAAATTCACGAATTTTAGAAATTTAAGGTTAGAAATTAGAAGTTAGTTTGGTGAACTCATAATTTATAATTCACAATTCATAATTTTTTCCTCTTGTTTTTTCATCGGTTTTAATCCTAACATCTGCAGCATCTGCATATCTTCCGAAACCCCTGGATTTGGCGTTACCAATAACGTTTCTCTTTCTCCTGTAAAGATAGAATTTGCTCCCGCCATAAAGCACCACCCTTGCTCGAAATCGGTCATTTCAATTCTGCCTGCACTCAGGCGAACCATTGAGGAAGGCATTACAATTCTTGCCGTTGCAATCATTCTTACCATCTCCCAAGTGTCAACTTTTTCGTTACTTTCAAGTGGCGTGCCTTCTACCCTTGCCAATGCATTGATGGGAACGGATTCAGGATGTTTTGGCATGGTTGCTAACGTTAAAAGCATGGAAATTCTGTCTCGGTGGGTTTCTCCAAGGCCAATAATTCCTCCCGAACAAACCGTGATTCCTGCTTTTCTTACATTATTGATGGTATTAATTCTATTATCAAAAGTCCTTGTCGAGATAATTTCTTCATAATATTGTTCTGATGTGTCAAGGTTGTGGTTATAAGCGTATAAACCTGCTTCCTGAAGGCGGATAGCCTGTTCTTCCGTCAGCATTCCAAGTGTGCAGCAAACTTCCATTCCAAGGTCATTCACTCCTTTTACCATATCGATCACTCGGTCAAAATCACGGTTATCACGCACTTCGCGCCATGCCGCAGCCATACAGAAACGCGATGATCCGCCTTCTTTAGCCTTTTTTGCATGTTCAATCACCTGTTCCGTCGGAAGCAAAGCCTGAACTTTAATGTTTGTGTGATAGCGGGCTGCCTGTCCACAATATGAGCAATCTTCAGGACAACCACCGGTTTTTATAGATAGCAAAGTTGACATTTGAATTTCTTCCGGATTGTGCCACTCACGGTGGATGGTAGCTGCTTTATATATTAATTCAAGAAGCGGGAGGTTGTAGATTTCTTCGATTTCTTGCTTTGTCCAATTGTTTCTAAGTTGATTTTTTTTATCCATTATTCTATTTTTTCTAAATGTTTTACAATATTTTCTATATTTTTCCTGTTGATGTTTTCGATGTCAGGAATTCTAAGGATTTTTGTTTCAGGTTGAATATTTTCGCAAATAATCTTTTCGGTATGATGTGGAAAATTTCCGTTAAGAATTAAATATTCCAGTTTTATTTTTCTATGGTTTAAAGCTAAAATTGACAGTAAGCTATGATTAATACACCCCAAATAATTTCTTACAACTAGAGCAACAGGAATGTTTAATCTTTCAATGAGATCAATAATAAATTCCCTGTCATTCAACGGAACCATAAGGCCTCCTGCTCCTTCTACAATTAAGTTATTTTGTGTATCGGGAAGCTTAAATTCATTTAAATCAATTGAAATTCCTTCTTCAAAAGCAGATTGATGCGGTGAAGCTGCAAGCTGGAACCGGTATCTTTCCGGATGACAAAGAACATTGTCTCCAACCCAATCTATAATTTTCATGCTGTCTGA
>Ga0307412_10000454_pt1 | contig 24665 bp, 28 predicted proteins | sample DK1Cmetagenome_3_FD_203823 | JGI IMG/M metagenome (GOLD analysis project Ga0307412, IMG submission 203823) | Maize rhizosphere microbial communities from greenhouse at UC Davis, California, United States - DK15-C-1 | ecosystem: Host-associated > Plants > Roots > Rhizosphere > Soil | place: USA...
CGACGAAACGGACAAGCCGCGCAGCTACGTGCTGGAAATGTTCCCCTACCCCTCCGGCCGAATCCATATCGGCCATGTCCGCAACTATTCGATGGGCGATGTGCTGGCGCGCTTCCGGCGGATGACGGGCCATGAAGTGCTGCACCCCATGGGCTGGGACGCCTTCGGCATGCCGGCCGAAAACGCCGCGATGGAAAAGAAGGTGCATCCGGGCAACTGGACGCGCGAAAATATCGCGAGCATGCGCGCGCAACTCAAGAAGCTGGGTTTCGCGCTGGACTGGAGCCGCGAACTCGCCACTTGCGAGCCGGAATATTACGGCCATGAGCAGGCGCTGTTCCTCGACCTTTACCAACATGGCCTGGTCTACCGCAAGGAATCGGCGGTCAACTGGGATCCGGTCGATATGACCGTGCTCGCCAACGAACAGGTGATCGACGGCAGGGGCTGGCGCTCGGGCGCGCTGGTCGAAAAGCGCAAGCTGTCCCAATGGTTCCTCAAGATTACCGACTTCGCCGACGAACTGCTCGACGGGCTGAAAACGCTCGATCACTGGCCGGAGAAGGTCAAGCTGATGCAGGAAAACTGGATCGGCAAGAGCGTCGGCTTGCAGTTCTCCTTCAAGCTCGACTCTCCCCTCCCGCTTGCGGGAGGGGTCGGGGGAGGGCCTGTTGAAACCCTCGAAGTCTTCTCCACCCGCCCCGACACCGTATTCGGCGCCAGCTTCGCCGCCATCGCCGCCGATCATCCCATTGCATTGGCGCTGGCGGAACGAGACACGCAGCTCGCCGCCTTTGCCGAGGAATGCCGCCGCACCGGTACCGCCGCCGCCGAAGTCGAGACGCAGGAAAAGAAGGGCTATGACACCGGCCTGTCGGTGATCCATCCCTTCAATTCCGACTGGAAGCTGCCGCTCTTCGTCGCCAATTTCGTTCTGATGGACTATGGCACCGGCGCGGTCATGGGCGTTCCCGCGCACGACCAGCGCGACCTGGACTTTGCACGCAAATATATGCTGCCGGTCGAGCGCGTGGTTGCACCGGCAGGCGATGAGGACAAGCCCATCCAGGACGAGGCCTATACCGGCCCCGGCCGCCTCGTGAACTCCGGCTTCATCAACGGCATGGACGTCGAGGACGCCAAAAAGGCCGTCATCGCCCGCGCCGAGGCCGAAGGCTGGGGACAGGGCACGACCGTCTGGCGGCTGCGCGACTGGGGCGTTTCGCGTCAGCGTTACTGGGGCACGCCCATCCCGATCATCCATTGCGAGGATTGCGGCCCGGTCGGCGTTCCCAAGGGCCAGCTTCCGGTGAAGCTGCCCGAAGATGTGAGCTTCGACATTCCCGGCAATCCGCTCGACCGCCATCCGACCTGGAAGCATGTGGACTGCCCCCAATGCGGCAAGCCGGCGCGGCGGGAGACCGATACGCTCGACACCTTCGTCGATTCAAGCTGGTATTTCATCCGCTTCGCCAGTCAGCCCGGCGACCAGCCCTTCGACCGGGAAACGGTCGAAAAATGGATGCCGGTCGCCCAATATATCGGCGGCGTCGAGCATGCCATCCTGCATTTGCTCTACGCCCGCTTCTGGACCCGCGCATTGAAGCGCATCGGCAAGCTCGACATCGCCGAGCCCTTCACCGGCCTTTTCACGCAGGGCATGGTGACGCATGAAACCTATTCGCGCGAGCAGGGCGAAGGACTTCCGCCGCTCTTCTTCAGCCCGGGCGAGGTGGACCGGACCGCCGACGGCGCGACACTTACCGCCGACGGCCTGGCCGTAGAGGTCGGCCGCGTCATCAAGATGTCCAAGTCGAAGAAGAATGTCGTCGATCCGGACGAGATCATCGAACAATATGGCGCGGACGCGGTGCGCTGGTTCATGCTCAGCGACAGCCCGCCCGAGCGCGACCTGCCCTGGACCGAAGCGGGGATCGAGGGCGCCTGGCGCTTCGTCAATCGCCTGTGGCGGCTGTTCGGCCAGCTCGATCGGAACGCGACCGGAGAAGACAAGCCGCTCGACCGCAAGCTGCACCAGACCATCGACGGCGTCGCAAAGGATATCGAGGCGCTGTCCTTCAACAAGGCGGTGGCAAAGATCTACGAATTCGCCAACGCCGTGGAAAAGGCCGCGCCTTCCGCATCGCGCACCAACGCCATCCGCGCGCTGGCCCTGCTGGTTGCCCCCATGACGCCACATCTGGCCGAAGAAGCGTGGGCCGAATTTGGGGCCGACATGGGCGAGGCCGGCCTCATTGCCGACGCCGCCTGGCCCCCCGTCGATCCGGCGCTGCTGGTCGATGATGAAGTCACCGTCGCCGTTCAGGTGCAGGGCAAGCTGCGCGACACGCTGACGGTAGCAAAGGGCACGCCCAAGGACGAGCTGGAGCGGATGGCGCTCGCGTCGGCCAAGATCGTCCGCACGCTCGACGGCGCGACGCCCAAGAAAGTGATTGTCGTCCCCGATCGTTTGGTCAATCTGGTGATATGAAGCGCCTCCTGCCCCTTATCCTCGTCGCCGTCAGCCTTGGCGGATGCGGTCTGCGCCCGCTCTATTCGGGCGGCGCGCAAGGGCCGGTGGCGCAATCGCTGCGCAACATCGAGGTCGCGCCGATTGAGGGCAAGGCAGGCTGGCTGGTCCGCAATGCGATCAACGACCGTCTGGCCGCCGTCAACGGCGCGACGCCGCAATATCGTCTGATCGTCAAGCTGGATGATGATATTTCGGGCTTCGGCGTCCGTGCCGACGACGCCGTCACCCGCGAACGGCGGACCCTGCGCGCCCGGTACCAGCTGGTCGAGATCGGGCGGGACGCTGTCGTGCTGGATGCGACGGCAGGCTCTGACGCAGGCATCGACGTCACCAGCTCCGAATATGCGACCATCGCGGCGGAAAATACCGCATTGGAGCGTCTGGCCCAGACCGTCGCCGACCAGATCATTTCCCGGCTGGCGCTCTATGCGACGCGCAGCGCCAATGGCCAGTGACGGCAGGGCGTGAAGGCCAATAAGGGCCAGATCGAACGCGCACTGGACGCGCCCCCGGCGGACATCCGCCTGTTCCTTCTCCACGGCCCCGACGAATCCGGCAGCCAGGCGCTCGCCCACCGGCTGGAACGCGCCATGGGGCCGGAGGCAGAGCGTATCGACCTGGACGTTGCCACGCTGAAGGCGGACCCGGCCCGCCTTGCCGACGAGGCCGCCTCCATCTCCCTTTTCGGCGGCGCGCGCTGGATCCGCTTGAACCTCTCCAATGACGATGCCCTGCCCGCCATCCAGGGCCTGCTGGAGGCCGAGCAGGCGGGCAATCCCGTCGTCGCCCTGGGCGGCCCGCTCAAGAACACATCGAAAATCCTGAAGCTTGCGCTCGATCACAAGGCGGTCATGGCCTGCGCCAGCTATGTGCCCGAAGGCCGCGACGCCGACCAGCTTGCCGCCGCCATCGCGCGCGACAAGGGGCTGCGCCTGTCTGGAGACCTTGCGCGCCGGGTCGCGGAGCTGACCGGCGGTGACCGGACATTGATGGGCAACGAGATTGAAAAGCTCTGCCTCTATCTCGACGCCGCGCCCGACCGCCCGGCCGAAGCCACGCATGAAGCCATTGACGCCCTCGCCGCCGAAGCGACCGAGGAAGATATCGGCGCGCTGGTCAACGCCGTCCTTGGCGGCGACACCGGCAGATTGCTGCGCGAATTCCGCATTCTTGCCCAGCTAGGCGCCAGCGAAGGCGGCATGCTCTGGGCGCTCCTGCGCCGCGCCCACCTGATCGCCGCGATCCGGGCCGAGTTCGATCAGAACGGGAATCTCGACGGCGCCATGGCGTCAGCCGGGCGGGCGGTCTTCTGGAAGGACAAGACCGCCGTGCAGCGCCAGGTCCGCCTCTGGTCGGCACAGGGCATCGCCCGCGTCATCCACCGCCTGGCCGAGGCCGAGCGCCTGTCCCGGTCCAGCCGCAATGCGGGCCGCGTGCTGGTGGAACAGGAATTGCTGACAATCGCCAGGCAGGCCGCCAGGGGACGGTAAAACGCCCCCTCGCCTCCCCAGCCCCCAAATCGCATTTGTCCTTGCCGCCCCCGCAGGATATCATGCCCGCAACAGGGCAGATGCCGTGGCCCCCGCCGCGACGCTATGGAGGTCCAACCCATCCCCACTGCCGCCCATATCAACGCCATCGGCACCGCTGTTCCCGGCCATGACATTCATCAGCCCTTCCTCGCCTGGGCGGAAGCGCGATTGGCCAGCGACGGGGAGCGTGCGCTGTTCCGGCGGATGAGCCGGCGGTCGGGCATATCGCATCGCTGGTCGGTCCTGCCGCGGCCCGGTGGATCAGGCTCGCCTATCGATCCCGGCGGATTTTACGCCTGCGATCCGTTTCCGCCCACTTCCGCGCGCATGCAGCTTTATGGGCAAGAAGCGCCCGCGCTGGCGTTGAAGGCCGTGGACGCGCTCACAAAAAGATCCGATCTGGGCCGCATCACCCATTTGGTAGTGGCCAGCTGCACCGGCTTTGTCGCGCCCGGCGTCGATCAGATCATTGCGCGACAGCTGGGCCTCGCCCCCTCGGTCGAGCGGCTGCTGGTCGGCTATATGGGCTGTTACGCCGCCGTCGCCGCGCTCCGTTCGGCGCGTCATATCGTGCGGTCCGACCCGGAAGCGCGGGTTCTGACTATCTGCGTGGAGCTATCCAGCCTCCATCTTCAGCCCTATGACAGCCTGGACAGCCTGCTCGCCGCGCTGCAATTCGGCGACGGCGCGGCCGCCGCGCTGGTGACGGCCGATCCTTCGGGCCTGCGGATCGACGCGCCCTTTGCCCTGACGCTCCCCGATAGCGGCGACCTGATCCAGTGGCATATCGGCGATCATGGCTTTTCCATGCAGCTTTCGGGCGAGGTGCCCGGCCGGATCAGCGCCGCACTCACCCAGCCCGAAACGCGAGCGGTCCTGTGCCCATGCGGGGTCGAGCAAATCGATGCATGGGCGGTGCACGCCGGGGGACGTTCCATTCTGGACGCCGTGGCACATGGACTGGCGCTCGACGACCACGCCCTGGACGACAGCCGCGCCATCCTCGACGCTTATGGCAATATGTCATCCGCCACCTTGATGTTTGTACTTGCCCGCCTGCTGGAGCAGACGGCTCCCGAAAGGGGCGTCGCGCTCGCCTTTGGCCCCGGCCTCGCCGCTGAAGGCTTCGGCTTTTCCCGGCCATGATCCACAGCCTCTCCCACCGTGCCGAGCAGGAAGAGCAGATGGACGCGCCGGACCTGCCGGAACAAGTCTATGCCCAGGTGCTTTCGGGGCTGAACCGGATCAATATCGCGACCCTCGCAATGCGGCCCACCTTGGGCTTCCTCCGCCGCGCACTTCGCCCCGGCGAGCCGTTCCGGCTGCTTGACGTCGGCTATGGCGATGGCGGAATGCTGCGCAGCATTTTTCGCTGGAGCAAACGTCGCGGCCATTCCTGCGAACTGGTCGGCATCGACCTCAACACCCGCAGCGAAGCGGTCGCCCGCGAGCGGCATCCCTCCGGCGCCCCCATCTCCTACCGCACCGGCGACTATGCCGATCTGGCTTCGGAACGGTGGGATTTTATCGTCAGCAGCCTCGTCACCCACCATATGAGCGAGGCCGAGCGGCTAGCCTTTCTCGGCTTCATGGATCGGCATGCGCGGCGCGGATGGTTCGTGAACGACCTCCACCGGCACGCGCTGGCCTATCATGGATTTCCCCTGCTCGCGCGCCTGCTGGGGGTACACCGGATCGTGCGGCAGGACGGGCAGCTCAGCATCGCCCGGTCCTTCCGCCCGCAGGAATGGCGGTCCATGCTGCAGGCAGCGGGCCTGGCCGACACCGCCAGGGTGCGGCGCATTTTCCCCTTCCGGCTATGCGTCGAACGGATCCGCTGATCGTCGGCGGCGGTCCGGCCGGATCGGCCGCCGCCATCCACCTGCTGCGCGCGGGGGCGACGCCGACCCTTATCGAGCGCCAGCAGGAAACCGGCGATGCGCTCTGCGGCGGATTCCTGAGCTGGCGCACAATCGACAGGCTGGAGGCGCTGGGCCTTTCCGCCAGCGACCTTGGCGGTCATGGCGTCACAATGCTGCGCCTGTTTGCCGGTCGGCGCGCACTGGAATTGGCTCTACCCGCCCCCGCCGTCGCTGTATCCCGCCACCGGCTCGACACGCTGCTCCTCGCCCAGGCGGAACGGATGGGCGCGACGGTCCGGCGCGGCGTCGCGGCGCTGGACTATAGCGCAGGCGGCTTGCGCCTTGAGGGCAATGACGTCCTGCCATGCGACAGCCTGTTCCTCGCCACCGGCAAGCATGACCTGCGCGGCATCGCCCGGCCCCGTGAGGCCGCAGGCGCAAACCCGATGCTGGGCCTCCGCCTGCGCCTCCCGCCATCGGACCGGCTGACGGCGTTGCTGGCGGGCAGTATCGAAATGCACCTCTTCAAGGGCGGCTATCTGGGCATTGTCCTTCAGGAGGACGGTTCCGCCAACGCCTGCATGGCCGTCCGCAAGAGCCGCCTCGCCGCAGCGCAGGGCCATCCGGCCGCTCTATTCAGCCAGCTCGCGCAGGATAGTCCGGTCTTGGCCGACCGGTTGGCGGCCATGCCCGCCGATCCGCCCATCGATGCCATCGGCCGCATCCCCTATGGCTGGCGCGCCAGCAACACCCTGTCCGGCCTCTTCCGCCTGGGCGATCAGGCTGGCGTCATAGCGTCGTTCGCGGGCGAAGGGATCGGCCTGGCGCTGGCAAGCGCCGAATGCGCCGCCGCTCATTGGGCGGTCGGCGGCGGGGAGGCCGCGCCCGCCTATCAACGGGATTTTGCCCGGCGGCTGCGCCGTCCGATGACCGCCGCCGGTCTGTTGGGGAGCATCGGCGACCGGCCGGGCCTAGGCATGCTTGCCATGATTCCGGGGATCGCCCCGCTGATCGCGCGGATGACCCGGATTTGAGGGGTAGGATGATGGGCCACTTCGTCCCATATTGATCCGCTCCGCTCCATGCCCCATATTCCAGCCATGGACAAAAAGACCCTGACCGACACCGAGTGGAAGGCCCGCCTGACGCCCGAGCAATATCATGTCCTGCGCGAAGCGGGCACGGAGCGGCCCTTTACCGGGGAATATAACAGCAACAAGGCGGAAGGCCGCTATTTCTGCGCGGGATGCGGCACCGAACTGTTCGACAGCGACGAAAAATATGACAGCGGCTCAGGCTGGCCCAGCTTCACCGCGCCGGTCGATGGCGACGCCGTCAGCGAGCATGTGGACCTGGCCCATGGCATGCGCCGGGTGGAAGTCCGCTGCGCCGCCTGCGAAGGGCATCTGGGCCATGTCTTCCCCGATGGGCCGGGGGTCAACGGCCTGCGCTATTGCATGAACAGCGCGGCGCTAAGCTTCAAACCGCGTGGCGAAGACCAATAAAGGCCGGTCGATCATCCTTGCCATTCATCTCCTGTACAGCCGCAAAGCGCTTGTAGGCTGATGGGATAGCGCGTAGTCGGGCATGTAGATGGCGAAATCACAATCGACACAATCGCAGGGACGAATGCGCCGGATTTCCAAGCGCATTTTCCAGATTGGACTAATCGGGGGCATTGCCGGCCTGGTTGCACTGGTGGTGGCGGTTGCCGTCGCCATGTCGTCGCTGCCCAGCTATGAGGCGATGAAATCCTCGCCCAATGGGCAAATGATCCGGGTCCATGCCGCCGACGGCACGGTGATCGTCTCGCTCGGCCCCAGCTTCGGCAAATGGCTGCCCTATGACCAGATCCCCGACATCATGGTCGATGCCATGGTGTCGGTCGAGGACAAGCGCTATTACATGCATCCGGGCGTCGATCCCATCGGCCTGACCCGCGCGGCCTGGCTGGCGGTCGCGAATCGCGGCACCGGCCGCCGCATGCAGGGCGCATCGACGATCACGCAGCAGGTCGCTCGCAACATCTTCCTGAACAACAGTTACAGTTTCGGCCGCAAGCTGCGCGAAATGGTGCTGGCGCTGGCGCTGGAGCGGAAATTCTCCAAGCAGCAGATCCTCGAGCTCTATCTCAACAAGGTCTATTTCGGCGGCGGCGCTTATGGCGTGGACGCCGCGAGCCGCAAATTTTTCGGCCATCCCGCCATTGACCTCAGTCTGGGGGAGGCCGCGATCATCGCTGGCCTGGTGAAGGCGCCGTCCCGCTATTCCCCGACCGCCGACGCCGAAGCCGCCATCGGCCGCGCCGGGGTGGTGCTTGACGTCATGGTGGAGAACGGAACCATCACCAGCGCGCAGGCCGCCGAGGCCAGGCCGGAGGACGTCACCTTGGCGCCCGAATCGCCGCAGAACAGCGTCCGCTATTTCACCGACTGGGCCTTGCCGCAGCTCGACATGCTGATCGATGAGACCAACGAGCCGCTGGAAGTGTGGACGACCATCGACCTGCGCATGCAGCGCGCGGCCGCCAGAGCGCTGAGCGCCAATGTTCCGGGCGGGGCGCAGGCCGCGCTAGTGTCGTTGGACCGGGACGGGGCGGTACGCGCAATGGTCGGCGGTCTCGATTATGTAAGTTCCAACTATAACCGGGCGACGCAGGCGGAGCGCCAGCCAGGCTCCGCCTTCAAGCTGTTCGTCTACCTCGCCGCGCTGGAGGCCGGGTTCACCCCCGATACCGCCGTGGTGGACGAGCCGGTCGACATCAATGGCTGGCAACCGCGTAACAGCTCCCGCAACTATAATGGCCAGATCGACGTCCGCACCGCCTTTGCCTATTCCATCAACACCATCGCGGCGAAGATGGGCGTCGATGTCGGCTTTCCCGCCATCGCCGACATGGCCCGCCGCTTCGGCATCACCACGCCGATCAACACGCACCCGTCCATGGTGCTGGGCACGTCCGACGTCCGCCTGATCGACATGACCCGCGCCTTCGCCTCGGTCAGCCGCAAGGGCGTGGCCGTGGTCCCCTATGGCATCACGAAGGTTACGACGGCGGACGGCGATGTACTGTACGAGCATCAGGATGACGCCAGCCGCGTGCTGGTCGCCCCCTGGGTCGCGGCGGGCATGACCGACCTTCTCCAGACCGCGGTCAACACCGGCACCGGCCGCGCGGCGCAGATCGGCCGCCCGGTCGCGGGCAAGACCGGCACGACCAGCAGCAACAAGGACGGCTGGTTCCTGGGCTTTTCCAGCGGGATCACCACCGGCGTCTGGATGGGCCGCGACGACGCGCGCGCCGTCGGCGGCCTGCAGGGCGGCCGCGCGCCGGCCCGCGCCTTTGCCCAGTACATGAATGTCGCGGTTGCCCGCCGGGCGGTCGAGACCTTCGATACCGAGCTGACCCTGCCCGAATGGCAGTTGGAACCCGATGACGAGGCCTATTTCGGTTCGCCCGACAATGGCATGTATGTCGATGAGCATGGCATGCCGCTGGAAACGCAACCGGGCGAGGGACTGGGCGAGCCGCTGCCGGGCGAAGCGCCACCGGCCGCCGCGCCCCAGCGGCTGGATCAACGTTGGATAGACGAGGTTCTGGGCCGCGAGGGCCGGACAGCTCCGGCCCGCACGCCGCCACCCGCCGCCGGGCAGAAGCCGCAACGCCAGCCGCCATCGGGAACGCCTCCGCCGCAGTAGAGTGATTTCGAGGCATGCCAAGCTGCGTTGCGGATGGCTGAATCTGGATCAATGCTGCCATAACTCTCCTCCCGCTTGCGGGAGGGGCCGGGGGAGGGCCTGTTAGCGAAATGGCGGTGACATGCCCACCCCAACCCCTCCCCTGAAGGGGAGGGGTTATGTCTCCTAACCACCCCTCACCGGCCATCCTCAATGCCTGCAGGAATCACCCCCCGATACGATGCAGCATCGCCCCATTTTCCCGCAGCCATCGCCGCGCGGGCCGGGGATCGCCGCCATAGATTTCGGCATGCCGCGCATGAAAGGCGGGGCTGTGGTCCATATGCGCCAGGTGCGCGACCTCATGCGCGACCGTTGCCTGCCGCACGAACACGGGCGCGCAGATCAGCCGCCAGCTATAGCGGATATTCCCCTCGGCAGTGCAGCTTCCCCAGCGCGACCGGGGATCTCCCACGGATACCTGCCCCAGTCGCAGCCCGGCCTGGCTGGCATAAGCCTCCGTCTCCCGCGCCAGTGCATCGCGCGCCCGGTCCCGCAGCCAGCGTATGGTCCGTTGCGCGACGGCCTCTTCCGGCCCGCCCAGGATCAGGCGTTCCCCTTCCCATTCGACCCGTCTCGGGGCGGCGGGCGACCAGTCGATCCGCACATCGCGCCCCTCCAGCGGAAAGACCACACCGGGGCCAAGGATGATGGCGTCAGGCGCGGATGTCAGTTGCCGTGCCAGCCAGTCTTGCTGCTCGCCCGCCCATTTGATCGCCTTGCGCAGGCTTGCGTCCGGGGGCAGGCCCAGCCGGATCTCGCGCTTGGCCGGATCGACCGACAGGCGGAAAGCGCGCGCGCGCGCATGCCGCCGCACCCGCAAGGGATAGGCGACGCCACCCACCGTCAGCTGATCGTCAGAGCTCCCGTTCCACCACATGATGTTCCAGATCGCCCGCCAACGTCTCCGATATCGTCCAGCCGCGAATCGACTGGCCCGCGCGATGCACCGCTTCCCGGTCACCGCAGATTAGATAATGCCATTCCGGCAGCGCTTTTCCAGCCGCCCGCAGCTTGTAGGCGCAATTTTCCGGCAGCCAGGCGATATCCTTCAGCATCGGCAGGGTCAGGCGCAGGCAATCGGGCACATAGGCCTTGCGCCGGCGATAGTCCGTGCACTGGGCGCTATGCCGGTCCAGCAGCTTGCAGGCGACATTGGTGGGATAGATGCGGCCGGTTTCCTCGTCCTCGATCTTGTGCAGGCAACATTTGCCGCACCCGTCGCACAGCGCCTCCCACTGCCCGCGATCGAGCTCCTTCAGGGGGCGTTCCCAGAAGGGCGTCTCCGTCATTTCACCCAGCGGTCGAGTTCCGCCAGCACCAATTGGGGCGACCCTTCATCCTCGTCGGTGCCGGGCTGGTCGGTGGGCAGGATGGCAAGCGGCTTGCCCTCGGGGTCCATCAGATAGGGCGTGCGGCTGTGATCCATCAGATATTCGCCCGCACCGGATTTGTCGTTCCGGGCATAATAGACCGCGAATTCCTTCGCCACGCTTGCGATTTCGTCAGGCGTACCGGTAAGGCCGATCAGCCTGGGGTGAAAGGCGGTGACATAATTCTTTACCACCGGCTGCGTGTCCCGTTCCGGATCGATGGTGATGAACAGCGGCTGCACCCGCGCCGCGAGCGCTGCATCCTGCTTTTCCAGCAGCCTGTAGCCCTGCATCAGCTTCTGCAGATCGAGCGGGCAGACATCGGGGCAATAGCTGTAACCGAAATAGACCAGCCGGTACTGGCCGTCGAAATCGCTCCAGGACCGCTTCTTGCCATCCTGATCGGTAAGGGTGAAGGGGCCGCCGATGCGCGCGCCGGCCAGCGGCGGTTGGCCCCCATCCTGCGCGCTATCGGAAGCGCCACCGCAGGCGGCAAGCGACAACAGGGACGAAAGGGCGGCGGCAAGCAGGGCTTTGTTCATGGCAAATCCAGCCATGCCTTGCTAGGAACGGAAATTCAATCAATTCCGGTGAGATGAACAGGGTGGGAAACATGGTTGGTCGAACAGAGCTTCGGTCCGTTCTGGCGCGCGCGGCCGGGCTGGTGCTGGCAGCGGCGCTGCTCGTTCCGGCGCTCGCACAAGCCCAATTTTCCGACAGCTATAATTTCCTGAAGGCCGTTCGCGACCGCGACGGCGCGAAAGTGACCGAATTCGTGGACGAACCCGGCGCAACGGTCATCAACACCAAGGACAGCACGACGGGCGAGACCGCGCTCCATATCGTGGTGGCGCGCCGGGACGCGGTGTGGATCAGCTTCATGCTCGCCAAGGGGGCCAAGCCCAACCTTACCGACAACAACGGCACCACGCCGCTGATGCTGGCGGCGCAGTTGCGATTCGTGGACGGCGCGCGCTTGCTGCTGGCGAGCGGAGCGATGGTGGACAAGGCCAATGATCGGGGAGAAACGCCGCTGATCCGTGCGGTGCAGCTCCGCGATCTGGCGATGGTGCGTTTACTGGTCGCAAACGGCGCCAATGCGGACAAGGTCGATTCCCTCGCCGGCATGTCCGCCCGCGATTACGCCAAACGCGACACCCGCTCCACCGCCATCCTCGACGCGCTGGATGCACCCAAGCCCATGCAGGCGGCAGGCGAAGTCCAGGGGCCGAGCTTCTGAATTCTGCGATGTCGGAATAAGGCGGTGAGCAGACACTTTATCCGCAACTCAATTTCGTCGTCCCTGCCCTTCGACTGCCCGCAGGGCGGGCGCTCAGGATAAACTGCGGCCTCTGGCCGCAGGCAGGGACCCCGCTTTTTTGGGCAAGGTTGGAAAAACAGCGGGACCCCTGCCTGCGCAGGGGCGACGTCATATTTCTCAACGACGCATATGCCCCCGTTCCAGCCGCTTAAATCCCGGAAAAATCCCGGATATAGTCCGGGTCTGCCTGCGCCATCAGCCGCCGGGTCGCCCGTCTCCCGAATCGCAGGATCTCCGCCTTGCGCCGTGCCGCCGCCAGCGGTTCGGTGGGGGCGGGGCGGATGATCTCGGCATCATATTGATCCGCCGCAATCAGGCCCGTGCGCGCGGGCAAAAGACCGTTTCCCTCGAACAGCGACAGGTCGAAGCCGGCGGGCGCGGCCCAGAAAAACCGGTCGCAATAGTCGAGATAATCCATCCATTTGGCATCGCCCAACAGGTCCTGCCTGCTGCACTTGATCTCGACAATGATGATATGCCCCTTGGCATCGATCGCCATGACATCGGTGCGGCGGCCATTGGGCAGCGGCACCTCCGCCATGCCGAAGATGTCGTGGCGATGGAACAGCCGCATGATGCCGCGCGTCACCGCTGACGCGGTGCCGTCCGCCATAGGGTCTCCCTTATTGGCCAGATGGCCGTCCAGGCCCACAGTTCCGTTCGGTCCGTTCATGCCGGATACTTAGAACATTATGGGAACATGGGGAAGGGGGCGCTTCCCCCGCTACCGCCCTCAGCAGAGGGGCGGCGACTGCTCAGCGGTAGAAGACGTGGTTGTCGATCGACGCCATGCGAACGCGGTTCCAGCCCGGCGAAACCCGGCGCGCGTGGAAATACAGCGCGCCCTCGACCTTGCTGTCCCAGGCGTCCGCCATCGCGATCTGCGCAATGGCGACGGCCCTGCGCCAGCTGCGGCTGGACATATTCACGTCGGGCATCCGCCCGCCACGGACGAAGGAGAATTGGCTTGGCTGATGCACCACGCCGCAAATGCTGTCGGGGAAACGGCCCGAGCGGACGCGGTTGATCACCACGCGGGCGACCGCAAGCTGGCCGGTGAGCGATTCGCCCTTCGATTCGAAATAGACGGTGCTGGCGAGGCACTGCATCTCGGAGTCGAGCGATTCGGGCATGCCCTGCTCTTCAACCAGTTCAGCCAGACTGTCGGCCTCGGATGGGAGAGCGGGTTCGGCGTCGTTCAAGATGCGCGGCGTCACGGTAACGGAGCCGTCGGCGTTGTGAACGATGGAAACGGGGGTCTGCTGCGCTGCGGGAACGGCCGGATGGACATCGGCGGAAAGCGCGCGGCTGGAGACGGATAGGGTGCCTGCCGTGTCGGCGGTGCCCGAAGCGAGTGAGGGATCGGTCGCGACCATTGTGGCGACAAAGGAAATCATGACCGCCACCATGGAGGCGGCCTTAAGACGGAAACTCATAAATCCACTTGTTCGTGCGGTTGGTCGACCCTGAACGCCTTTTGTAACTACGACCCTGCGGCGTCCGGTCGCCCCCCGTCTGCGTGTTCGCCGATTTTGTCCCCCCTGGGTCCGGTTACGGCAACCTGCGCGTTAAGCTGCGGCGCTCTTCCTTCGGATGGCCGCCCAAGTCAATGGTTAGCAAATTGTTTCAGCGGCGAACCGTTCCGGTTCCGCGATATCAAGCTCTATTATCCATATATCGGGGTCCGATTTTACCCGCCGGTCCAGATATTGAGTGGATTCGTCCGGATTCGCCCCGGCTTCCGGCCCGCAGCGCATCAAGCGATAGCCGCCTTCATAGTCCGGCACCCGCTCAAACAGGCCGAAATCTGCGCCTTTTTCCAGGCAGAGAAGCAAAATGGCGCCCGCCACCTCATCGCCCTTGCGCATGACGGTGGCAAAGCCGCCTTGCTGCCCGGCGCGGCGGACGAGCGCGCTGGCGAGCATCCGGCTGGTCAGCCGGTCAGACATGCGGCGGCAGGTAACCGGGCAGCGAGGACAGGGGGATATGAGATCGCATGAAGGTGCCGGTCCCGCGCGCGACCTCGTCCCCTTCCGCGTCGATCAGGCGAGCGTCAGCGACGTAAACCCGCCTTTTTCCGCTGATCCACCGCCCCTCGGCAATGACCGGCCCCTCGGTCAGCGGCTTGGTGAAGAGCAGGTTGAAGGCCGTCGTCAGCAGGAACCGGTCGCTGACCAGGCTGTTCGCGGCATAGAAGGCGGCGTCATCCAGCATCTTGAAATAGCTGGTGCCATGCACCGCGCCCGCCGCATGATAAAAATCCTCGCCGACGGTGAACTCGATACGGCTGACGCCCGATTCGGGAATGGTCAGGCGCGACTGGAAGATCCGGTTGATCGGCGCGGACCGATAGAGCCGTTCCAGCGCGCGAAAATGCGCTGTCTCGCCGCTGTCGGCGTCGCCACCCCCGGCAGGGCGGGTCCGCGAATCAGGCCGCGTCACGCGCCTCATGGTCGGCCAGAAGCGCGAACAGCGCCTCTTCCGAACCCGCGCCGCGCAGCCGTGCGAGATGGCGTTCATCGCGCAGGTAACGCGATACCCGCGCCAGCGTCTTGAGGTGCTCCGCGCCGCTGTCGGCGGGCGACAGCAGGGCGAAAACGACATCAACGGGCAGCCCGTCGACAGCGTCGAATCCCACAGGCTCGTCGAGCAGCACGACGACGGCGGACATGGCGGACAGCGCATCAAGCTTCGCATGCGGAATGGCGACGCCGCCGCCAAAGCCGGTCGAACCCAGGCGCTCACGCTCCATCAATCGCTCGTAAACGCTCTGTTCGTCCAGATCATAGGCAGCAGCAGCGATCTCTGAAATGCGCTGAAACAACTGCTTCTTGTTGCTGACCGTCAGGCCCCTGGCCAACGCTTGCGGCCGCAGGATATCATCAAAATGGGACATAAATAACTCTGGACCCGGCCGCCTATACAGATCCAGCCGGGCTAAATGTTGCGCCTGAAATCCAAGGCCCGGCCCAATAGAGGCTGGGCTGGCGAAGGTCAACTGCTTCTGGGTTCAACCCAACCGATAGTGCCATCGTGACGCCGATAGACCATGTTATAATTGCTTGTTCCGCTGTTGAGGAACAAGAGGGCGTTGGTATTACGCAAATCGAGCATCATCACGGCATCGGAAACGCTCGTCTCTGGAATATCGACCCGTGTTTCCGCCACGATCAACGGAGATTCGGGGGCTTCCTCTTCCTCATCGCCCGCATGGAAAATCGTGTAGGTAGCGCCATCAATGCCCTCATCGGGCACCCGCGCCGCCTCGGCCGCGATCGCCTTGCCATGGCGATCCTTCAGCCGGCGCATATAGCGCCGCAATTGCTTTTCGATGCGCTCGGCGGCCTGTTCGAAGGCGAGATGCGCGTCCTGCGCCTCGCCCGCGCCCTTCAGTACCAATCCCTGCATGACGTGGCAAATAATGTCGCAGCTGAACCCCTTATGCGGGGCCGAACCGAACGTGACCTGGGCGGAGATCGTACGCGAAAAATATTTCTCGGCCATTGCCTGCAACCGGTCGGTAACATGCACCTTGAGCGCGTCACCCGTATCGACCTGATGTCCGGAAACACGAATATCCATCGTTTTTTCTCCTACCAACCGGCTGCTCGCCTGGAGTCAGCCGGATTCCATCAACCAGTTAATCCGCCCTCCAGCCATAGGGGTTTTTCCAGACCCGCGATGAAGGCGGCATGGCGCGCCAGCTCGTCGGCGGACGCGCTGTGCGGCCGCGCGGCCCGCATGACGCGGCCTTGCGGAACCGTGATCGTCTGTACTTCCACGCGCGTTTCGACCTCGACACCCAGCACCAGCCCGATCTGCCGCCCGCCGGTCATCTCGATATAGAGTTGGGCCAGCAATTCGGCATCCAGCAACGCGCCATGCTTGATGCGGTGACTCCGGTCGATGCCGTAACGGGTGCACAGGGCGTCCAGGCTGTGCTTGGCGCCCGGATGCAGCGTCCGCGCCATGGCGACCGTGTCGATCATCCTGTCCAGGCTGATGATGGGCCGGCCGCAAAGCGTCAGTTCGTGATTGAGGAAACCGAAGTCGAACTTGGCGTTATGCGCGACCAGCGGACTGTCGCCCAGAAATTCAAGCAATTCATCGACCCCATGGCCGAAAAGCGGCTTGTCCGACAGGAAAATGTCCGAAAGGCCGTGGACGGCCTCCGCGGCCGCCGGCATGGCCCGCTGGGGATTGTAATAGGCGTGGAAACTTTGACCCGTCGGCACCCGGTTGAGGAGCTCTATGCAGCCGATTTCCACCAGCCGGTCCCCGGTCGGGGGGTCGAATCCCGTGGTTTCGGTATCGAATATGATTTCGCGCATGAATCTCTGAGTCTCTTTCGTCCCTTATCGGCCCGCGCGGCGACTTAGACAAGCCGTCAGACGGCGAACTGCAGCCCTTGTTCGCCCAAAAGTCGTACCCGTATCGATGATATAATCCGCGCGGCGGCGCTTTTCAGCGTCTGGAACCTGCAGTTTCTTGATTCGGTTGAATTTTTCCACCGTCATCCCCGGCCGCCGCAGGACGCGCTTGCGCTGCTTCCAGGCAGGAGCGGTAACGACGATCACGCCCGACAGGCCCTTGGGCGGGCCTTTTTCGAACAGCAGGGGAATATCGAGCACCGCCATGGGCCGCGCGCGGTGACGGCGCAGGAAAGACTCACGCGATTTCGCCACGGCGGGATGCACGATATGCTCCAGCGCGCGCAGCTCCTCCGGATGGCCCAGCACGGCCGCGCCCAGCTTCTGCCGGTCGACACCGCCCGGTCCCGTGGTGCCTGGAAAGCGTTCCTCGATCACGGGCACCAGCGCGCCGCCCGGCCCCTGCAATCGATGAACCTCCGCATCGGCATCGAACACCGGCACGCCTTCCTTGCGCAGCATTGCGGCCACAGCCGATTTTCCCATGCCGATCGAGCCGGTCAGTCCATAGACATTCATGCGGCCAGCAAAGCCCTCAGTTCAAAATCATGATCGCGCGGCGCCTCCGCCCCGAAGAACAGCTGGAACGCCTTCGCCGCCTGCCCGATCAGCATGTTGAGTCCGTCAAGCGTTCGCAGACCCCGGCTGTTCGCCTCGGACAACAGCTCGGTTTCCAGCGGTGCATAGACAATGTCGTAGATGATCGCCTCGCTGGGCAGGCCGGACAGGTCGGGCCGCAGGCTGTCATATCCGGTCATGCCGAGCGCAGTGCTGTTCACCACCAGCGCGACCGGGGGCAGGGGGGCCAGCAGCGGCAGGACCTGACCTCGCATCCCGAATTGCTGGAGCAGCAGCCGGGCGCGATCTTCGCTGCGATTGAGGATGGTGACATGCGCCAAACCCAGATCGCGCAGGGCGGCCAGCACCGCCCGCGCCGCGCCGCCCGCGCCATAGACAGCGGCGGACTTGCCCTTGAGCACGACATTGTCCAGCGGTTCGGCAAATCCGCTGATATCGCTATTATAGCCGCACGGTCGCCCTTGGGGACCGGGTATCACAATATTCATGGCGCCAACGCTCGCCGCCAGCCCGTCCGGATCGTCCACCAGCGGCAGGATCTTCTCCTTGTGCGGGATGGTAAGGTTCGCGCCCCGCCAGAGGGGGTCAGTCAGCCGTGTCTCCAGCCAGTCCGCCAGATCCTTCGGGGCCACGCGCGTCCGGCGATACTCGGCCTCAATGCCCAGCTTATCCAGCCAGAATTGATGGATAAGCGGTGACTTGCTGTGGGCGATGGGATCGCCGATCACTTCCGCATAGGGCCTTGGAGCATCGGTCATGCCGTCAGCACTCCCCTGGTGCGAAGATAATCGAGCAGGGGGATGAGCGGCAATCCCTGAATTGCGAACTGGCTACCCTCAACACGGGAAAACAGCTGCACGCCCGGCCCCTCGATCCGGTAGCAGCCGACGCACCAGCGCACATGCTCCCATTCCGCGTCCAGATAGTCTTCGATGAAAGCGTCGGAGAGTGGCCGGACCGTCATCTTCACCCGCTCCAGATGCCGCCAGACCGGCGCGCCGCCCAGCGATATGACTGCAGCGCTGTGCAGATAATGGGCCTTGCCGGACAGCAGCCGCAATATCCGCGCCGCATCCTCCCGGCTCTCCGCCTTGTCGATCATTTCGCCCGATTCCAGGCCCCCAGATTCCAGGCTCAGGGTCTGATCGCACCCGAGCACCAGCGCGCCCGGAATCCGCCGCGACACCCGCAACGATTTGAGCTCCGCCAGGGCGTCTGCCAGGTTGCGCGCGTTACAGCCTTCAGCGCGCAGGGCAGCCTTCGCCGCTTCTTCATCCACGCCCGCCGCCATGGCGTCGTGGGGAACGCCGGCGGCTTCCAGCATGGCGCGGCGGCTGGCGCTTTCGGACGCGAGGATCAACATGCCAGAATCAACATGAGCGCTCATCCCTCCGCCTGCGCCACCAGGCGTTCATTATAGATGTTGATGATCGCGGCGGCCGTTTCCTCGATCGAGCGGCGGGTGACGTCGATCACCGGCCAACCATTATCCGCGAACATCCGCCGGGCATAGGCGACCTCCTCCTTCACCTTTTCCTGATCGACATAGGTGGTTTCCGGCATCTGGTTCAACGAAAGCAGCCGGTTCCGCCGCACCTGGATAAGCCGGTCGGCGCTGGTGGTAAGGCCCACGATCAGCGGATGCTTCAGCGTGAAGAGCGTGGGCGGCGGCGGCGATTCCGGCACGATCGGTATGTTGGCCGTCTTGTACCCCCGGTTGGCGAGATAGATGGAGGTCGGCGTTTTGGACGCGCGGGACACCGCCACCAGGACAATGTCCGCCTCTTCCCAATTTTCCCAGTTCACCCCGTCGTCATGCGCGATGGTGAACTGAATGGCGTCGATCCGGGCGAAATAAGCTTCGTCCATGATATATTTGCGGCCGGTCCGGTTGCGCGTTTCCTGCCCCAATATATTGGACATCGCGTCCGTCACCGGATCGAGGGCCGCCACGACCGGCAGGCCCAGCGCGCGGCACCGGTTTTCCAGCTTGCGCCGCAATGGCGGGTTGGCGAGGGTGAAGAGCACCAGCCCCGGATTTTGCGAAATCTCTTCCAATATCCGTTCCAGATGCACCTCTGAGCGCACCATCGGCCAGAAATGACGGATCGTCTCGACATTGTCGAACTGCGCGATCGCCGCCTTGGCTATATTTTCCAGGGTTTCCCCGGTGGAGTCAGACAGAAGATGGAGATGAAGGCGCGTCATCGGCGCATCTTTGTGGACAGGCTGTGGATAAAGCAAGGGATAGTATCGGCACCCATGGGTCGCTCCAATATCCTCCCCGATGCATCAAAATTCATCCACAGCGCGCCAACAGTCCTGCTTTTTCCTCAACAGCCTGTGGATAATGGGGGCAAAGGGCGGGACTCGTCGCGGAGTCGCTCTCCATTCCGAGTCAAGCCGTGGGCAAATCCGGGTATGGAGGATAAACCCCGCAGTCCACGGTTCATCTATCATCATCTACCATTGAATCATTCTTATTGATTATTGGAAGGATAAAGGGCGAGCGGCCTGTCCCCAATTCGTCAAAGCCTTTCCTCGCACGTCATGCCAGCGAAGGCTGGCATCGTTCAAATCCTGGCCGTGCGCTACTTTATTGATCCTTTCCCCCAAGGGCAGTAGGGGAGCCTTCACAAACGACACAAGGGCTTTTGCGTGACCGACACACCCCAGAAACCTCTTCTCTCGGTCCTCAAGGGCGAAAAACAGGATATTCCGCCCATCTGGCTGATGCGGCAGGCAGGCCGCTACCTTCCCGAGTACCGGGCGTTGCGCGTCGACAAGGGCGGGTTTCTGGAGCTGGTCTATGACAGCGCCGCCGCCGCCGAAATCACGTTGCAGCCTTTGCGCCGTTTCGGCTTTGACGGGTCCATTCTCTTTTCCGACATCCTGATCGTGCCCTATGCCCTTGGCCAGGATCTCTGGTTCGAGGCCGGGGAAGGCCCGCGGCTTGCGCCCCCGCTGCATGAGGCGGACCTTGATGCCTTGACGCCGCGCAAGGAGCGGCTGGAGGCGATCTACGAGACCGTAAAGCGCGTAAAGGCTGATCTGCCCCCGGCAACGACCTTTCTGGGCTTTGCGGGCAGTCCCTGGACCGTGGCGACCTATATGGTGGCCGGGCAGGGGAGCAAGGATCATGGACTTGCCCGCCGCATGGCCTATGCCGATCCGCATCGCTTTGGCCGGATCATCGACGCAATCATCGATTTGAGCGTCGAATATCTCGCTGGACAGATCGAATCCGGCGTGGAGGCTGTTCAGCTGTTCGACAGCTGGGCCGGCAGCCTCGCTCCTTTGGAATTTGAAAAATGGGTCATCGCGCCCAATCGCGCCATTGTCGATCGTCTCCGGGATCGCTGCCCCGGCATTCCGATCATCGGTTTTCCCAAGGGCGCGGGGGCCAAGCTTGCCGCTTATGCGGAGGGGACCGGCGTCGATGCCATCGGCCTTGATGAAACCATCGATCCCCATTGGGCCAATGCGGTGCTGCCGAAAACTCTGCCGGTGCAAGGCAATCTTGACCCGCTGGCGCTCATCGCTGGCGGTGAAGCGCTTGAAAAATCGGTTGAAAATATCTTGTCGGCCTTTGCGGATCGCCCGCATATCTTCAATCTAGGCCACGGCATTCTGCCGGATACGCCCATCGCTCATGTTGAATTGCTGCTCGATTTCGTCCGCAAGGAGCGTTCATGACCGGTTTTCTTGGCGCCGCCTATCCCTGGGTTCTGGCAGGCCATGTCATTTTCGTCATCTTCCTGATGGCGAGCCTGTTCATGATGCCGCGTTTCTTCATCTATCACCAGCAGTGCGCTCCCGGTTCGGACGAGGATGAAAAATGGATCGGGCGCGAGGCCCGGCTGCGCAAGATCATCCTCAACCCGTCCCTCATCATCGTCTGGGTCTTCGGCCTGATGCTGGCATTCAATGTCGATGCCTGGTCGCAGGGGTGGTTCCACGCCAAATTCCTGTTCGTGCTGATCCTCTCAGGCTATCATGGCTGGGTCGTCGGCTATTCGAAAAAACTGGCCAAGGGCCTTCGTCCCCTGGGCGACCGCAAGCTCCGGATGCTGAACGAAGTCCCCGGCATCATGGCGGCCGTCATAGTCGTCCTGGTGATCGTCCGGCCGTTCTGAATGTCGATACAAATGTTTACACGCACGTGATTTTCTTGTATCGCGAATGTCGATACAGGAGGCGATGATGCGAGTTCATGTAAAGAAATGGGGCAACAGTGCCTCGGTACGAATTCCGGCATCCGTGATGGCGGCCGCTGCGCTCCACATCGATCAGGAAGTGGACGTGCGGGAGGAAGGGGGCAGGGTTGTTATCGAACCTGTTCTGGTTCCGGCCTATGATCTTGATTCTCTTCTGGAAAAAATGACTCCCGATACTTTTCCCGAGGAAGTGGATTTCGGATTGCCGGCCGGCAAAGAGGTCTGGTGAATGGCCTATGTTCCGGAGGCTGGCGATATCGTCTGGCTGCAATTCGATCCGCAGGCGGGCCATGAGCAAGCCGGGCACAGGCCGGCGCTTGTACTCTCGCCCGCCCGCTATAATGGCCTGCGGGGCATGATGATCTGTTGCCCGATGACCTCCAGGATAAAGGGCTATCCGTTCGAGGTTGTGGAAAGCCAGGATCCACCGAGCGTCGTCCTTGCCGATCAAGTGAAAAATCTGGACTGGCGCGCGCGGCGAGCCACCAGGAAGGGCAGGATTTCGGCGCGTGCCCTGGCTGAAGTCCAGGCAAAGATAAAGGCGCTGCTGACATTATGATGCGCCAGCCTCCAGATCTCGACGCCGCCCCGCCCCTAATGCCCGTTGACTAAAGCCAAGGTCCGGCGTAACGCAGGCGGCACTTCCTTTGCCGTTCGTGCACGAGAATCCCTTTCCAAATAGCGCGAACCGGCCCTCCACAAAATCATCCCAGTTGCCGGAAATACACGCATGCACTTGAAAGAGCTGAAGAGAAAAACACCTGCCGACCTTGTGTCCATGGCCGAGGAACTGGGGGTGGAAGGGGCATCGACGCTGCGCAAGCAGGACCTGATGTTCGCCATATTGAAGGCTGAGGCTGAAAATGGCGAGCAGATCATGGGTCTGGGCACCATCGAAGTGCTGCCCGACGGCTTCGGTTTCCTGCGTTCGCCGGAAGCCAATTATCTCGCCGGTCCCGACGACATCTATGTCTCGCCCAATCAGGTCCGCAAGTTCGGCCTGCGCACTGGCGACACGGTTGAGGGCGAAGTGCGCGGTCCCAAGGACGGCGAGCGCTATTTCGCGCTGACCAAGCTCACAGCGGTCAATTTCGACGATCCCGAGGTGGTCCGCCACCGCGTCAATTTCGACAACCTGACGCCGCTCTATCCCGATGAAAAGCTGCGGCTCGACACGCTCGACCCGACCGTCAAGGACAAGTCGGCGCGCGTCATCGACATCATCGCGCCCCAGGGCAAGGGCCAGCGCGCCCTGATCGTCGCGCCGCCGCGTACCGGCAAGACCGTGCTGCTGCAGAATATTGCGAAAGCCATCACCGACAATCACCCGGAGGTCTATCTTCTCGTCCTGCTAATCGACGAGCGGCCGGAGGAAGTCACCGACATGCAGCGCAGTGTGAAGGGGGAGGTTATCAGCTCCACCTTCGACGAGCCCGCCTCCCGCCACGTTCAGGTCGCCGAAATGGTGATCGAAAAGGCCAAGCGTCTGGTCGAGCACAAGAAGGATGTCGTCATCCTGCTCGACTCCATCACCCGTCTTGGCCGCGCCTACAACACCGTCGTGCCCAGCTCCGGCAAGGTACTGACCGGCGGTGTCGATGCGAACGCGCTGCAGCGCCCCAAGCGCTTCTTCGGCGCGGCCCGCAATATCGAGGAGGGCGGGTCGCTCTCCATCATCGCCACGGCGCTGATCGACACCGGCAGCCGCATGGACGAAGTCATCTTCGAAGAGTTCAAGGGCACTGGCAACAGCGAAATCGTCCTTGACCGCAAGGTCGCCGACAAGCGCATCTTCCCCGCGCTCGACGTCGGCAAGTCCGGCACCCGCAAGGAGGAACTGCTGGTCGAAAAGGACAAGCTCTCCAAAATGTGGGTCCTTCGCCGCATCCTCATGCAGATGGGCACGATCGACGCCATGGAATTCCTGCTGGACAAGATGAAGGACAGCAAGACCAATGAAGACTTCTTCGACAGCATGAATCAATAATCTGGACACGCACTGACCCACCATGCTTGACATCATCGCCGCCAGCGCCGCCGCTGCAACTTCGCTTGGATCGCCAGCCGAAATCTGGGCCAGCATTGTCCATGATTTTACCAATCTGGATAATCCGGCCGCTCTCGCGGCCTTTGGCCAGGTGCTGCTGATCGATCTGGTTCTGGCGGGCGACAATGCGATTGTGGTCGGCGCGCTGGCGGCGGGCTTGCCCGCGCAGCAGCGGCGGCAGGTCATCATCATAGGCATCGCGGCTGCGCTGGTCCTGCGCATCTTCTTTGCGCTGATCGTGAGCGTCCTGATGGGGATCGTCGGCCTCATCCTCGCGGGCGGGTTGCTGCTGCTGTGGGTAGCATGGAAGATGTGGCGCGAACTGCATCACAGCGGGCAAAGCAGCGGCTCACCCGAAATTGCCGGTGACGAGCATAGCGGTCTTCGGCCCGCCAAGAGCTTTGCCGGCGCCGCCTGGGCCGTTGCGCTTGCCGACGTGTCGATGAGCCTCGACAATGTCCTTGCGGTGGCCGGCGCGGCTCGGGCGCACCCGGGAATCCTCATCATCGGCCTGCTGCTCTCGGTCGCGCTGATGGGCCTCGCCGCCAATATCATCGCGAAATATATCGAGCGCTACCGCTGGATCGCCTATGTCGGCCTCGCCATCATCGTCTATGTCGCCGGCAAGATGATCTTTGACGGCTTTGTGGATCGTCAGGTGGGTATCCTGACAGTCCTGATGTAGCGCCCGCAATGGGCCATCGGGTCGAATGGCGCGTATGGGTGGATGAGAGGCAACAATTCACCAGATTGGTGATATACCACACTGCAATTCATGTGGTTTCGCCGGGACGCTATGCCCTATGGCAGGTTGCGGAAAGGATGGCTCATGCTGGGTCGTTGCTGCCGTCGCCAAAATTAACCCGTCGTCCCTGCGAAGGCAGGGACCCAGCTTTTTCTTCAAGCTGGCCAAAACGAAGCGGGATCCCTGCCTGCGCAGGGACGACGGAATTGACTCGGAGCTGAATGGCAGCTCCCCCCCAAACCGCAACCAGCCAAAGAAAAAAGGCGACCTCCGGAGAGGCCGCCCTTC
>Ga0307412_10000455_pt1 | contig 24651 bp, 27 predicted proteins | sample DK1Cmetagenome_3_FD_203823 | JGI IMG/M metagenome (GOLD analysis project Ga0307412, IMG submission 203823) | Maize rhizosphere microbial communities from greenhouse at UC Davis, California, United States - DK15-C-1 | ecosystem: Host-associated > Plants > Roots > Rhizosphere > Soil | place: USA...
GCCAGGGCTGCGGCAATTGCCAGAACAGCGTGCGCTCGCATGCGTATTCGTTGGGGTGTGCGGTGGCGACCAGCAGGCCGCTGAGCAATGCTTCGCCGGGATGTTCGTCGAGGTGCCAGACCAGGCATTGGCAACCTGGATCCCGGGTGAACAGCCAATAGCAGGCCGCCCAGAGTGCCGGCCCCACTGGGCGATCGTTGGTTTCCTGCAAACGCACATGCAACGGCGAGCCACGTTCCAGGCGCAGCTGGATCAATGGCGCGCCTTCGAGCATCAGGCTCAGGTGACGTTCGGTTTCATCGGCGCCGAGGCAACGACCGCCGGGCAAGGGCAGCGTTGCTGGAGGATTGAGGTCAGGCATTGAAGGCTCGCGTATTCGTCGGTAGTCAACGAGTGACGTGAGCCGGTAGGGGAAATTTAGTGTCGCTTCAGTGGTGATGGGTCGACACCAGCTCGATCTGGTAAGGCTTGAAAATTTCCAGCAACTGGCCGTTGTCTCGCAACTTGCCCAGCAATTGCCCGAACGCCTCGCTGGAAATTGGCGCCTGTGGCCGGATCAAGGCGTAGTGGTGATAGACCTGGTCGACACGCTCGGATACGAGCAGTTGCGGAGCGAATTGAGGATTGCGCAACAGATAGTCGCTGAGGTACGAGCGGGTCACCAACGCAACGTCCGCGCGCCCGCGCAAGACCATTTGCAGATTGCTGTCGTGGGAGTAAGTCAACGTGGCGTTGAACTGGCCAATGAGAAATTTGGGATCGGCATTGAATTCGGCGAAAGCGTAGTGATAACCGCTGAACAGCGCCAACCGCTTGGCCCTCAGGTCGGCGAAATAGCTCTGCTGGCGTTCAGGCAAACGCTGGGCCACAAAGATTTCCGCGTCTTCCAGCCCCATGTCTACCGTTGTGTGCGGCACATCCTTCCAGCCCCACTCCGGGTTCTCGAAGATTGCCATATCGACCCGGCCTTGCTTGAAATCGTTGAAACGCCGCGGAATCGAAGTGGGTACGAGCACGAACTGGTAGTCGGTCTGGGAGCGATTCAACGCCTCGACCAGTTGCGGTAGCAGACCGGTGTCGGCACCATTTTCGGGGCGAACGGTATAGGGCGGGAAATGTGCTGCGCCGATCCGGACCAGTTGCGCCGCCTCGACGGGCACCATCCATAAAAAGACCAGAGCAGCCAGAACTCGCGAGGTCATCCCCATCGGCGAAAACGTCAAGATAACCACTCCCCAGAAGTATTCTTCAATATGTTCACGCTAGGCGGTTTGAGGCGCTTAGCCAGCCGCTCGCTTATTGTTTTTCTTTCAGTACCAGAATCAATGCCTGTTCAGCCAGTTGATCAAGGCTCAGGCTGCCTTCGGCGCGAAACCACGTGGTGGTCCAGGACAACGCGCCTGTCAGGAAACGCCGGGTAACGGCTACGTCTCCGCGAATATACCCGGCCTCCTTGGCCTCTCCCAGGACTTCAAGCCACACACGTTCGTAGATATCACGCAGGGCCAGCACCTGCCGCTGCCCTTGCTCCGACAAGGAGCGCCACTCGTAGACCAGCACCGCCATCGCCTCGCCGTTTCCGCCCATGATCGATTGCAATTCGCAGCGGATCAACGCCAGCACCCGTTCGCGAACGCTTGAACCCTCGGCCAAGGCCGCGTGCATCAACGCGGTGTTGTAGCGGACGGTTTCTTCCATCACCGCACGCAGGATCTCCTCCTTGCTTTTGAAGTGATGAAAAATGCTGCCCGACTGAATGCCCACGGCACTCGCCAGATCGCGAACCGTGGTGCGCTCGAAGCCTTTATGGCGAAACAGGTGGGCGGCGGCCTGGAGCAGTTTGCCGCGAGCGCTGTCCGGATCGGTCAGCTGCCCGCCGTCGACCAGCTCACGCATCACGTCCAGGGCTTTTTGCTCGTCCACCGACTTTGCTCCTCAATCGAACGATCAATGCGCGGCCACTATCAAAACGCCAGCGACACGGCAATTTAAGCTGGCCGGGGCAACCAAGCAAGCGCTCGGGCGCAAGAACCTGCGCTCGGCTCCGTGGGTCGGCGCGTCAAGACAGGACTAGGCGGATGCGCCGGGTTTGACTACGCTCAAAGCCATCAGCACGCCGATACCGGGAACTCTGCAATGCCTCACTGGCTGGTGATTGATCTGGAGGCCACCACTGATGAAGGTGGCTGGCCGGTAACCGAAATGGAAATTATCGAAATCGGCGCGACCCTGGTGAATCGAGACGGCCGGGAAATTGATCATTTCCAGCGGTTCGTTCGGCCACTGAGACGACCGTTGCTCACCTCTTTCTGTCGCTCGCTGACCCATATCAGCCAGGCCAACATCGACAGTGCCGGCCCCCTGACCGAGGTCTGGCCGGCGTTCGAGCATTGGCTCGCGCCCTACCACGCCAAGCTCGAAGGCTGGGTCAGCTGGGGTGATTACGATCGCAAGCAACTGCTTCAGGAATGGCAGCAACAGCAACTGCACAGCGTCCTCGGCCACGTGCCGCACATGAATCTCAAGCAGCGTTTTGCCAAGGCCCGTCGGTTGGAGCGGCCGTTGGGGCTCAATGGCGCGCTGCAACTGGCCGGGCTGCAATTTTGCGGGCAACAGCACCGCGCGCTGGAGGACGCCCGCAATACAGCACGATTATTGCCCTTGGTTCTGACGGGCTGAGCCGGCGCAGCAGATGACGGCCCGTGTGGCCTTGTGCATACTGGCCGGCCTTTTTCAGCCCTTTCTCGAGGAATCGCCCATGTTCAAAGTCAACGAGTACTTCGACGGCACCGTCAAGTCGATCGCGTTCGGCACTGCCGAAGGCCCCGCGACCATCGGCGTCATGGCACCGGGCGAATACGAATTCGGTACCGCCCAGCGGGAGATCATGCATGTCGTTTCGGGCGCCCTGACCGTGAAACTGCCTGACAGCACCGACTGGGAAACCTTCGCGGCCGGCAGCCAGTTCAATGTCCCGGCCAACAGCAAGTTCCAGCTCAAGGTCGCGGTCGACACGGCTTACCTGTGCGAATATCGCGGCTGAGTCGAGCGGTAGCGGGGAGGTTTACTCCCCTCGCGCAAAAGCGATTGGTGATAAACAAAAATGCCCGTGTCCAACGACACGGGCATTTTTTATTCCAGCACTTCTACCGGCATGCCTACTTCGAGGCTGCCATGACCGTCGTTCACCAGGTTCTGGCCGAACATCGCGCCGTCCGGAGTAGACCGATACTGCTGCAGCGTTGCGAAAGGCTCGCGCTGCGGATCGCGCTCACCGGTCTGCGGATCGATCGTGGTCATGATGCAGCGCGAGCACGGCTTGACCACCCGGAACTCCACATCGCCGATGCGAATCCGCTTCCAACCATCCTCCGCGAAGGCCTCGCTGCCCTCGACCACCAGGTTCGGACGAAAGCGCAGCATTTCCAGCGGGCGACCGACCCTGCCAGACAGATCCTGCAATGAAGCCTGGCCAATCAACAGCAAGGGGAAACCGTCGGCGAAGGCAACCTTGTCATCGTCCTTGCCATAACCGGCGGCCGTCGTGCGGGCCAATTCCACCGGCACGTGGACCAGCCGGGTAGGACTGCCGATAAATGCGCTGACCCATGCCGCCGCCTCGTCACCGGCATCCGGTACGCGCAGCGTGTCACGCCAGATAATCACGCCCCGCCGTTGTTCTTCGAGGAAAGGCGGCAGCGGCACTTCGATGGCGCCATGGCCCGGCGCGCTGAGCGTCAGGCCACCCGCCTCGTTCCACAGCGCCGAGAGCTGGCTCATCTTCGCCACGGCCCGCTGGGTCAGGAACCGGCCGCTGGCCTCGTCCACCAGCATCCAGCGCCGATCACCGTCGAGCCCGAGCTTGTCCAGGCCAATCCCTTGCAATGGCTGGCCCTTGCCGGACTTCAATGGATAACGGTACAGCGCGCTCAGCCGCAACATGGTCGACTTCCCTGGGAGGCGAAAAAACGCAACCTTATACGAGCCGGTCGACGAAGCAAACCTCGATTGGCCTCAGTCGAGCATCAACCGCTGGCGCACCACATCGACGAGCTTGTCCGGCTGGAACTTGGAGAGGAAATTGTCACAGCCGACCTTCTTGACCATCGAGTCGTTGAAGCTTCCGGACAACGAGGTATGCAATACCACGTAGAGCCCACGCAGGCGTGGGTCGTTGCGGATTTCGGTGGTCAGGCGATAACCGTCCATTTCGGGCATTTCCGCGTCGGTGAAGATCATCAGCAGCTTGTCGGTCATCACCTCGCCGGAATCAGCCCAGGCCTTGAGCATGTTCAGCGCCTTCAGGCCGTCGCTGGCGATGTGCATCTTCACGCCCAACTGGCCCAGGGTGTCGCGCAACTGAGAAAGCGCGACATTGGAGTCGTCCACCAGCAAGACCTCGCGGCCACGGGCGCGCTCCAGCACCGGATCCTCGAGTTTGTCCCGGGAAACCTTGGCGTTGTACGGAACGATCTCCGCCAGGACTTTTTCCACGTCGATGATTTCCACCAACTGGTCGTCCACTTTGCTGATGGCCGTCAGGTAATGCTCGCGACCGGCGCTGGTCGGGGGCGGCAGGATCGCTTCCCAGTTCATGTTGACGATGCGATCGACGCCGCCCACCAGGAACGCCTGGACCGAGCGGTTGTACTCCGTGACGATGATGGTGCTGTTCGGCCCTGGCACCAGCGGACGCATGCCGATGGCCTGGGACAGATCGATGACCGGCAACGTCTGGCCCCGCAGGTTGACCACGCCGCAGACGAATGGATGGCGCTGGGGCATCAAGGTCAGCTTCGGCAGTTGCAACACTTCCTGGACCTTGAACACGTTAATGGCGAACAATTGCCGTCCTGCCAGGCGGAACATGAGAATTTCCAGGCGATTCTCACCCACCAGTTGGGTTCGTTGATCTACTGTGTCGAGAATGCCGGCCATCGATGACTCCTGGGCTTGTTCGGATGAATCTTATAAAGGCTCTATCGGCTGCCAGAGCCGGTTCTTGACCCCGATATGAAATACCGTCGCGGGGGATTGATGTCACATTAACATCATGCTTTACTGGCGTTCCGTTTTTCCCCGTTATTATTTCGCTGCGCGACTCCATTCTGCGCACAAAGTTCCCCTGCCTAAGGGATTCCCCTAGGCACAATCAGGTCCAACCTGATATTCCCGCTATCCAATAGCCATTAATGTGACGCCATTCTCATTGCTGAACGGAGTCAGGCTTTTGTGCGCCACTGCAGGACATCGGACCTCAAGCCTTCCGGCCGATCCCGCCCGTGCAATCGTTCGCGATCAGCAGGCCTTTGCCGAACGGCATGGGCTCGCCGGGCGTCTTCGTTCGTCAACAGCCATGAGATCCAACCGTTCGCCACGCGCGAGTTACTTTTCGCCTGACATGATGTTGTGGAGATAAGCATGCCGAACGATCGCAAGAATTGGAGCCAGCGCCTTCCTGAGTTCCTGATCGAAGCCGAGACCCTCTTGGCCAAGTCGGAAGAGTGCCTGAGCCACCTGCAATTGATCAGCAATGACAAAGACGCCATTGATTGCATGCTCAGTACGCTGCTGAAGCTGGCAAACAAGGCCGATGCGCTGGCGCTGGAGGCCGTTTCGGAGTTCTCGTTGCACATCCACGGCTTGCTCAGCCATGCGCAAGACATGGAACTGCACGAACAGGCACTGGGCGCGCTGAAGGATTGCTTCACGCTCATGGCCTGGCAATTGGAGCTGGTCGACCACACCACCGGCAAACTGGGCTTGGACAGCAGCGAACAGACCTCACTCATCGAAGCCTTCGCCTTCCAGGTGGGCCAGAACCCCTGCCAGGCGTTGCAACCACCGCGCCCGCTGGCATTGGTGCCCTTCGTCCAGAAACAAGCATGAGCGTGCTTGTAGCACCCCGCGTCCCTGTGCCTGGTTCCTCGAGCTTTCCGGTCGCCAAGCCGAGCGCGACCAACGATATTTGAAGTGGTACTATGTCTCGCGTCAGTCGCTTCAACCAGCCGCCGCCAACTGAAGCCGTCCCCGACCTGAAACGTTTACCCGACCCGGCCCGTCAGATGCGCTGACCGGCTTGCCCGCAGCGAACATCCATTGGCTCCATCCGCTATGTACGCCAGCTTCAAGTCATTCATTTCCTGGCCACCCTCCCGAGAAAACGCCCGCCGGTTCACACTGTTCCTGTGCATCTGCTCGACCCTCGGTTGCCTGCTGGCTTACTTGTCGGCCCTCACGGTGCCGTTGAGCTTGCTGGCGTTGAATGTTGCGGCCCTTGCCTGTGTCTGGATCCACTACCGGTTGTCACGAAAGTCCATCAAGTTCCAGCCGCAGGAACTCGCTGACCGGCTGCTTGAGGTTCAGGAAAATGAGCGTCATCGGCTCAGCCGGGAATTGCACGACGATATCGGTCAATTATTGACAGCGGCAAAGCTGCAAAGCGAATGGCTCAAGCGCCGCATGCCGGAAGAGCTGCGGAGCCAGTGCTCGGTTCTCAGCGAGACGCTCGACGAAACGCTGAACAAAGTGCGCGACGTGTCGGCGATCCTCAATCCAAGACAACTGACCAGCCTGGGACTCGAAGCCAGCCTACGCGCCCATCTGCTCAAGACCCTGGCAAATACGCCGGTCAACTGGAGCCTGGATTGCCAGCAGCGCATGACCGGTATACCGGAAGAAATGACCGTAGCGGCTTTTCGGATTACCCAGGAAGCGGTCACCAACATCCTGCGCCACGCCCAGGCAAAGAACCTGCTGGTGCGCCTGCAACGACTGCCCGAAGGGCTGACATTGCTGATCAGTGATGACGGCCAGGGGTTTGTCCCCGCTCCCCATCCCGCTCGTGAAGGGCAACGCGGCATGGCCGGCATGTCGGAGCGAGTCGAACAACTGGGCGGCACGCTCAAGGTAACCAGCGAGACCGGCAAAGGCACGCATATCGAAGCTCGTTTTCCGTGGGCGCCTCGCACCCTGGAACGGGCCAGCAAGAATAAGGTTCTCCATTGACTTGTAATTTGCTTTTGGTAGATGACCATTCGCTGATCAGGGCCGGTGTACGCGCCCTGGTCCTCGACCTGCCTGGCTACGCCGTGGTCGGCGAAGCCAACGACGGCGCACAATTGTTGGGGCTGGTGGAGCGACTCAACCCCGATATCGTGCTGCTGGATATTTCCATGAAAGACACCAGCGGCCTGCAAGCCTTGCAACAACTCAAGCAGGTCCGCCCCCACAGCAAAGTGTTGATCCTGTCCATGCACACCGATCCAGAGGTGATCATGCAGGCACTGGAATCCGGCGCCCATGGGTATCTGCTCAAGGACGCCACCCCCACCGAACTGGAGCACGCCCTGGAAGCGCTACGCAACAACGAGCGCTACCTGAGCCCGGCCATCGCCCATACCGTGATCAACCAGGCGCTGACCCGGACCCAGAAACAGCAGCCCAATCCTGCCCAGACCCACAACTTGACGGCGCGCCAGCTGGAAATCCTGCGGCTGATCGTGCGCGGCAAGTCCACGCGGGAAATTGCCAACGGCCTCAGCCTGAGCATCAAGACGGTAGAGACCCATCGCGCCCAGATCATGAAGCGCCTGCAGATCCATGATGTGGCAGGCCTGGTGTTGTTTGCAGTGCGTGAGCAGATTATCAGCCTGGACGATTGAGCAGTCCGGGCGATCCCAACAGCGGCGAATCCGCCGGCAAATGCACCCGCAGAGCCTTGGGCCGCAAGGTAAAACGCAGCTTGTCGACCTGTAGGGGCTCGCCATCCAGATTGATATCCAGCCCTTGGGCTACCTTGATTTCCACCCAGGGCAAGCGTGCCCGCACGAACATGTTGTCAATTCCCAGGCCGCCGGCCAGCAGATCCTTCAGCGTGCTGACAACCTCTTGGGGCGCCGGCAGGATGCTGATGTCGAGTAGTCCATCGTCCGCCAACGCCTCAGGGCACAGCATATGGCCTCCACCGGCCTGCCGGCCATTGCCTATGCCCAATGCCAACAGATCACCGCGCCAGTGGAAACCAGGCCCTTGCAGTTCGCCATAGGCTGCGCTCAGCTCGCTGAATCGAGAAAGACCGGTAAACAGATAGGCGGCGCCGCCGAGCACTTTTTTCAGGTCTTCGGACGTGTTCGCCGTCACCTGGCTACCAAAGCCACCCGTCGCCATGTTAAGGAAAATCCTCCCGCCCACCTCCCCCACATCGACCGCCCTGGGCTCGACATCCAGCAGATCCAGGGCCTGCTCCGGCTCCAGCGGGACACCGGCCGCCCGGGAAAAATCGTTGGCGGTGCCCAGTGGCAGCAACACCAGGCTGGCATCGCCAGACTGCTGGACAATGGCCTCGGCAATATCTCGCAAGGTCCCATCGCCGCCACCGGCAATCAACCGTGTATATCCGGCGGCCATTGCTTCCTCGACGCACCGCCGGGCATCACCGGCTTCCCAGGTCAATCGAACCGCCAGGTCCCACCCGTGCTTGCGCTTGAGCATCACTGCGGCGCGAACCTCTTCGTTGAGCGCTTGCTTGCCATGCAGGATCAATAGCGCCTTGCCTTTGCTCATCGTCGTCTCCGTCATTGGAAGGATGGTTCAGGAAATGGGACCGCACATTCACTGGAAAAAGCCAGGGCCCCATTCAAATAAAAGACACGGTCTCGACCAGCCAATCCTACTGGGCGCGGACGGGCCTCCCCAGGGTATTTATTTATTCAAGGAATTTTCTTACGAGGCGTGGCGAATCAGCTCAATTGACCCCCTGGCCGTATTGAGACACCTTGGTTTCTGTCGCTTTGAACTGGCAAACGATCATTTAAACAAGGAAGAGTCACCCATGGATGGATATGTAATGGCCCCCAGAGGCCCGTTGAATCGCTTGATAAATCATGGCAACAGGGAAGGAGCGTCCTATGCGTAGCCATGAACGCAAGGTGCCGCCCCAGTTCGGACCGTACGCGAGCGAGCGAACCGACAAAAAAAACGAAGGTAAAAGTTGCAATAAACCCGCTGGAGGAATTGATTTGGAACCGCGTGTCGTTGAACTGGAAACCCACCTCAAATACATCCGCAGGGACATGGATGAAATCCGTACCGACGTAAAAGCGGTTCGCCACCGGCTAGCCTATCTGGCTGGCGCGGCGGCAGTAGTGGTCGGCCTGCTGGGCTGGGTCGCCAACAGCCGTTTCGATCAGTTGGTGACGCTGCTGTCGCGATAAGGGAACACCGCGAAGGCCCGACTCCAACTCGGGCCGTAACCGATGAGTTGCGATCAGGTTTAACCCAGCACTTCACTCAAAGGGATGAAGCCCACTTCATCGCCCTCGACCAGTGTCCGCCCTTCGAGGACTTCGACCAGTCCATCGGCCCAAGCCGCGCTGCGCAGGACTCCCGAACTCTGGTTGCGGTAGATAATGGCCCGGCCGTTCTCGATGCGGCCTCGCAAGTATTCCCGCCGACTGCCCGCCTTCGGCCAGGCAAAACCGGCTGGCACCTTGAACGTGAGCGGTGCCACTGAATGAACGCCTTGGCGTCGCAATAAATAAGGCCGCGCCAACAGAGCGAAAGTCACCAGCGTCGAAGCGGGGTTTCCTGGCAGGCCTATTACCGGCACACCACGAAAATGCCCGAACGTCAGGGGCTTTCCTGGCTTGATAGCGAGTTTCCAGAGTGTCAGCTCACCTTCTTCACGAAGCGCGACCCCCAGGAAGTCGGCTTCACCTACCGACACACCACCCGTGGACAGGATCAGGTCGACGTCCGACAACTGGGCCAGGCAATGGCGCGTGGCAGGCAGGTCATCGGGCAGGATTCCCGCATCGACGACCTCGCACCCCAGGCGTTGCAGCCAGCCACAGAGCAACACGCGATTGCTATTGTAGATCTGGCCCGCCCCCAGGGGCTGGCCAGGCTCCACAAGTTCATCGCCTGTGGACAGAACCGCCACGCGCACTTTTCGCACAACCGCCAGCGATGCACAGCCCAGGGATGCCGCCAGCCCCAGTTCGATCGGACCCAAGCGGGTGCCCGCGCAGAGCACCTGCTCCCCGACAGTCGTTTCCTGTCCTTGGGGGCGAATATTTTGTCCAATCGCCAGGGGTTGGGTGAACCTTACCCGCCCATCATCTTCAACGACGACATTTTCCTGCATCTCGACGCAATCGGCGCCGACCGGAATCGGCGCGCCGGTAAAGATCCGCGCGCAGGTTCCCGCTGCCAAAGGTTCCGGGGCCTGCCCCGCGAAGATCCGCTGGCTGACCGCAAGCGCCTCGCCGCGCGAGTCGGCCAGGCGCAAGGCGTAGCCGTCCATCGCGCTGTTGGGCCACGGGGGCAAGTCGAGCGTCGCCACGAGGTCTTCGGCAAGCACCCGACCCTGCGCTTGTGCCAAGGACACCCGCTCGCGCTGGACAATAGGCGAAGCTGCCGCACGCTCAAGCAAGCGCTCCAACGCGACCTCGACGGCCATCAAGGCGCCGGCCTTGCCCGGTTTACCCACGGGATTCACAAGGAGCCGCCTGTTTCAAATGGGCTACGAAGTTACATGGCCGGTGCCGCGCATCAAGCTGCTCGGCCAGGATGCCGTCCCATCCGGTGCGCACTGCATTGGTCGAGCCCGGCAGGCAGCACACCAACGTCCCGTTGGCCAGTCCCGCCAGAGCCCGGGACTGCACAGTGGAGGTGCCAATGTCGGCTACGGATATCTGCCGGAACAACTCACCAAAACCATCGACCTGTTTGTCCAACAGGCACGCAACGGCCTCGGGCGTACTGTCGCGGCCGGTAAAGCCGGTGCCTCCAGTGATCAGCACCACCTGCACCACCTCATCGGCGATCCAGGCGGCGACTTGCGCGCGGATCTTGTACAGATCATCTTTGAGCAATACCCGCGCAGCGAGGTTGTGCCCAGCTGCCGAAAGCCGGTCGACGAAGACCTGCCCCGACGTGTCGGTTTCCAGGGTACGGGTGTCGCTGACAGTCAGCACCGCGATATTGAGCGGTACGAAAGGTACATCAGCCTTGGGTTTCATAGGCTCGTCCAGTTGTAGGGGAAACAGCCTGGTGTTATATCACAGCCCCCGTTTTTTTCGCCCGTGCGGAGACACGCCATGATCATGATCGATCCCCTGCCATCCTGTTCCATCCTGCTCCTGGCGGGGGGGCGAGGACAACGCATGGGCGGCCAGGATAAAGGTCTGCTGGAGTGGCAAGGCCGACCGCTGATTGCTCATCTGCACCGCAAGACCCGAGCCCTGAGCGATGACTTGATCATCTCCTGCAATCGCAACCGGGAACGTTACGCCATGTATGCCGACCAACTGGTTCATGACGAAGAGAGCGATTTTCCCGGCCCGCTGGCGGGCATCCGGGCGGGCCTGAGGGCGGCACGCCATCCGTACCTGTTGGTCTTGCCATGCGACGTGCCGCAAATCGACACGAGCCTGCTCCAAAGCATGCGCGAAACAGCAAGCCGAAACCCCGACAAGCCGCTGATGGTGCGTCATGGCGAACATTGGGAACCGCTGCTATGCGTCATCCCAAGCGCCTTGGCCGGGGCTTTCGAACAGGCGTGGAGCGAAGGCGAACGCAGCCCCGGCCGCATCATGCGCGCGCTGCACGCGGTCGCATTGCAATGTCCGCCCGATGATCCCCGGCTGGCCAATCTGAATACGCCGGAACTGCTTGTTCAACACAAAGGCGTGTCAGATTGACACTAGCCAGGAACTTGCGCGCGATGTATACGTCTGAAGGTCAGTAACTTGAAGAATCCCTTTTGGAGAAACACCATGACTCAACGGACCCTCGCTACTTTCATGCTCGCGCTGGGCCTCGCCACTCTTGCCGGGTGCGCATCGCCAACAGTGATTACCTTGAATGACGGTCGCGAAATCCAGGCCGTCGACACGCCGCACTATGATGAAGACAGCGGCTTCTATGAATTTGAACAGCTGGATGGCAAGCAGACCCGCGTGAACAAGGATCAGGTTCGTACCGTTAAAGACCTGTAATCCCCAGCGTCACCGCCAGATAAAGAAAAGCCCGCAATACTTATTGCGGGCTTTTTGTTGCCTGCTCGAAATGGCGGCTACCACCCCAACGAAATCCTACTTTCAAAAAACCGCTCCTGCCCCGTAAGCGGATCGACGAAACGCACACCCTGGGCCAGCAGCTTGAGCGGATTGGCATAATCGTCCTCGGCGTCCCGCACCACATCCGGATAGAACGGATCATTACAGATAGCCGCGCCCAAGGCGTTCATGTGAACCCGTAGCTGATGCTTTTTACCCGTGACTGGGTACAAGCCGTAGCGCCACAGGTCCCCGTTCCTTTCAAGCACTTCCATGGCCGTTTCGGTGTTGGGCTCACCCACTCCTTCCTTCATCCGGAAGAATGGCTCCCCATCGACCATCCGGCTTTTGTGCACGCGGGGAAAGGTCACCCCAGGCAACGCGGGAGCGATGGCCTGGTAGTACTTTTCAATCCGTCGCGTCGGAAACAAGGATTGAAAACGCGAGCGGGTGTCCGGGTTGGCTGAAAACAACACCAGCCCTGCCGTATGCCGATCGATTCGGTGCAAGGGCACCAGGTGAGGATTGTCCAGGCGACGAATCAACCGCCGCAACAACGTTTGCTCAACATACTCGCCCGCAGGGGTGACGGGCAGGAAATGCGGCTTGTCCGCCACGATCAGATGCTCGTCGATATGGAGAATCGACTCCACCACCGGAATCGGCTTTTCGTCGGGCACTTCCCGAAAGTAATGAATGCGCAGGCCCTCACGGTAAGGCAGGTCGGCTGGAATGGCCTTGCCCTCTGCGTCCAGTACCCGGCCACGGGCGATGCGGTCCTGCCACTGCTCGCGGCTGATTGCACTGAAATGCTCGCAGAGACAATCCAACACCGTCTGCCAGGCACCGGGCGGCAAATACAGCGTGCTGGCCTGATGCCGGGCTGCACAAAACGATGAATCGGACATTGATAACCCTTGAGCCTGTTGCGGGTTCGGCATTATCCGACAGTCACGCGGACCAGCCCAGCGATGATTGACTCAGGCGGTGATCGGCGTCGGTCGCGCCGCGGCTTCGGTGAATTCCTTCAACCAGCGCAGCACCTCGACCGCCTCCCAGCGCCCGGGATCGTACAGCGCATACAAAAGCCCCTGATACCCCACCACATCCAGCTGCTTGTGGTAGCCGGCGCGCTGGAACAGCGCTTCTATCTCGGCAAAGCAGGTATTGAAGTGCAGCTTGTTGAAGGGTGTCTTGCCTTCGGTGACCAGCCCGTCCAGACGCAACTCCAGCACAGCCTCGCGCACAACCTCCACGGGCATCCGGTTCACGCTGTTTTTCAGTTGTTCGACATTGACCAAGGCATGCACTCCAGATAGCTGTATGGGCATACAGTAACCGAAGATCGTCTTTTCGCCAATCGCGCAATACCGACCCAACCGATGGAAGGTATCAACGTAGAAACGCGGCAACCTGGTCTGAATCGAAGGGCCAGTTCAATTCCGCGCCCGTATCGATCCTGCGCAACACGGGAATGCGCAGTCCATAGGCTTCGAACAAGGCCTGGTTTTCGGCAATATCCACCAGCTCCACCAACAGTCCATGTTCGACGAAGGGCATCAGCTCCCCCTCGGCAACTTCACACAGATGGCAACCCAGGGTGCCGAAAAGCTGGCATTCAGGTGTCATGGCAGGTACCCAAAAAAGACAGACCGTCATTCTAGGCCCGCCCCACGCAACCGTCGAGCCGCGTACCATGTCGCAGAATGCCTTGGTAAAACGCTGACGCAAATCATTGAGCCAACATGACTTTCCAGTGATGCTCATTTTTTCTTCTGTTCTACGCTGGACCTCGGAACCTTGAAACGGAGTGCCTCTTGTACGCCAACCTGCTGATCATCCTTGCCTCGTCCCTGGTGGTCATTGCCCTGTTCAGGCGCCTGCGCCTGCCGCCGGTACTCGGCTACCTGTGTGTCGGATTGGCCGTCGGGCCCACCGCGCTGGATTGGGTCAACGACAGCGAAGAGCTGCCGGACCTGGCCGAGCTTGGCGTGGTTTTCCTGTTGTTCTCGTTGGGCCTGGAATTCTCGTTATCGAAGATGTTGGAACTGCGTCGCGTAGTGTTTGGCCTTGGCAGCCTTCAGGTATTGGGTTCAGGAGTTTTGTTGGCGGTGCTGCTGGCGAGCATTGATGTCCCGATGGCGGCGGCGGTGCTGCTTGGCGCCGGGCTAGCCTTGTCTTCCACGGCCATCGTCAGCAAAGAGCTGACCAGCCTGGGGGAAATCTTCACCAGCCACGGCCAGAATGCCATCGGTGTGTTGCTGTTCCAGGATGTAGTCGCGGTGTTGCTCCTGACCCTGGTGCCGGTGTTTGCCGGCAGCAGTGAACAGCCTTGGTATTGGGCATTGCCATTGACGCTGGGCAAGACCTTGGTGCTGTTTGGCGGCCTGTTGCTGGCCAGCCGTTTGTTGCTGCCGCGGCTGTTCCATGAGGTGGCAGCTTCGCGGTCGGCAGAACTGTTCGTACTGCTGGCCCTGGTGATCGTTTTGCTCACGGCGTGGCTTACGCACCTACTTGGCCTTTCCCCCGCCCTGGGCGCGTTCCTCGCCGGCATGCTGCTTGGGGAAAGCCATTACCGGCATCAGATCGAGGCCGATATACGCCCCTTCCGCGACATCCTGCTGGGGCTTTTCTTTGTCAGCATCGGCATGCTGATCGACCTGCAGCTGTTCGTCGACGATGGGCTGTTGATCCTCGGGCTGACACTCGGGTTGATGCTCATCAAGGGCTGCGTAGTCGCCGCCCTGGTGAAATGGCGCGGCAGCGACGGCGAAACCGCCTGGCGCAGCGGCCTCGCCCTGGCCCAAGGCGGTGAGTTCTGTTTCGCGCTGATGGCGCTGATGCAGCAGAACCGACTCATGCCAGGCGACATCGGCGGCCTGCTCTTGGCCGCCACCTTTTGCTCGATGCTGTTGACGCCGCTGCTGTTGCGCGCTGCACCGGGCCTGGCCGCGCGGCTGCACCGCAAACCCAACGAAGAGGCGCAGCTGGACCAGATCAGCGCGCTGAATGCGGGCTTGTCGAGTCACGTGGTGATTTGCGGGTACGGGCGCGTGGGACAGTCGATCGGACGCTTTCTGCGCCGGGAGGGCCTGGCGTTCGTGGCCCTGGATGATGATCCGGTCATCATCCATGAAGCGTCCGTCGGCGAACGATGCGTGCATTACGGAGACTCTCGCCGCGCGGATCTGCTGGAAGCCGTAGGCCTGGGTCGCGCAAGGTTACTGGTCATCGCGGTGGACAAGACGGACATTGCGATGAGCGTGCTCAAGGAAGCCCGGCGGGTCAACGCGCAAGTGCCCATCCTGGTGCGTACCCGGGACGACAGCCAACTGGCTGAGTTGCAGGCCGCCGGAGCCACCGAGGTGGTTCCGGAACTGCTGGAGTCGAGCCTGATGCTGGCCTCCCACGCGCTGATCATGCTGGGACTGCCCGAACAGCGGGTACGGCACCATGTGGATCAAGTCCGTCACGAGCGCTATGGCTTGCTGCATGGGTTCTATCCCGGCAATCAGGACAAGGAGCCGTAGTGATGGCTCAGTCCTGGTTGACCGCGCCGATCTTGTGAATCGACAGGTCGGCACCGTAGTACTCTTCTTCCTGAGTCAGCCGCAAGCCCAGCACAACCTTGATCACACCGTAGACCGCGAATCCGCCCAGCAGGGCGATCACCACGCCGAGGACAGTGCCGACCAGTTGGCTCGCAAGGCTCACCCCACCCAAGCCACCCAGGGCGGCCTGGCCAAAAATTCCGCAGGCGATACCGCCCCAGACGCCGCACAATCCATGCAGGGGCCAGACACCAAGCACATCGTCGATTTTCCACTTGCCCTGGGCCGCGGTGAAACACCAGACAAACAAACCGCCGGCAATCGCGCCGGTCGCCAGGGCGCCAACCGGATGCATCAGATCGGAGCCGGCGCAGACCGCGACCAGTCCCGCCAACGGGCCGTTATGCAGGAAACCGGGGTCGTTGCGCCCGACAATCAATGCCGTCACGGTCCCGCCGACCATCGCCATCAATGAGTTGACCGCCACCAACCCGCTCACGCCGGGCAAGGTCTGGGCGCTCATCACGTTGAAGCCGAACCAACCTACAATAAGGATCCAGGAACCCAGCGCCAGGAATGGAATGCTCGACGGCGCGAAGGCCACCAGCCGACCGTCCCGGTAACGCCCGTTTCGCGGTCCGAGCAGGAGTACCGCGGCCAGCGCCAGCCAGCCGCCCATGGCATGCACCACCACGGAGCCGGCAAAATCATGGAAACCGGCGCCGAAGCGTGCTTGCAGCCAAGCCTGCAGGCCAAAATTGCCGTTCCAGACCAGACCTTCGAAAAATGGATAGATGAACGCGACGATCAGCACGGTGGCGCATAGCTGCGGGACAAACCTGGCACGCTCGGCTATACCGCCAGAGATAATGGCCGGAATCGCGGCGGCGAACGTCAGCAAGAAGAAAAACTTCACCAAACTGTAGCCATGGTCAGCGCTGAGAACGGCCGCCGGTTGCAGGAAGGTCACGCCATAGGAAATCCAATAGCCGATGAAGAAATACGCCAGCGTCGAGACCGCAAAATCACTGAGGATTTTCGACAGGGCGTTAACCTGGTTTTTCTGCCGGACAGTGCCTACTTCCAGAAACGCAAACCCGGCATGCATGGCCAGGACCATGACCGCGCCGAGCAGGATGAACAGCGTATTGGAGCTATGGACGAGACTGTCCACAGCGCTTTGCAGATTTTCCATGGTATTGGCAGACCTGATGAAGTGGAAAAGAGCACCGTGACGGTTCATTCCAGTTGCCATTGCACCAAGTTGAAACGATCTTCCGACCATTGTCGGGCAGACGAACCGCTTTGGTGCATGAAAGCCGGCAACATGGCGCCCCGCTTGGAGGTGCTTCGCGGGTTTTGATTATTTGGGTTAAGGTTTTCGGGCTTTCGCCCAGCTTCAGCGCACTGTCACGGGCCAACGCACCAGTACATGGCAGAGACCCGAGCAAAAGTTGTACCAGCCAGTTGTACTGAACCTTCCGGCTGGGCTCATACTCGAACGCTTCAGACGTCACTTACGGAGATCCACCCCCATGGCCAGAACCCAGGCAAAGACTGCTCAAGAAACCCTGATGGAAGATTTTCAGACACTGGTCAGAGACACCGAACGATTGCTCGACCACACCGCGACGCTGGCCGGCGACCAAGCGGATGAATTGCGCAGCCAGATCCACGAAACCCTGCTGCGCGCCCGCGAAACCCTCAAGCTGACGGAAGATTCGGTGCGCGAGCGCGGCCAGGCGGCCGTGATCGCCACTGAGGAATACGTGCAGGCCAATCCCTGGCAATCGGTCGGCATCGCGGCGGGCGTGGGCTTCTTGATCGGACTGCTGGCGACACGGCGCTGATCATGGGTATCGACGAATCCGGATCGCCCGAAACGGGTGCAAAACCGACAGCGCGTCGCCTGGGCGCGGCATTCCTTGGGTTGCTGCACAGTCACGTCGAGTTGTTCGGCATTGAGCTGCAGGAGCAGAAGGCTCGCACCGTCAGCCTGTTGTTATTCGCCGGCTTGGCGCTGGTTTTCGGCTTGCTGCTGCTGGTTGGACTGTCGGCGCTGGTGCTGATACTGGTATGGGATACCTACCGCCTGGCGGGAATTATCGGCCTGTGTCTGTTCTATCTGCTGGCGGCGCTGTTCTGCGGGCTTCGACTCAAGGCAGCGATTTATGATGAGTCCTCGCCGTTCCACGCCACCCTCGAAGAACTGGCCAACGACCGGGAGCGCCTGTTGCCATGAGCCGCCCTAATGTTCCTCAAGCCCGTACGCGGCAGGAAATGCGCAAGGCGCTGGTGCGTCTGCGCATGGAAATGCATCGCCAGGAAATCCGCCAGGAAACACGCCAATTGCTGCACCCTTTGCAACGGGTACGCGGGTTCACGCAAAGCTGGCATGAAGGGTTCGGCCTCAAGCACGCCTCGCTTTGGGGCGTCGCGGCTGTGAGCCTGCTCGGTTTCCTCGGTGGCAAGCGAACCCGCAGCGGCCGCTCCGGTGGCTTGTCGCGCCTGATCCGGCTGGCAACGGCGGTGATTCCGCTGATCAAGCTTGCCAAGAGTGCACGCAAACCTTGAGTGCCATTGACCGGGCCTTTCCATCGAAGGGCCCGATTCGATTGTCAACGCAACACCTGGGCACACTGATCGAGCCCCACAGGCCTTGCAGGACATCGCTCGAACCGGGAAGCTAAGGCTTCGACTCATCAAACGGAGCAATCGGCCTTGGATTGGCACACCCTGCTGACTCGCGAACGCCTGGGAAAACCGCTGCACAGTCCGGAAGAACTGGGCCGCAGTCCGTTCCACAAGGATCATGACCGCATCATCTTTTCCGGTGCCTTCCGCCGCCTCGGGCGCAAGACGCAGGTGCATCCGGTTTCCAGCAACGACCATATCCACACGCGCCTGACCCACTCGCTGGAGGTCAGTTGCGTTGGCCGCTCCCTGGGTATGCGCGTAGGAGAAACCATACGCAGCGCCCTGCCCGACTGGTGCGAACCCAGTGACCTGGGCATGGTGGTGCAATCGGCCTGCCTGGCCCACGACATCGGTAACCCGCCGTTCGGCCACTCGGGGGAGGATGCCATCCGCTACTGGTTCCAACAGGCGGCGGGACGCGGCTGGCTTGACGCGATGAGCGAGGCCGAGCGCAACGACTTTCTGAACTTCGAAGGCAATGCCCAAGGATTCCGGGTTCTAACACAGCTCGAATACCATCAGTTCGACGGCGGCACCCGGCTGACCTACGCCACCCTCGGCACCTACCTGAAATACCCTTGGACCGCTCGCCACGCCGATTCCCTGGGCTACAAGAAGCACAAGTTCGGCTGTTATCAGAGCGAATTGCCCTTACTGGAACAAATCGCCCATAAACTCGGCCTTCCGCAAATCGAGGACCAGCGATGGGCGAGGCACCCGCTGGTCTACCTGATGGAAGCCGCCGATGACATCTGCTACGCCCTCATCGACCTGGAGGATGGCGTGGAGATGGACCTGCTGGAGTATCCCCAGGTGGAATCGCTGCTCCTGGACCTGGTCGGTGACGATCTGCCAGAGACCTACCGTCAACTCGGGCCACAGGATTCGCGACGGCGAAAACTGGCCATCCTGCGGGGCAAGGCCATCGAACACCTCACCAACGCGGCTGCCCGGGCATTCGTCGAGCAGCAGGAGGCGTTGCTCGCGGGCACGCTACACGGTGACCTGGTGGAACACATGCACGGTCCGGCCAAGCGCTGCGTGTTGAACGCCAAGGACATGGCACGCAAGAAGATATTCCAGGATAAACGCAAGACCCTGAACGAAATCGGCGCCTACACCACGCTGGAGATCCTGCTCAACGGCTTCTGCGGCGCAGCCCTTGAACAACACGGTGGACGTACGCCGTCGTTCAAGAATCGCCGGATCCTCGACTTGCTGGGCAATAACGCACCCGATCCTGAAGGCTCGCTCCACAGTGCCTTCCTGCGGATGATCGACTTTATCGCCGGCATGACCGACAGCTATGCCAGCGAAATGGCCCAGGAAATGACCGGTCGTACGCGTCAATGAAATGACCGGCCACGTCACCGCCCCCGCGTGCGATAGGGGGCATCCCTCTATTGATGCTCACGCGAACTTGCGGTTAAACGCTCCAACCGCGTGGAAAGCGCTGGCGCGTGGTCGGAAATTACTTTTCCTGTTTATTACGCAATAACGAAAATACTTACAGTACTAAACACTAAAACATACATTTCTTACCCCTCCGCCTACCTAAAGCCGAAATACGTCGTGGTACCTCGCCTCTTTTTTTGTAGGAAAGTTCTGAAATTCGCCATGTCCGCCTGTCTCCTCGTACGACCTGACCTTAACTGGGCTAAGGTGCGCGCTTTATTTAAGCTTGTAGGGGACTTTATTCATGAACTCCGTTTTCATTGTCGACGATCATCCGGTCATCCGCCTCGCCGTTCGAATGCTGTTGGAGCATGAAGGCTATAAAGTCGTAGGGGAAACTGACAACGGCGTCGATGCGATGCAAATGGTGCGTGAATGCATGCCGGACCTGGTGATCCTGGACATCAGCATTCCAAAACTCGACGGGCTGGAAATCCTTTCGCGCTTCAATGCCATGACCACTCCGCTCAAGACCCTGGTACTGACTGCGCAATCCCCGACGCTGTTCGGTATCCGCTGCATGCAATCCGGTGCTTCCGGCTACGTTTGCAAACAAGAGGACCTCAGCGAACTTGTCAGCGCAATCAAAGCGGTGTTGTCCGGGTACAACTACTTCCCGAGCCAGGCACTTACACCGGTTTCCCAAGACGATCCTCGCAGTATCGAGCTGGATCTTTTCAAAAGCGTCAATGACCGTGAACTGATGGTATTGCAACTCTTTGCCCAGGGACGTACCAACAAGGAAATAGCCAAAGGCATGTTTCTGAGCAATAAAACTGTCAGCACTTATAAAAAACGACTCATGCAGAAACTTAAAGTCAAGTCTTTGGTAGACCTGATTGAAATGGCAAAGCGAAACGCCTTGGTGTGAGAAAAAACCGGATGTTCAATCGCATAAGCAGATGCCTTTTATTATTAAGCGCATGGTTATACGCGGGAATCCTCGTGGCGGCGGCGAGTGTGCCCGAACGTTATACGTTGCTGAGTCGCTCGACTTCAGACTCCATCGAGGTCCGGCTCGATGATGCCCATCGCACCTGGCTGAACGGTCGTCGGGAACTGATCCTGGGCACCTCTGCACCTGACTATCCGCCCTTCGATCTTTCCACCAGCGGGCGCGACTATGAAGGCATGACCGCCGACTACGCGGGCCTCATCGCCAAGGCGACCGGCCTGCCGATGAAAGTCCTGCGGTTCACTTCCCGTGAGGCGGCCCTCGACGCGCTCAAGACTGGACAAATCGACCTGCTCGGCAGTGCCAACGGCTTCGAAGCCCGAACCAGGGGTGTCGTCCTGTCAACGCCCTACGCCGTCGATCAACCGGTCCTGGTTACCCGCACGAACGAAAACCGCCCCCTGACCGACGATCTCGAAGGGCTGCGGCTCAGCATGGTTTATCACTACCTGCCGCTGCACGAGATCGAAAAGCTCTACCCCAAGGCACTGATTACCGCGTACCCCTCCTACCAGAACGCCATCAATGCGGTCGCATTCGGGCAGTCCGATGTCTTCCTCGGCGACACCATTTCCACCCATTACATGATCAGCAAGGGTTACCTGAGCAACATCCGCATGGCCAGCTTCGCAAAGCACGAGTCGCACGGATTCGGCTTCGCGCTGCGGCAGGACAACACCCGATTGCTGGACATCGTCAACGCCACGCTGAACCAGATTCCCATTGCCGAACAAGCAGCGATTGCCAAGCGTTGGAGTGCGGGTAGCGATCTTTACCTCACCAATTACAAGATACAACTGACCGAGCGCGAACAACGCTGGCTGGCTGAGCACCCCACGGTACGGGTGGCGGTGAACGAAACGTTTGCCCCCTTTACTTTTTTCGATCCTGACGGCGACTTTCGTGGGATCAGCGCCGACTTGCTTGAACTGGTCAGGCTGCGTACCGGCCTGCGCCTGGATATCCAACGCCATCGGACGGACAACGACATGATCGCCGCGGTCCTCAACGACCAGGCCGACGTCATTGCCGCGCTCCTGCCCAGCCGCGAGCGGCAGGACGTGCTCAAATTCAGTCGCCCCTACCTGGACAGCTCTTTCGTCCTGTTGATACGCAAACAGTCCGACGCCCCCACGACGCTGGACCAATTCGCTGGCAAGCGCCTGGCGGTGGCCAAAAGCAACCCCGTCATCGATTGGCTACGCACCCAATATCCAAGCCTGCAGATAATCGAAACCACCGACTCGTTGAATGCAGTCCAGTTGGTCGCCCAGGGGCAGGCGGATGGGAGCGTGACTTCGCTGGTCATGGCCAGTTACTTCATGACGTCCCATGCATTGCGCGACACACTGCAAATCAGCAGTACCGTCGGCACACGTCAGGCGATGTTCTCATTAGCCGCCGCAAAAGACGCCACGGAGCTCAATTCCATCCTCGACAAGGCCTTGTCGAGCATCGACCCGGACGAACTGGGGGTTATCAACAACCATTGGCGGGGCTTCATCCCGGCATCGGAGATGGCCTGGCGCACCTATAACCGCTTGTTCCTGCAAGTTGCCGCCGGCGCGGGCCTGTTGCTCCTGCTCTCGCTGGCATGGAACGCCTACATGCAACGACAGATCAGGCAACGCCAGCAGGCGGAACTGGCCCTCAATGACCAATTGGAGTTCATGCATGCCCTGCTCAACGGCACGCCCCACCCCATCTATGTGAGAGATCGCAACGGATTCCTGCAAAGCTGCAACGACAGCTACCTTGAAACGTTCGACGTGAAACGCGAAGACGTCGTCGGAAAGAACGTCATGCCCGGCTCGATGAGCAACGCGTTCGAAGCACAGGAGTACCAGGCGGATTATCAGCGCGTCATGGCTGAAGGCTCGCCCATGATCGTTGATCGGCCGCTGCACATCGGTAACAGGAAACTGACGATCTATCACTGGATCCTTCCCTACCGCAATTCGGCGGCGCAGGTACAGGGCATCATCGGCGGCTGGATCGATATCAGCGAACGAAGGCAGCTTGTCGAAGAACTGCGGGCCGCCAAGGAGCAGGCCGAGAACGCCAATCGGGCCAAGAGCACCTTCCTTGCGACCATGAGCCATGAAATCCGCACGCCGATGAACGCCGTGATCGGCATGCTCGAGCTGGCCCTCAAGCATGCCGACAAAGGCCAGATGGACCGCGCGGCAATAGAGGTCGCATACGAGTCGGCCTCCGGCATGCTCGACCTGATCGGCGATATCCTCGACATCGCCCGTATCGAATCCGGCCACTTGGGGCTTGCGCCCGAACGGGTCGACCTCAAGGCCCTGGTGCAATCGGTGATGCGGGTTTTCGAAGGACTGGCCCGGCAGAAAAACCTGGCACTGTCGTTGCGATTCGAACCCGCCGAGGGCAACCCGGACGTGTTGATGGACCCGCTGCGATTCAAACAGGTAATTTCGAACCTGATCAGCAACGCCCTGAAGTTCACCGAGCGAGGCGAAGTGAGTGTCAGCGTGAAACTGTCCCGCACGATCGGGGAAGACACCCTTCGAATGCAATTGGACATCCGCGACAGCGGCATCGGTATCAGCCCCGCCGACCTGCAACGCTTGTTCGAGCCGTTTGCCCAGGTCGACAACAGTAACCGGATGGCCCGCAAGGGTGCCGGGCTGGGCCTGGTGATCAGCCGCCACTTGTGCCAGGTCATGGGCGGTGAAATTCACATGAACAGTCAACCGGGCGCCGGGACCCAGGTCCAGGTTTGCCTGCCCTTGGCCATCCTGCCTGACGCAAAGGTTCGCGCTCCCGTCGCGCCTGTCGTTGAAACAGCCGCGTGCCCACTGAATGTCCTGGTCGTGGACGATCATCCGGCCAATCGCTTGCTGATGTCGCAGCAACTGGATTATCTCGGTCATCATCACCATGTCAGCCATGACGGCGAACAAGGCTTCAAGGCCTGGCAGGAAGGGAACTTCGACCTGGTCATCGCCGACTGCAACATGCCGGTCATGAGCGGCTACGAACTCGCCGGGGCGATCCGTCGGCACGAGGCCGAGCAACAACGATCGCCCTGCACCATCCTGGGATTCACGGCCAATGCACAACCCGAAGAAAAACAACGCTGCAAGGATGCCGGGATGGACGACTGCCTGTTCAAACCGATCAGCCTGAACGCCCTGAATCAATGGATGAGCGCCATCAAGCCCAACAACCGCCCCCCCGCTTTCAACGTCCAGAGCCTGCACATGCTGACGGGTGGCGACTCTGTGTCCATCCAGCGCTTGCTGGCTGAACTGCTCAGGAGCAACCGTGCCGACCGCCAAGAGCTGCTCGATGTCGCCCGAGGGGCAAATCGACAGGCGATCACCGAGGCAGCGCACAAGATAAAAGGTGTCGCCCGCATCGTGCAGGCGAACTCGCTGATCCAATTGTGCGAGGCACTGGAACAGGCCTGCCAGCAAGGTGCTTCACCGGAGCGCATCGATGAAGGCACGCACGCGCTGTGCCGGGCCATGGCCGAACTGGAGCAGGCCCTGGAAACGGAGATCGCCAAGGCAAATTAATCCAGTGTTTACTATGCTGTTCGCTCAGCAGTGCGTAGCCGGGGGCGATCTCCCCCAACACTTGGAGTGACGGAAATGCCCAGCGCACCGCGTCCGCAAAAACGCCGGTTTCCCCTGCACGTTCATATCAGCGTGATGTTCACGCTGCTCCTGCTGCTGACCGGTGTGGTGCTGGGCGTCTTCAACTACCGGCAAACCACCCAGATCATCCTGTCCAGCAGCGAACAGCTGTTCAATCGAATCGAACAGGACGTGCGCCTGGACCTTTACGACACCTATGAACCGATCCGCCATCTGCTGGGCCTGCTGGCCCACTACCCGGCGACCCGAGAGCCCCGGATGGCTCAGCGACTGGCCTTGCTCGGTCCTTTCACCCAGGCACT
>Ga0307412_10000456_pt1 | contig 24632 bp, 19 predicted proteins | sample DK1Cmetagenome_3_FD_203823 | JGI IMG/M metagenome (GOLD analysis project Ga0307412, IMG submission 203823) | Maize rhizosphere microbial communities from greenhouse at UC Davis, California, United States - DK15-C-1 | ecosystem: Host-associated > Plants > Roots > Rhizosphere > Soil | place: USA...
GGGCCTGGCCAGTGCAGGACCACGGGCAGGATGAGCAGCCGCAGCAGCACGCCGCCGACGCCGAACAGCGCGAAGCTGAGCGCGGTGAAGACGAAGCGCCACGCCCATGCGTCGCGGCGGCGGCTCACGCTATCGGCTGCCAGGTCCATCGTCGTGTCTTCCACGGGTGGTCGAGGGTCGCACCATGGTGCAAGGCGCGGACGAAACGCAAGGCGTGCGGCTCACCGGCCGCCGGCGTGGCGCCGGTATTTTCACCGAGCGACAGGCGCCAGCGCGGGCCACTGCCCGCCAGCGATACTCGCAGTGCGAGCGTATACGAGAAGGGTACGTCGTCGATCCATCCGTCGTAGGCCTCGGCGGGAAGCTCTTCGGCGACGACCACGATGGCGGCGGAAGCGCCCTCGCCTAGCAGGGCAGCGGCCTCGACGATCGCATGTTCGAAGGTATCGGCCTCGCCGGCGATGGCCACCGATTCGCCGCGCTGGCCGCGCAGGATGGACCATTGCCCAGCGATGGCGTTATGCACGGACAGCCCGAACCGCGTCGGCGACAGCGGGGCCTCGCGGCCGATCTCGTCGAGCATGGCGAAGGTGTGGGTGGTCTCGCCGTGGCGTGAGGCGAACACGAAAGGCAGTTGCTCGTCGCCGCCGCACAAGGGCCACGCGGCATGCATCACGATGCGCGCCAGCCTGCTGAGCCGGCGACGCTGCATTGCCGGAACGAAATCGCAGGCGGGCTGTTCGCCGCGATCGACGATGGGATGCGGATCGGCGGCCCAAGCCGCCCAGTCGGCGGGGGCGTCCACGCCCGGCGCCCAGGCACGCCACGCGTCGATGTGCAGGTCGATCATGCGTTGTCCCCGTCGAAACGGCGGATCATCAGCGCGGCGCAACTGCCGCCGAAACCGAAGGTGTTCGAAAGCAGGCTATCGATGCGTTTCGTGAGTTCACCTTCAATGAGCGGCGCGTCCGCGAAGGCGGGATCGCGCTCACGTGGCATGGCACCGCCAAGCAGGACCTCCTGTTCCATCATCGCGATCGCGGCGATGGCGTCGAGCGCACCCGCGGCGGCGGGCGCGTGGCCGATGAGGCCCTTGATCGACGACATGGGCGGCACCGGGTGGCCACGATCGCCGAACACACGGCGCAGCGCTTCCCATTCGGCCAGATCGCCGGCGACGGTGGCGCAGGCATGCGTATTCACGTAGTCGGGCAGGGTGCCGGCGAGGTCGATGGCCTGGTGCATGGCCTCGGCCATGCCGTCCGCGGCGGGGCTGATCATGCCGTCCGGGTCGGAAGCGGCACCATAGCCCGCCATCTCGGCGAGGATCGTCGCGCCCCGTGCCAACGCGTGTTCAAGCGATTCCAGTACCAGCACGCCGGCGCCGCCGCCGAGCAGGATGCCATCGCGGTCGGCGGCGTAAGGCGTCGATACGCGTTCACCGGCCACGCTGGTGGAGGAAAGCGCGTTCATCACGTCGAAACACATGGCGGCCTTGTCATGCAGTTCCTCGGCGCCACCGCACACCACGATCTCCTGGCGGCCGAGCTGGATCAATTCCATGCCCTGGCCGATCGCGTGCGTGGCGCTCGTGCAGGCGGAGCCGACGGTGAATCCACGGCCGCCGAATCCGAACGCGTGGGTGAGCGTGGCCGATACCGCGCTGCCCATGCTGCGAGGCACGATGAACGGCGACAGCCGGGATATCCCCTTGGCATGGAAGACATCGAGGCCGGCCTCGTATTCGCTCAGCGCCGCGGCACCGCCCATGACGATGCCGACATCGCGCTCGCGCACCCGTGCTTCGTCCAGGTTCGCCTCGGCCAATGCTTCACGCGTGGCATGCCAGGCGAACTCCGCCGCCTGGGGCAGGTAGCGGCGCAGCTTGCGCGGCGGCGGTTCCAGTGCCGAGAGGTCGACGGGCGCGGCGACCCGGCAGCGCATGCCGAGCGCCTCGAAATCGTCCCTGTGGCGAAAGCCCGCGCGGCCCGCGCGCAGTCCTTCGAACAGCGCGTGCCGGCCGGCGCCTAGGCAGGACACCGCGCCCATGCCGGTGACGACGACACGCCGCATCAGCGATGCGCCTTGAAGATGAGTGAGGTGTTGATTCCGCCGAAGGCGAAGTTGTTGTTCATCACATGGTCGGTCTGGATGTCCCTGCCTTCGCCCGTGAGGTAATCCAGTGCCGCACACTCCGGATCGGGAGTGTCGAGGTTGATCGTCGGCGCGAACCAGCCGCCGCGCATCATCTCGATCGCCCACCACGCTTCCAGTGCACCGCAGGCGCCGAGCGTATGGCCGACGTAGCTCTTCATCGAACTGATCGGTACGCCGGCGCCCAGCACGTCGGCGGTGGCGTGGCTCTCGGCCACGTCGCCGCGATCGGTGGCGGTGCCGTGCGCGCTGACGTAGCCGATGGCGGAAGCCGGCAAGCGGGCATCCGCCAGTGCCAGGCGCATGGCGCCCGCCATCGTTTCGCGCGTGGGCTGGGTGATGTGAGCGCCGTCGGAATTGGTCCCGAAGCCGACGACTTCCGCATAGATGCGTGCGCCGCGTGCCACCGCGTGTTCGTATTCCTCGAGGATCAGCGTGGTCGCGCCTTCGCCGACCACCAGGCCGTCGCGTCCGGCGTCGAACGGGCGGGGCGTGAGCTCCGGCGTCTCGTTGCGGGTGCTGGTGGCGAACAAGGTATCGAACACGGCCGCGCCCGGCCCGGAGAGTTCCTCGGCACCGCCGCACAGCATCAGCGTCTGCTTGCCTTGCTGGATCGCTTCGTAACCGTAGCCGATGGCCTGGCTTCCCGAGGTGCATGCGCTCGAGGTGGTGATGACCCGGCCCTTGAGGCCGAAGAACACGCCCACGTTCACCGCCGTGGTGTGCGCCATCATCTGGATGTAGCTCGTGGCGGTCACGCCCTGCATCGAGCCGGTCTCGAGCATGTGCCCCACGGTACGGGCTGGCTCGATGCTGCCGCCGGACGAACCGTAGGCCACGCCCATGCGGCCATCGGCGATCCGTTCGTCGTCGAGCAGGCCGGCGTCCGCGAGTGCGCGTTCGCTGGCGGCGACGGCCAGTTGCGCCACGCGCCCCATCGAACGCACGTGTTTGCGCGACCAGTGCGTGGGCAGGCTGAAATCGTCCACCGGCGCGCCCAGGCGGCCGTTGAGCTTGTCGAAGTAGTCCCACTCGCCCATGCGGCGCACGGCGTTGTGGAACTGGCGCAGGCGCGCCTCGATGCGGGTCCAGTCGTGGCCGAGCGGCGTGATGCCGCCGATACCGGTGACGACGACGCGTTTCATCGTGCGATTCCCCGTGGAATATGCGGTGGTGTTCATGCGTTGGATTTCTTTGGTGCGGGAACGCTCACCGGCGCCAGCAGCGCGGTGAAGCCGATCCCGAAGAGCAGGGTGAGACCGAAATGCCGGAGGGCGGGCATCGTGCTGAGCGCGAGCAGCCCGAAAGAGAGCAGGGCCGTGGCGGCCGACAGCAGCACGCCCGCGTAAGCGGCCCCGGGAACATGGGCAGCATGAGGCTCGCCTTCGCGAAGGAAGACGGCATAGTTCGCGCCGACACCCAGCACCAGCATCAGGGCCATGATGTGGAACAGGGTGAGCGGTTGGTCGAGATAGCCGAGCGCGGCGACGCTGAAGACGATGCCGGCCGCGGGCGGCAGCAGCACGCGCCAGGCGGCGCGTGGACCGTAGCGCCAGGCGAAGGCGAGGCCGACCAGCGCCAGTGCCGCGCCCAGCCAGATGTTCGCGTAGCCACGATAGCGGCCGAACAACATGGAGATGCCGGCGGGCTTGTCGATCAGCGAGACGCCGGGCAGGCCTTCGGCGGCGGTGCGCAGCAGGTTCACGTCGTCCTGGCCTTGCGGCAGCACGATACTGCCGGTGCCATGATTCCCGCTCATCCACAGGTAGTGGAAGGGAGTGTATGCGGGCGTCTTGAACCAGTCGTCGAGGGTGAAGGCACGGCCAGGGAAGGTCGCCTCGTAGGCGTCGGCCGCCTCGGCCTTGAAGCCCGCCGCCTGCATGGCGGAACGGATCTTGCCGTGGAAAATCCCCGTCACGGCGGCGAGGTTGTCGTGTTGCCGTTTCAACGAGGGCAGCATCGTGCTCACACCGGTCCAGCCGGTGAGCTTGCCGTCGTCCCGCCATGTGCGCAGGCGATCGGTGAGCGCTTCCTCGCGTTGCAGCACCTGCTCGGTATCTTTGCCTTCCACCAGCCAGAACTGGCTGCCGCCCCCGAAACCGGCGATGTCGCGGATCGTGGCCGTCTGTGCCTCCAGCGACTTCGGCGGGGAGATGAGCAGATGGATGTCGTCGTCGTGTCCGAGGCGCGACCAGCCGGGAAGGGCGAGCAGCGCCAGCACGGCGATGGCCGCGAGGGCGCGGCGACCCGAGGCGATGCGCTGCCAGCCGAGTGCCAGCCGCACCAGGGACGGGGCGAGCGGTGCATGGGCCGGCTTCGCCGCCAACACCGGCAACAGCCAGAACACGCTGGCGCAGGCGACGGCCATGCCGGCGATGGCGAAACAGGCCATCTGCCGCAAGGCGGGAAAGGGAACGAGCGCGAGCAGCGCGTAACCCAGCAGGGACGTGGCCAGCGCCAGCAGCAGCGCCGGACGGACCTGGCGCACGCCACGCGCGGCGTTCCACGCCTGGCCTGCGTTGGCACGCGCGCAGAGGTACTGGATCGAATAATCCACCGCTTCGCCCAGCAGCGCCGCGCCGAAGACCAGGGTCAGCAGGTGCAACTGGCCGAACACCAGCACCGTGGCGACGATGGCGCCGACCACGCCGAGCGCGGTCGAAACGAAGGCGATCAGCAGCGGCCGGACCGAACGGAATACGAACAGCAACAGCGCGGCGATGCCGAGTGACGAGGCGATGCCGACCACGTGCGTATCCCGTTCGGCACCGGCACGCGCGGCGGCGGCGTAGAAGATCGCTCCGGTGCGCAGCAGTCGCGCATCCGGATGCTTCGCCGCCATGGCCTTTTCCGCCTTGGCCAGCGCCGCCAGCGCCTGGCGCTGCACGGTATCGTCGTATGACGAACCGGCGAGCGTGGCGATCACCAGGACGTGGGTCTCGTCGCCGCGATGCGCGACGAGCAGGTCGTCTTCGGGCACGAGGGTGGCATGGTTCCACGGCTGGCGGTCGAGCCAGTGTTGCAGCCAGCCGAACGGATCGTCGGTGAGTTTCGCGCCCACGTTCGCACCGAAGGGTTCATTCAACCGCCGCCTGAGCATGGCGACGGGATCGAAGCCCGGTGCCACGATGGCGGCGCGATCTTCCGCCGTCAGCAGATGGAAACGGAACGGCAGGAACGGCGTGACGAGCTGGTCGAGGTCGAAGGGCGGCAGTTCGGCGATGACCGAGGCAAAGACGGGATCGCCACTCAGCGCGGCGCCCAGCTCGCGCGCGGCGTCCTTGGCGCTGCCGTCATCGGCACTGCCCACCAGCAGCACCATGCGGTCCCCGCTGGACTTCGCCAGCCGTTCCACCGCGTCTTCCGCCAAGGGGTGGCGCTCGGTGGCCGGCAGCATGGTCAGCAGGTCGGTCTGTAGTGGCGAGACGCCGCGGCCGAAGAGCAACCATGCACACGACACGCAGGCCACCAGCGCCGCGAACGCGAACAAGCCGGCACGCACCGCGGTCGGTACCTGTCTCATGGAACGCCGAGCACCTTGGCTTCGAGCAGGGTGAGGGGCCCGGCGTCGCGCGTGTCGGAGAAGGCGATGCGGGTGCGTTCGCCATTGGCCAGCTCGACCTCGATCGATTGCAGGAAGGCATCGCCCTTCAGCGTGATGCCGGCCAGTACGCGGGCCATGCGCGCCTGGCGTGGCACGAAGCGCAAGGTCCAGCGTTCCGGCGAGCCTTCCGCGGTGACGCTGAACTGGCGCATGGCCTCGGTGGATTGCCCGGCGAGCAGCGACTGCAGCATCGCCGAGACCTGGCTGACGCCGCGGTTGCCGTCGCGAACGCGTTCGAGCCTGCCCTGCGCATCCAGCCGCGAAGTGCCGTCCGTGGTGAGCACGAGGTTGTCGTCGAAGGGATCGCGCGTGTGCCAGAGCATGCCGTGGCCGACGACGAACAGGAGGTCGCCATGGCTGACCTGGGGCTCCGCCAGCGCGGGGTTCTCGCGGCTCTGGGTGAACGTGGCGCGCACCTGGGCGTGCCGGGCGAGTTGCGCCAGGATGTCGTCCACGAGGGTCGGCGCCTGGGCCTGGACGGCAAACGCGCAGAACAGCGCGGCGAGGGCGATCAGGCGGCGCATCGTGCGTTCCTTCGGTTGAACTTGCGAAGGAGCAAGCGAGGCATGCGTGGCAGCATGCCGAGCAACAGGCGGGTGTGCATGGCGGTGATGCGGACGTTGTCGTGCCACATGCGAAAGTGCGACAGGCCGTCTTCCGGATAGATCACGCGCGTCGGCACGTTTCGCACCGGCACGCCGCGCCAGTACAGGCGCACCGCGATCTCGGTGTCGAAGTCCATGCGTGCCGGAAGCGGCTTGCGCGCTATCTCGGCGCAGGTGTCGGTGAGTGGATAAAGGCGGTACCCGCACATGGAATCGTGGATGTCGAACGAGAGCGTTTCGACCCAGACGCAGGCGTGGGTGAGGTAGCGGCCGTACAGGCGGGCGCGCGGCACCGTGTCGTCGTAGATCGGCTTGCCGCAGATCATCGCTTCCGGAGTGGCGCGTGCCTCGGCGAGGAAGCGCGGCACATCGGCGATGTCGTGCTGCCCGTCGGCGTCGATCTGCAGCACGTGGCTGTAACCCGCAGCGTGCGCGGCGAGGAAGCCGGCGGTGAGAGCGGCGCCCTTGCCTGCGTTCTCGGGCAGGCGGATCAGGCGAAGCTCGTCGCGCCCGGCGACCAGGGCGTCGAGGATGTCGCGCGTCTCGTCGTTCGAGCCGTCGTCGACGATCAGCACGGGCAAGCCGTGTGCAGCCAGGGCGTTCGCCGTGGCGGCGATGGTTCGTCCGTGGTTGTAGATCGGTACGACGGCGCAGGGCGCGAAGGAACGCGCCGCGGCATCGCGCGGTCCGGGCCTGCCCGCCATCGGTCCGCTCAGCGGGTGAGCAGTGACTGCACGGTGGCGACGACGTCGCCGACCGTACGCACGCTCTTGAAGTCCTCGGGCTTGATCCGGGTGCCGGTCATGTCCTGTACCTGGATCGCGAGATCGATCGCGTCGATGCTGTCCAGTTCGAGGTCGGTGAAGAGGTTGGCTTCCGGGGTCACCTTGCTCGGGTCGATCTCGAAGGTCTCGTGCAGGACCGAGCGGAGACGAGCGAGGACGTCGTCGGAGGTGAAGGTTTCAGCTGGGATCGCGCTCATAGCTCGGTAAGTCCATTTCATCCCCGGGGTCGCGCAGGCCCGCGCCCGCGAGGGCAAACGGAAACGGGCGCCACCATCGAGGCGACGAAGGTGATCGGAATGCTCTGGTTGTCGCCGCCATCCGGCGGCATTCCCCTGAACCCAAAAGCACCGTGTAGGCAAAGCCTTACAAGAGTACCCGGGTGCGGAAAGTGTAGCAGATCGAAGCCCGGAACATGGGGTCCACTTGCTGCGACGTCTCGAGTGCGGAGAGCCGCTGTGGGAGCCGCTTCAGCGGCGATCCCGCGGCAGCGGGCCCGCTGTCGACAAGCACCCATCGCCGCTGAAGCGGCTCCCACGGGTCACCGTGGTTGGCGTCCGGACACGGCGACCATCCGGACGCCGTACCGTCCGCGGACACGTACCGGTATCACGGACGCCCCGCGCCAACCCCCGTGGAATGCGCCTTCCAGCCCGTTCCGCCGGTTGGCACGGCCCTTGCGATACCTCTCTCGAAACCCCTTCATCCACCGTCCTGGAGAACGACCATGAAATTCGAGACCGCCATGCTGAAGACCTTCTTCGTCGCCGCCGTCCTGACCTGCCTGTTGACCCTTGGTGCGATGGTGACCGCACCGGCGCCCGCCGTGACCGCGACGAACCTGGCCGTCGCGGCGTCTTGACCCGGCACGGTGGCGACTTCAGGCGAGCGGTACACGAAAGACGACCGCGTCGCTTACGTTGCTGGTTGCGTTTATGACCTGACCTGACAGCAGGATTCCACGGGTGCCCTGGACGGTGAATCCTCGCGCGATTTCATTGAAATACGCAGGCTCGCCAAAAACGACATACATGAAGCCGCGGTCGCCGAACGATTCATCCGGCACGCCCGAGGAGGAGTACCGGCCCACCAGCCACCCTTTGGCGTACGTGCCACCGAGGGTGCCGGCGACGACGAGTTTCCCGGACCGGTCGAACATGCCACCGTGCAGCCTCGCTGTTCCAAGGTGCGCGGGGGTCAGGATGGGATGCCCTCCGCCGAAATCCTGGTTCGCTCGACCGTCCGCATCGATGCCGACGACGAATCCATAATCGCGAGAGGTAGCGGTGCCGGGAACCGGGTCTGTTCCCAGGCCGATGAATCCCCCGTCCGCAGTCGGCAGAACGTGCACGAAATACGGTGGCCCCGTGTCGGGATCTTCTGTTTCGGGCAGATAGTATGTTCCCTGGCTTCCGAACGTCGTGTCGATTTCCCCGTTCGGAAGGAACCGGCGCGCAAGTGCCTGCAACGAGTTCATGCCCGCGAGAATGAACTTCTCGCCCTGGATGACGGCGCACTGGACATTTTCGTCCACGCCGCCGGGAAAGGCCGCCGGAAGGATGCCCGCTTCGCCGAACGAGGGGTCGGCGCTTCCATCCTCGAGCAACCGGATGATTACGCCGTCGATCTTTCCGTCACTCCTGCGATAACGTCGACCCGCAAGGACAATCAGCTCGCCGTCCAGGGAAATGACGTTTGCGTCGAGCAGAATGTGTTCTTCGAACACGAAGATCCGCGTGCCTTCGTTGCCGAATGACATGTCGAGCGAGCCATTCGCATGAAACCTTGCGAGAAATGGCTCCGGTATGTCGTACGGTCGGCCCGACGTGCAGCGCAAGAGGATCTTTCCATCGAGCAGGACGAACGGCTGGATGCCTTTTGCGACGACGCCGAACTCCTCCGCGACCTGCGATAGCGCGTACGGTGGGGAGTTGCGTGTGCCGCGCGTCCGGGAATTCCCATTTCCGTGTGCTTCGCCGGGGGCGGGATGAACCGAGTAGCCCTCGGCACCGAATGTCTGATCGATCCGGCCGTCGGGGTGAAGCTTGGCAAGCCCGAATAGAGCACCGACCGCCACATCGTCGATGCATGACAATGCAACGAAAATACTGTCGTCGTCACCCGTCGCCATGTCGTACGCGAACGTACGCCGATGGCTCGAAGTCAAGATGAGCCTGCCATTGTCGCCGAACGAGGGGTCGAGCTCTGCTGCTTGATGCATCAGAGGGGATGTACGTCGTCGGCCTGCAAGCCTTTCAGGCCTTGTACGACGATGAACGACACCCTCTGTCCTTCCTTCAGGGTCTTGAAACCCGTTGTCTGGATGGACCGGAAGTGCACGAAAACGTCGGCACCCGTTTCCGGGGCGATGAAGCCGAATCCCTTCGCGTCGTTGAACCATTTGACCGTGCCGTTCTGCCTTTCCACGCCGTTGTTCATGATGCATCCACTCCATGGTTTGCCGATGGCGGCTCGGATGGAACCGCCGTGTCCAGCTTATGCCCGGCGTTGCCGCGCCGGGGGATGACGGTGCTCGTCCAGATGGCGTAATCCCGAAACGAAAAAAGCCGCCGGATCGCGCCGGCGGCTTCTTCGTTGCCCAATATGCGTAGCGCTTACTGCCCGCGCATGCGGCCCTGGAAGCGCGGTGCGCCGTTGCCCATGTGGGGCAGGCGGATCTTGCCGATGGCGCTGATGCGCTCTTCCGCCATGCGGTCCGCGGCCTTGTAGGTCGGGATGTTGTCGCGGGCGGAGATCTCGAAGATGCGGCCGACGTTGTAGTAGATCGTGCGCATCATGCGCATGGCGCGCTCGCGGTTGTAGCCGTCGATCTCCAGCGACACGTTCATTACGCCGCCTGCGTTCACCGCGTAATCCGGGGCGTAGACGATGCCACGACGCGCGACTTCGTCACCGATGGCGTCGGTCGCGAGCTGGTTGTTGGCCGCGCCGCAGATGATCTTCGCCTTGATGCGGTCGATCGTCTGCTCGTTGATCGTGCCACCGAGGGCGCAGGGGCTGTAGACATCGGCGTCGACGTCGTAGATCTCGTCCAGGCCCACGGCCTCGCAGCCGAGTTCGTCGACGCAGCGCTGCACCGCATCCTTGTTGATGTCGGTGACGAACACCTTCGCGCCCTGCTCGCGCAGCAGCTTGATGAATTCGCTGCCGACGTGGCCGCAGCCCTGCACGGCGTAGCTGTACTTGCCGACGTCTTCGTTGCCGTGCTTGCTCTGCAGCGCGGCCATCAGGCCTTGCAGCGTGCCGAAGGCGGTGAACGGCGAGGGATCGCCCGAACCGCCGTGCACCTGGTGCACACCGGTGACGTATTCGGTCTCGCGGTAGACGTATTCCATGTCGTTGACGTCGATGCCGACGTCCTCGGCCGTGATGTAGCGGCCGTTGAGCGAGTTGACGAAACGGCCGAAGGCGCGGAACAGCGCCTCGGACTTGTCCTTGGAGGGATCGCCGATGATCACGGCCTTGCCGCCGCCGAGGTTCAGGCCGGCCACCGCGTTCTTGTAGGTCATGCCACGCGACAGGCGGAGCACGTCGTTGACGGCATCCTGCTCGGTCTTGTACGGCCACATGCGCAGGCCGCCCAGGGACGGGCCAAGCACGGTGTTGTGGATCGCGATGATGGCCTTCAGGCCCGCGTCCTTGTTATGGCAGAAGACGACTTCTTCGTGGCCCGTGTTGGCGATGGTTTCGAAAATCATCGAACGCTAACTCCAGTCTCAAGCGGCAGCAGCACCGCCCTCTAGGTGAAAACCGGCGGTGGGGACCACCGGTGGATGATTGTGACCGTCCAAAAAAATCGCCCCGGCCTGCGAGGCGGGGGCGATATGTCGTGTCAGCTGCCTAGTTTAAACCGTTGTGGCGCTCAGTGTAGGTGCGGCGCAGCACGGGCTCAGCGGTGCCAGTGCGGATCGCGGTACCAGGTCTCCCGCTCGATCCGCCAGCCACGGCCGTACGGGCGCCACACGGGCGGCCGGTAGACATAGCCGGGGCGGCCCGCGTACCAGTGGCCGCCAACCCAGACATAGCGGCTGCCGGCCCAGTTCCAGTAGCCCGGTGCCCAGACATAGCCTGCCCGTGGCGGCGGAACGCGCTCGAAGCGCGGCGGCGGCGGACGGTTGCTCACGGTGACCGACACATATTCCCTTGCGGCGGCGGGCGGGGTGTAGCTCGCGGCGCCGACGGCCAGGCCCAAGGCGGCGACGGCGGCGAGGGTGCGGGTCAGGGTGGTCATGGCGTGCTGTTCCTCCGGGACGTCCGCGGATGCGGATTCGTGCGCCAGAACGCGGGCTCCAGGGGCGAGGTTGACCAGTACCCGGTGTGAGCGTTCAGGTTCGTGAAAAGCCCGGATGCGGGATAATCCAAGAGGCTTACCCCACCGGCCCCTCCATGAAACCACCTCGCCGCTTCGGCGCCCGCACCATCGCGACCCTTCTGGGCATCCGTGTCGCGTATCGGCTCGGCAGCCGCCTTTTTCCCAAGCGGACCGTCGTCCATGCGGCACGGGTCTTCCAGACGCCGCTACCGAGCAGCCGTGAACGCGCGACAAGCGCCTTGGCGGCGATGTCGGCCCGCCGGGAAACCGTGGAGGTCGACGGCATCCCGATCGCCACGTACGTCTGGGGCGACCCGTCGGTACAGCCTTACGTCTTGCTGGTGCACGGCTGGTCGAGCATGGGCTTGCGCTGGGAGAACTGGGCGGCCCGCCTTCTCGCCCGTGGCTGGGCTGCCGTGGCGTTCGACCAGCCAGGCCACGGGCATAGTGGAGGCATGCTGTGCACGTTGCCCGATTTCGCTCGCACCGTGGGAGCGATAGGGCGCCACTACGGCGGCGCGGAGGGTGTGGTCGCCCATTCCCTGGGCGGTGCGGCGGTCACGCTCGCGCTGGACAATGGATGGACGGCGAAGCGCGTCGTCTTGATCGCGCCCGCCGCCGATCCGCAGGCGGCGACGCGACGGTTCGCGCGTTTCGTGCGGTTGGGCGAACACCTCAGGCCGGCATTGCACGATGTGCTCGCGGAGCGCACCGGCGTCCTTATCGACGACCTGCATATCCGCCACCACGCGCCGAAGCGGACCCAGCCCTTGCTGGTCGTGCACGACGTGTCGGATCGTGACGTGCCGGTGGGCGAGGGCGAACTGTATGCCAGCCTCTGGCCGGGGGCGAAGTTGCTCAGGACGGAGCGCCTGGGCCATCGGCGGGTGGTGGACGATGAAACGGTGGTGGCGGCCTCGTTGGCGTTCTTGTCGGACTGACTTCATCGCGACGCCTGCGCTGCACCGCACCAAAGGCCATCGGCGCCTCCGCAGTAGAATCGACAGGTTCCCCACCGTTGTCGGTCTTCCCCGGAGTTTCCATGAGTTCGCAGCCCAAGCACATCCCCGCCAGCAGCACGGACGCGGAGGCGACACCGCTGCGTTTCGTCACGGCGGCGAGCCTGTTCGATGGCCACGACGCGGCCATCAACATCATGCGCCGGATCATCCAGAGCCAGGGCGCCGAGGTCATCCACCTGGGCCATAACCGCTCGGTGGAGGACGTGGTCCGCGCGGCGCTGCAGGAAGACGCCGACGCGATCGCGTTGTCGTCGTACCAGGGCGGCCACGTCGAGTACTTCAAGTACATGGTCGACATGCTGCGCGAGCGCGGTGCCGCCCATGTCCGTGTGTTCGGCGGTGGCGGCGGCACGATCACGCCGGAAGAGATCAAGGAACTCCAGGCCTATGGCGTGGAGCGCATCTACCATCCCAACGATGGCATGAAGCTCGGCCTCACCGAGATGATCGAGGACGTGATGTCGCGGACGCGCGCCGCGGTGAAACAGCGCGTGGAAGCAGCGCCGGCGGCCGCCTCCGTCGAGGACGAGATCTCCATCGGTGCCATGCTCTCGGCGATCGAGGAAGACCGGTTCACCGAGGAAGAACTCGCACGCCTGCGCAAGGCGTGGAAGCTCGCCGGCGGCAAGACGCCGGTGCTCGGCCTCACCGGCACGGGTGGTGCGGGCAAGTCCTCGGTGGTGGACGAATTGCTGTTGCGCTTCCTCCACGCCTTCCCGGATAAGCGTATCGCCGTGCTCGCCGTGGACCCCACCCGCCGACGCAGCGGTGGCGCGTTGCTGGGCGATCGCATCCGCATGAACTCACTGCGCAGCCCGCGCGTCTACATGCGTTCGATGGCCACGCGACGCCAGCACGCCGCGACCTCCATCGTGCTGCACGATTGCATCGATTTCCTCAAGGCCCAGGCGTACGACCTGGTGATCGTCGAGACCGCCGGCATCGGCCAGAGCGATTCGGAAATCGTCGATCTCGTCGACTTCCCGGTCTACGTCATGACCAGCGAATACGGCGCGGCGAGCCAGCTCGAGAAGATCGACATGCTCGACTTCGCCGAGCTGGTGGTGCTCAACAAATTCGACAAGCGGGGCGCCGAAGACGCGTTGCGTGACGTGCGCAAGCAGTGGAAGCGCAACCGCATCGCCTTCCAGCTGGCCGACGAGAACGTGCCGGTGTATCCGACGATCGCCAGCCAGTTCAACGATCCGGGCGTGACCTGGATGTTCGCCAACCTGTGCCGCCTGCTTCGCGAGAAGCTCGCGCTGCCGGCGGGCGAGTGGACTCCCGAGGTGGACACCAGCCTGCGCGAGCCGCGCGCGACGGTACTGATCCCGGGCAACCGCGTCCGCTACCTGGCCGAAATCGCCGAGCAGGGCCGCGGCGTCAACGGGACGATCGCCAGGCAGGCCGAGGCGGCAAGCAAGGCACAGCATTATTACGAGTCGCTCAAGGACATCGGCGACGACGCCTTGCCCCGCGCCTTCGACCTCTACGACCACGACCTGCTCGTCGTCGACGGCGACCGTTCGCTGGCCACGCTGCGCCAGCGCTACAACGAGGCGGTGCGCGAACTTTCCAGCGAAGCCATCAACCTGCTCCGTGAGTGGCCATCGCGATTCGAATCGGTCACCGCCGAGTTCAACGAATACCAGGTGCGCGACAAGGTCATTCGCGTCGAGAACTATCGTGAATCCCTGAGCCACCAGAAAATCCCGAAAGTGTCTCCGCCGAAGACGAAGGACTGGGGCGACCTCCTGTCCTTCCTCATGCGCGAGAACCTGCCCGGGCATTATCCGTACACGGGTGGCGTATTCCCGTACCGCCGCGCGGGAGAGGACCCCACCCGCATGTTCGCCGGCGAGGGTACGCCGGAACGCACCAATCGCCGCTTCCATTACCTTTCGCTGGGAGGCGCGGCCGCGCGCCTGTCGACGGCGTTCGACTCGGTCACGCTGTACGGCGAAGATCCGGCGCCGCGTCCCGATATCTACGGCAAGATCGGTAATTCAGGCGTGTCCATCGCGACGCTGGACGACATGAAGAAGCTCTATTCGGGCTTCGACCTGTCGGCTCCCTCGACGTCGGTGTCGATGACGATCAACGGGCCCGCGCCGATCATCCTCGCCATGTTCATGAACACGGCGATCGACCAGAACGTGGAGAAGTACCTCAACGAGGACGCCTCCCGCTGGGAGATGGCCAACGCGCGCATCGCCGAGTTGTATCCCGATGGCAACCGCCCTCGTTACAACGGCGACCTGCCGAAGGGCAACGACGGCCTCGGGCTCGGCCTGCTGGGTGTGTCGGGCGAGGAAGTGGTCGATCCGGAGACCTACGCCCGGATCAAGGCATACACGCTGGCGACCGTGCGCGGGACCGTCCAGGCCGACATCCTGAAGGAAGACCAGGCGCAGAACACCTGCATCTTCAGCACGGAGTTCGCCCTGCGCATGATGGGCGACATCCAGCAGTATTTCGTCGACCACAAGGTACGCAATTTCTACTCGGTATCGATCTCGGGATATCACATCGCCGAAGCGGGCGCCAACCCGATCAGCCAGCTGGCCTTCACGCTGTCGAACGGATTCACCATCGTCGAGTATTACCTCGCGCGTGGCATGAAGATCGACGATTTCGCGCCGAACCTGTCGTTCTTCTTCTCCAACGGCATGGACCCGGAATACACGGTGATCGGCCGCGTCGCGCGCCGCATCTGGGCCCGTGCCATGCGCGAGCGCTACGGTGCCAGCGCACGCAGCCAGATGCTGAAGTACCACATCCAGACCTCCGGCCGTTCGCTGCACGCGCAGGAGATCCAGTTCAACGACATCCGTACCACGTTGCAGGCCCTGTACGCGCTGTTCGACAACTGCAACAGCCTGCACACCAACGCCTATGACGAGGCGATCACCACGCCGACCGAAGAGAGCGTGCGTCGTGCCGTGGCGATCCAGCTGATCATCAATCGCGAACTGGGGCTCAACTTCAACGAGAACCCCTGGCAGGGCAGCTACGTCGTGGACGAGCTGACCGACCTGGTCGAGGAAGCCGTATACAAGGAGTTCGAGGCGATCAGCGAGCGCGGCGGCGTGCTCGGCGCGATGGACACGATGTACCAGCGCGGAAAGATCCAGGAAGAATCGATGTACTACGAGCACAAGAAGCACGACGGCTCGCTTCCGCTCATCGGCGTCAATACCTTTCTGCCCAAGGATCACGGCGGCGAGATTGCCACCGAGATCGAACTGATCCGCTCCACGGAAGAAGAAAAAGGCCAGCAGATCGACAACGTGCTGCTTTACGGCAAGGCCCGCAACCGGCTTGCACCGGAGAGCCTCAAGGTCTTGCAGAAGACCGCCCGCGAGCGCCGCAACGTGTTCGAGCAGCTGATGGAAGCGGTGAAGAACAACTCGCTGGGCCAGATCAGCCACGCGCTGTACGACGTAGGCGGCGAATACCGCCGCAATATGTGAACCGGTGGGAGCCGACAGGGTCGGCTCCCACTGGGCAGTCGCGACACAAGGCCACCGCCGGATTTGAACTCGACACGCGGTTCGTAGTCCCATGGGGGCTTGGTTTTCGCGGGAGCAGCAGGTTGAGCAGACAGTCATCGGGTTCGAAATGGGTCGCGGCGTTGCTGGTCGTGACGATCGCCGTGATCATCGGCGTGTTCGTTTATCGCGAGAAGCAGGCGCGGGAAGCGGCCTCCGCACCGCCGTTCGCCGTTGCCGGATCGTCGTCGTCGGCAGCGTCGACAGCCGTGCACGATGCGACGTTGCCGCAGCATCCCATCGGCGGTCCGGCGACCGCTTCCACGGCATCGTTGCCGCCGCTCGACCAGAGCGATGACGAGATCCTTTCCGGCTTGCTGGCGCTGGCCAGCGATGGTGCGCTGAAGTCGGTCTTACGCACCGACGCCATCGTCTCGCGCATGGTGGCGACGATCGACGCGCTGCCGAAGCAGAGCGTCGGCATGAATGTCGTGCCCCTGCGCACGCCCACGGGGCGCTTCCAGGTCGTGTCGGACGACGGCAATTTCGTCGCCTCGAAGAAGAATGCCGAACGCTATGCGACCTATATGTACGTCGCGGAGCGGATCGATCCCAATGCGGCGGCCGCCTGGTACAAGCGTAACTATCCGCTGTTCCAGCAGGCCTACCGCGACCTGGGAACCAACGGGTATTTCAACGACCGCCTGGTCGAGGTCATCGACCACTTGCTCGCCGCGCCCGAACCGAAGGGAAACCAGCAGCTGATTCCCGCGAAGGAGGGGTACGTCTATGCGAATCCCGCGCTGGAACAGCTGTCGGTCGGGCAGAAGTTCATGATGCGCGTGGGGCCGGAGAACGAAGGGAAGCTCAAGACGAAGCTGAGGGCCTTGCGCGAAGCGGTGGTTGCGCAGCCGACGGCATCAGGTTCGGTGGGTGATGCGGGGGCTGGTCCGCGGTAGTGCGGGAGGAAAGCATCGCCGACAAGTCGGCTCCCACAAGGGCCTAGGGGCATCGCCGACAGGGTCGGCTCCCACCATGGCCCGCGGACCTGCTAACCCGGTGGGAGCCGACCCTGTCGGCGATGCGCCCGTCAGGGCGCCTTCTTCGACGGATCGCGCACCGGCACGTTGATATTGCAGAGATCGATCTTGCCAGCCGGTCGTGTATAGAATGCATCCTGACGATTGCGCTTGGCCTCGATCACGGCGGCGAACGTCTTGCTGTCCGTACGCAGCACCTGTATCGGCGTGCGCTCGGCTTCCGGAACATCCGCGGCGAGGCGCACGTTCTTGATCGTCACGCGTTGCTCCGGCTTGTCGTAGAAGCCCATCGGTTCGCCGCCGCGCGGATAGGCGGAGAGGATCTCCATGCCCTTGATGACCTTGCCTGCGACGGCGAGGTTGCGGTCGAGGTTGCGCGGCGCCTGGCCGATGATCGCGTAGAGCGAACTGCCGTTGCCGCTCTCGGCACCGGTATCGCGCGCGACACCGACCGTGCCGTAGCAATGGGTGATCCAGGCCTCGCCCTTGCCATCGCGGGCGACCGGGAAGCCGTCGGAAAAGCCGACCTCGGGTGCGTAGACGTCGCCGTCCTGAAGCCTGGTGAATGGATAAGCCTTGCCACCCTTGCGGGTGAACTCCGGTGCCAGGGTTTCCTTCGCCGTGCCGAGGCTCTTCGCCTTCTTCTTGTCGTCACCGTCCGGGTCGCCCCACTGCGTGACGAAGTTGTCCTGGACGCGGATCACCTGGGTACCGTCGAAGTAATGCTCGCGGATCAGCGTGCGGATGTTCGCCGCGTGCAGCGGCGACCAGTCCTGGGCGAGCTCGATGATCACCCGGCCCTGCGGCAGGTCCATGTAGACCAGGTTCTGCGGATCGGGCGTGCGCCATTCCGCGGGTGTCGACTTCGCCAGGAGCTCCTTGGGCGTGGGCGTCTTCTTGGCTTCTTCCGCCACGGCGGGCAGGGCGAGGGCGAGCGCGAGCGCAAGGCAGGTACGAGCGAGCATGGGATCCCCAAGGTGTGGTTGGCCAGGCGACGTTAGCAGAGCCCGGCTCGCTCCCGCCATGGCTAGAGACCCAGGATGGCCTTCGGTTCCAGATAGGCCTCCAGTCCGAAGCGGCCGTACTCGCGTCCGATGCCAGACTGCTTGAAACCACCGAACGGCGCCTTCGGGTCGTGGGCCAGCGTGTTCACCATGACACGGCCCGCATCGATGCGGGAGGCCATGCGGAGTGCACGGCGGGTGTCGCTGGAGAAGACATAGGCTTGCAATCCATACGGCGTGTCGTTGGCGATCGCGATCGCGTCTTCCTCGTCGTCGTAAGCGATGATCGAAAGCACCGGCCCGAAGATCTCCTCGCGCGCGATGGCCATGTCATTGCGCACGTCGGTGAACAAGGTAGGGCGAACGAGCCATCCGCGCGCGTAACCATCAGGCCGGCCCTCACCGCCGGCGAGCAGTCGCGCGCCTTCCTCGACACCCTTGCGGATATAGCCCTGCACGCGCTGCCATTGTCTTGCACTGACCATGGGACCGACGGTGGTGGCGGGATCGTTGGGATCGCCCGAGACGACCGCATCGACGGCGTTCTTCGCCATGGCTTCGAACTCGGCCACCCGCGAACGCGGCACGAGGATGCGCGAGCCGGCGATGCATGCCTGCCCGCTGTTGTTGAAGCCCGCCATGATCGTCAGCGGCACCACCCGCGCGAAGTCGGCGTCGTCGAGGATCACGCTGGGCGACTTGCCGCCCAGTTCGAGCGTGATGCGCTTGATCGTATCGGCACCCGCCCGAAGGATGCCCTTGCCGACCGCCGTCGATCCGGTGAAGGAGATCTTCGAGACATCGGGGCTGCCCACGATCTCGGCGCCGACGACATCGCCGCGGCCGGTCACGATGTTGAACACGCCGGCGGGTGCCCCGGCTTCGTGCAAGGCCTCGGTGACGATACGCGTCTGCAACGCGCTCATCTCGCTCGGCTTGATGACGGTCGTACATCCTGCCGCGATCGCGGCGGCGAGCTTGCCGCAGATGAAGCCGGCGTTGCTGTTCCACGGCGTGATGAGCCCGGCGACACCGACGGGTTCCATGACCACGGTGGACGACCCCATGCGACGCACGAAATCGAACTCGCGCAGCGTGGCGATGGCGTCGAGGAACACGCTGGACGCGTGCCCGGTCATCCAGCTGCCGCGCGATACCGGCGCACCGTATTCCTCGCGAATCGCGGTGAAGAGGTCGTCCTCGCGTGCGACGACCGCGTCGTGCATGCGCTGGAGCAGGGCGATGCGTTCGTCGATCGTGGTCCTGGAGAACGTGGAGAAGGCGCGCTTGGCCGCGGCGATCGCGCGTCGGGCGTCCTCGGCATCGGCCAGCCGGACCGTTCCGATGACTTCTTCTGTAGCGGGGTTGAAGAGTTCGAAACGCTCGTCGCCGTGCGGGGTGACGAAGGCTCCGTCGATGTAGATGTGTTCGATCGCATGCATGGGGAAGTCCTCGAAAGCCGCTCCGAAGCGGGCGGCGCCTTCCAAGGGTGCGGTCGCCGCATTAATCTGATAAGACGGATAAATTCAAATGGCTTGTTAAGCGGAGACGGATAATGCGCCCGGGACTCACCGAACTCGAAGCCGTGCTCGCCGTGGCCCGGCAGGGAAGCTTCCGCGCCGCCGCCGCGTCGCTGGAGATGTCCACCTCCGCGCTCAGCCAGTCCGTGGCCTCGTTGGAATCCCGCCTGGGCACGCGGCTCTTCCACCGGACCACCCGCAGCGTCCGGCTCACCGAGGCGGGGGAGCGGTTCGTGGCCGAGGTGGGTCCGGCCCTCGCCGACATCCGTGGCGCGATCGAACGGATCAGCGACCACGGCGAGACCCCGACCGGCAGCTTGCGCATCAACACTTCGGTCGGCGCGGCGCGGCGCGTCATGGGTCCGTACCTGATTCCCTATCTTCGGCGATATCCGAAGGTGCGGCTGGACCTCGTCACCGAGGACCGCCTGATCGACATCGTGCGTGAAGGCTTCGATGCCGGATTCCGCACCATGGACACGGTGCCGGGCGACATGATCGCCGTGCCGTTGGGGCCCCCGGTGCGTTTCGCCGTCGTGGGATCGCCGGACTACTTCGCCCGGCATGGCCGGCCAGCGACCCCGGCGGATCTTGCCCGGCATACGGGCATCCGCGCGCGCATGCCCGCCGGCCACATCTATCACTGGGAGTTCGAGCGGCACGGTGAAGCATCGACGGTGGACGTCGACGGCACGCTGACCCTCGACGAGCCGCAACTGATGCTCGACGCGGCGCGGGCCGGCCTCGGCCTGGCCTATCTGGCCGAGTTCAACGTGGCGGAAGACCTCGCCACGGGCCATCTCGAACGGGTGCTGGAGGACTGGACGCCACCCTTCGACCGCCTGTGCCTGTACTACCCGGGGCGGCGCCACGTGCCAGCCGCCCTGCGCGCCCTGGTCGACCTCATCAGGGAGACGGGCTGAGCGCATGGGCCAAGGGTCATGGCAAACCTTTGCGACGCCGGAGGCATCCTTTCCGTAAGTTTCCACGACCCGGATCGTCCATGCGCCGTCGCCTTGTCCTGTTCACCTTCCTTTGTGTCGCCAGCGCCGCCGCGCATGCGGAGGTGACGATCGATGGCCACATCGATCCCGCCGAATGGGCGGGTGCGAAACGCATCGTCGACTTCCGCGACACCCAACCCAAGACAGGCAAGCCCGGCAGCCAACCCACGGAGGCCTGGATACTGTCGACGCCGAAAGGCCTGGCCGTGGCGATCCGCGTGACGCAGTCGGCCGACATCCCCCGCTCGCGCCAACAGGCCCGGCGCGACGAGAACGCCCTGGTCGACCGCATCAACGTGATGGTCGACTTCGATGCCGATGGCCGCGTCGGCTACGACTTCGAGGTGAAGTCGCAAGGCGGCGTCGCGGACGAGGTGATCACCAACGAATCCGACTTCAGCTACGACTGGGACGGGCGCTGGGACCACGCGGTCAGCGAAGACGCCGAAGGCTACTCGGTGGAAGTGCTGATCCCCTGGTACATCGCTCCGATGCGCAAGGCCAACGGCGATACGCGCACCATTGGCCTGTACATCGACCGGGTGATCGGCAGCACGGGCGAGCGCATGGCATGGCCGGCGGTGAGCTTCGATAACGGCCGCTTCCTCTCCAACTTCCAGCGCGTGGAACTGCCGGCGTATTCCCAGGCGCTGTTCGCCGTCACCCCGTACGTCGTGGGAAAGGTGGATCGCGCGCATGGCGGGACTTCCTTCGAGCAAGGCGCCGACATCATCTGGAAGCCGAACGGGCAGACCCAGCTCACGGCGACGGTCAATCCCGACTTCGGCCAGGTGGAAAGCGACGACCTCGTCGTGAACTTCTCGCCGGAGGAAACCTTCTTCACCGACAAGCGCCCCTTCTTCACCGAGAACCAGGGCATCTTCGATTTCAGCCTGCTCGATGACGATTCGCAGCTGGTGTACACGCGGCGTGTCGGTGGCGCCTCGGACGATGGCCACGGCGCAGCCGACATCTCGGCCGCGGTGAAGGTGAACGGCAGCGTCGGTTCGACCAGCTACGGCATCCTCACCGCGCAGGAAAAGGGCGATGCCGGGCGCACGTTCGGCGCGTTCCGGCTCAGCCAGAACGTGGGCACGCAAACCTTCGGCATGCTCGCCACGCGGGTGAACCACCCCTACCTCGACCGCGACGCGAACGTGCTCGGCTTCGACCACCGCTGGCAACCGAACGCGGCCTTTTCCATCACCAGCAACGTGGTCGGCAGCAAGATCGACCAGCCGAAGGCGGACAGTTCCGGCCTCGGTGCGACCAGCATCGCCTTCTGGGAAATGAACGATGTCTGGAGCCAGCAATGGCTGGGCATGTACTTCGGCCGCCGCCTGGACATCGACGACTTCGGTTACCTGCCGCGCAACGACATGGAATACCTGCATTGGGAGGTTCGCCAACGCGTGACCGGATTGCCGGAGGATTCCGCGTACACCTCGCACATGTGGCACTACCGCATTTCGGCGCTCGATAACACGGAAGGCCGCGTCGTGCACCGCCGCTTCCGCATCCTGCGTGACAGCCAGCGCCGCGACGGTGGCGAGGAGGTATGGCGGCTGGACGCGTTCACATCCGCCTACGACGACCTGCTCACCCGCGGCGGCAACGCGCTTCACACGCCGCCCACGGCCAAGCTCACCTATGAACGCGAGCGGCCACGCATCGGGCGGTGGGCATGGGAAGCGGAAGGTTTCATCAATGGCAACCAGCTCACCGGTTACCACCGCCTCGGCTATTACTTCAAGTTCACGCCCACCTATTTCATCACCGACGCCTTCAGCGTGTTCGCCGGCGCCAGTTACGAGTGGGACCCCAACTGGCTCATCTGGCAACACGACAACCTGGTGGGCGCGTTCGATGGACGCACCATCGGCATCGACAGCGGCGTGAACTGGAACCTGGGCAACAAGCAGGAATTGCGCGTCAAGCTGCAGACCCTGGCGGTCGGCGCGAAACTGCGCCAGGGTCTGGAGATCACGCCGACGGGCGGCGCGGTGCCCAGCAACGAGCCGGTGGACGACCTGGGTGTCGCCAACCTCGGCTTCCAGATTCGCTATCGTTACGAGATCGCGCCCTTGTCGAACCTGTACATCGTCTACAACCGCGGCGGCTACATGGACGATACCAACGACGATGTCGTCACGCAGTTCCGCCGTGGCTTCAGCCTGAAGGACGTGAACGAGGGACTGGTGAAGGTGGCCTACCGCCTGGAGTTCTAGAGGGCGCTTAGAGGCCCGCTTCACATCCGCTGTGGCATTCCTCCAGCCAGGGACGGCTCATGGAGATCGTTGTGCCACATCGCGCGAACCCCAGGCCAGGGCGGACCATCGGTGAACACGGCGTCATCGGCAACCTTGACACCGCGGCGCTGGTCGCCATCGATGGCAGCATCGACTTCATGTGCTGGCCGCACCTGGACAGCCCGACGATCTTCGCGGCGCTGCTCGATCCGGAGAAGGGCGGCGCATTCTCGGTGACGCCGGACCTCGATGGCGCGCACCGCATGCAGCTCTATATTCCCGAGACCAACGTGCTCAGCACACGCTGGATGTCCATGCACGGCAGCGTCGAGTTGACCGACTTCATGCCCCATCCGGAGACAGGGACACGTGTTCCGCGCTGCGTGGTCCGCCGCGTCCGCGTATCGCGCGGCGGCGTGCGCATCCGTGCATGCTGCCGGCCGCGTCTGGACTACGCGAAGCGCGTGCCCGACGTCGCGACGTATGGCGACACCGTGGTCTTCCACGACGGCCCCCATTCACTGCGCCTGGGTGCGAGCGTACCGCTGCTGCCCGGTGACGGAGAGGCGGGTGCGGAGTTCGAACTGGAACGGGGCGGGGAAGCCTGGTTCGTGCTGTGCGACGAGTCGTGCGATCCGCTCGATGCCGCGGAATGCCTTGCGGCCCTCGAAGCCACGGCCGATGCATGGCGACGCTGGACACGCCGGTCGAACTACCGCGGACGTTGGCGCGAAAGGGTGGATCGTTCGGCGCTCGTGTTGAAGCTGCTTACGTCGCACGCGCACGGTTCCATCGCCGCGGCCGCCACGTTCGGCCTGCCCGAAGCCACGGGCGCCGAGCGTAACTGGGATTACCGCGCCACCTGGGTCCGTGATGCCTCGTTCACGGTCTACGCCTTCATGCGCCTTGGCTATGTGGACGAGGCGGAACAGTTCCGCCGATGGACCGAGGACCGGATCATGGCGCTGGACGCAGACGCGGCCTTGCGTGTCATGTATGCGCTCGACGGCGAGGAAGCGATGGAGGAGGGAACGCTCGACCACCTCGCCGGTTATGCCGGCTCGCGCCCCGTGCGCATCGGCAATGGCGCGCGCACGCAGACCCAGCTGGACATCTTCGGCGAACTCATGGATAGCATCTACCTGTCCAACAAGTACGGCTCGGCGATCAGCCACGCGGGTTGGGCGCACGTGCGGCGTCTGGTCGATCACGTGCGCGAACGCTGGGGTGATGCCGACGAGGGCATCTGGGAAATTCGCGACGAGCCGCGCCATTTCCTGCATTCGCGCCTGATGTGCTGGGTGGCGCTGGACCGTGCGGTACGCCTTGCAGGCAAGCGTTCCTTGCCCGGTCCGGTGGGGGAATGGGCGGCCGAGCGCGACCGCATCGCCGAGGATATCTGGGCGAATTTCCGTCATCCGGAACACGGTTATTTCGTGCAGGCCCGTGGCGGCGAGGACCTGGATGCCTCGTTGCTGATGATGCCGCTGGTTCGCTTCGTCTCGGCGACCGATCCGGTGTGGTTGAAGACGCTGGATGCGATCGGCGAGCAACTCACCGATGACGGACTGGTCTTCCGCTATCGCAACGCGGATGGGCTGGAGGGTGGCGAAGGCGCTTTCACCACGTGCACGTTCTGGTACGTGGAATGCCTGGCGCGGGCGGGGCGCCTGCACGAAGCGCGTGAAGTGATGGCACGCGGCGTCCTCTATGCGAACCATCTCGGTCTTTTTTCAGAAGAGCTCAGCCTGCTCGGCGAGCCGTTGGGCAACTTCCCACAGGCGCTCACCCACCTGGCCTTCATCAGTGCCGCGTACTACCTCG
>Ga0307412_10000457_pt1 | contig 24624 bp, 26 predicted proteins | sample DK1Cmetagenome_3_FD_203823 | JGI IMG/M metagenome (GOLD analysis project Ga0307412, IMG submission 203823) | Maize rhizosphere microbial communities from greenhouse at UC Davis, California, United States - DK15-C-1 | ecosystem: Host-associated > Plants > Roots > Rhizosphere > Soil | place: USA...
GCGGCGACGATGTCGAAAATTTCTGCACGGTCAGTCATGCGGCCGGTCCTTAGATTGATCGGTCGCAGGTGCCAAGCGAATGCGGCGAAACCGGGCCCGTGGCGGGGCACTGCCCGAAAGGTCAGGCCGCTGCCGCCGCGTCCTCGCTCCCCGCCGTCAGCACGCCATGGACCCACAGGTCCATCTGCCCGGCGATCTTCTGCAGCAGGCTCGGATGGAAATGGGTCACATCGGCCATTTCGTCGGGGTGATCGAGTATGTCCGCCACGTCCAGCAGGAAGACGCGATCGGGATTCTCGCGCGCCATCCGCCGCCAAACGGCGTTGAAGATGCGCGCGCGCTCCGGCGAGTGGTTGAGGCCCAGCCGGTATTTCTCGATCGGCGCATCCTCGGGCGGCAGCACCACCAGCATCCGCAAATCGTTCTCGATCAGGTGGATGCACAGCCGCAGCACGCACGTCTGGTACAACCCGATTTCCAGCAAATGCCATTTCTGCGGCCAGCGCACGTCGAGATAATCGACCGTGGCGCCATAGACGAGGAAAGGCGGAAAGCGCTGATCCTTGTAACTGCCGTCCTCCATCATCCGCAGCGCGAACAGCCGCGGATTGTTGTCGAAGTCGATCGCCGGGCGGAAGCGGCTGTAATGGGCGATGCCGCCGGACTGGCAATCGAACATGATGCGGATCGCCGGCTCCATCACCGGCTCGGCCAGCAGTTCGGCGCGGATCGCGGCGCGGACCTCGGGCTCGTCGAAGCCGTGATCCTGGATCCAGTCGGGCTTTACCTGGCTGAACCGGCCGTCGAGCGCGCTGAAATCGGCATCCGGCCAGGTCACCCGGATCTTGCCGAGCGCATATTCCTCCAGCCCCATGTGCATCGCGCGGCAGGAGAAGGTGAAGTGCACCAGCCGCTGATCGATGCGATCGTACATGACGAAACCGACCAGCCCGTAGCGGCCATATTTGTCCCAGGCGAAGATCGACCAGCTATCGTGCCGGGTGACGTTGATGATGTCGAGCTCGAGCGCGGCGGCATCGACGCGGGACTGGGTGTAGTTGAGCTGGTTGGCGCGGTTGATCAGTTCGGCGATGCGCGGCACGAACTCGAGATTGTCCATGATAAACGGTGCGCAGACGCACAGGCCCGAGGCGCGGAGGAAATCCTCGTTCGACTGGCCGGCAACGGCCGTGCGGTCGCGCTTCTTCGATTCGAGCAGGCGATAGTCGGCAACGCGGCTGCGCGTTCCGGCCTGCAGCGCCAGCAGGCCCGCCAGCTGATCGTCCGCATCCGGGGCGGTGGCGTCCAGCGTCTGGATGTCGGGAAGCGCGTGGCGCACCGCGCCCAGATTGTGTGGATTATCGTCGATGAACAGCACATTGGCAGGCCGGAGCTGCATGTCCTCGATGATCCCGCGGATCGCCTCCGGCTTGGGGGTAAAGGCGATGTGCGGGAAGACGAACTCATCCCACAACCCGAATGCCTCCAGCCGGGCGCGTGCCGCTTCGAAATCGTTCTTCGAGCAGATCGAAGAGACCACGCCGCGCGCGTTGAAGGCGCGGACCAGTTCGGCCCGCGGTTCGAACAGCGCCACGTCATCGCCGTCGGCGAGCGTGCCCCGCCACAGCGTGTCGTCGAGATCCCAGAGGATAAGCTTGATCGGGGCTGTCCACATGTCCTCTTTATAGGATGGTCAAGCCCAGACGGGTCTCAGAGCAGCCCCTCCGCACGGTACCAGCGCGCCGTCTCGACGAGCCCTGCATCGGTCTCCACCTGCGGCGTCCAGAGATTGGCCGGCGCGCGGTGCGCCGGATCGGCCACCCAGTCGGGATGGCAGAAATAGGAGACGCGGTCCGGCGTCAGCTTGGCGCGCTTGCCGCGCAGCAGCCGGTCGATCCGCGCGCCCGCCATCAGCACCGCTTTCGGCAGCGACAGCGCCAGCACGCGCCGCCCCACCGCCCGGCCGATCGCGCGGGCGAAATCGGGGTGACTCCAGCCGCCGTCACGCCCGTCGTCCGGATCGATCTCGCCGGGGAAGCGCTCGGTCACGGCGAGCGCGAGCAGCAATCGCCCGAGATCGCCGACTTCGATCACCGAGATGCGGCCGCCCGGCGGCAGCAGCGCCAGCCCGAAGCGGGCGACGCGGAACAGCTCCAGCATCTCCAGGTCGCCGGGGCCGTAGATCGCGGGCGGACGGACGATCGTCCATTCGAGCCCCGAGGCGCGGACCAGCTTGTCCGCCTCGCCCTTCGACCAGCCATAGGCCGAAAGCTGCGGCTCGCGGCTGGCAAGCGACGAGACATGCACGAACCGGCGCACGCCCGCCCCCTTGGCGGCGGCGAGCATGTTGGCGGTGCCGGTGATATTGCCGTGCGCGAACCCTTCGCGGTCGGGCGCGTTAACCACACCGGCGACATGAATCACGGCATCGGCGCCGTCGCACAGCTCCGCCAGCGCTCCGATCGCATCGAGGTCGCCGCGCACCCAGGTCACGCCCTCGCGCGCCGGCTGCTCGCGCCGGGTGAGCGCGCGAACCTGATGGCCGGCCCCCACGGCAAGGTCGATCAGCCGCGATCCGACGAAGCCGGTGCCGCCGGTGATGGCCAGCACGCTCACAGCAGCGCCATGTGGCTGCGGTGGACCAGCGCCGAACGGGGCGAATAGCCGAGAATTTCCGCCAGTTCCTCGCTGCGCTTGCCGACGATCCGGGAGGCATCGACATGGCCGTATTCGGCCAGCCCGCGTGCCAGATGCTTGCCGTCCGGGCCGACCACCACCACCAGATCGCCGCGCGCGAACCGCCCTTCGACGCGCGTCGCCCCGGCGGAGAGGAGGCTGCGCCCCTCCTTCAGTGCCTGCGCTGCGCCGGCATCGATATGCACTACTCCCTTGGCGGTGAGCCCGCCGCGCAGCCAGGCCTTGCGCGCCGCCGCGCCCTTCTGCGCGCGGAACAAGGTGCCCCGCCCGCTCTGCGCAAGGTGCCGGAGCGGATGCGCGATGCGGCCATCGGTGATCGCCAGATGCGCGCCGGCGCTGGTGGCGATCCGCGCCGCCTCGATCTTCGATACCATGCCGCCCGATCCCATGCCGGAGGCCGATCCGCGATCGGCCATCGCCTCGATCCGCTCGTCGATCACCTCCACGAGCGCGATCAGCTGGGCATCGGGATGCGTATTGGGGTTGGCGGTGTAGAGCCCGTCGACATCGGACAGCAGCACCACGCCGTCGGCACTGGCCGCGCTCGCCACCCGCGCGGCGAGCCGATCATTGTCGCCGAAGCGGATTTCCTCGGTCGCGACCGAATCATTCTCGTTGATCACCGGCACCACGCCGAGCCGCAGCAGCCGGTCGAGCGTCGCCGAGACGTTGAGATAGCGTCGCCGGTCCTCGAGATCGTCGAGCGTCACCAGCATCTGCGCGGCGGTGATGCCCTGGTCGTGGAGCAGTTCCGCCCAGATGCTCGACAGCGCGATCTGGCCGGTGGCGGCGGCGGCCTGGGCGTCCTCCAGGCTGGCACGGCCGCCCTTGGGCAGCTTCAGCCGACGTGCGCCGAGCGCGATCGCGCCCGAAGACACGATGACGAGCTGCTGCCCCTCGCGGGCGCGGGCGCCAAGATCGGCCACGAGTGCCGCCAGCCAGTCGCGCCGGATCTGTCCTTCGGGATCAACGAGCAGCGACGAGCCGACCTTCACCACCAGGCGGCTGCAGGTGGCGGGCGAAAACCCGATCGTTTCGGCGGTTGATGCTGCGGACATGCCCGCGCTCTTAGCGATGCGGTCAGCCATCTGTCAAGCCGATCAGACGATCGACTCGCGTTGCAGGTCGCTGCAATGGCCTACCCCACTGGCCGATAGCTGCGCGACGACGGCGTCGCGGGTATCACCGTCGCCCGCGCGGAGCTCCCCCAGCTCGGCCGCGGTCAGCAGCACCACCGGCACCACGCGCACCGGCGACAGCGGCATGTCCTCGATCCGCGTGGCGAAATCGGGGTCGGGGCCGCCGATCAGCACGCCCAGCACGTCGTCGGCGGTCAGGAACTGCGCCGGCAGCCGCGCGGCGATCGCCGCTGAGCTGGACACGTTCGTCAACTCCAGCGGGATCGGACCATGGCGTTCGAGCGGGCGAAGGATGCCCTGCTCCTCGGCGACGATCGCCGCCACCCGCCGCAGCACCTCCAGCATCCAGCCATCGCCGGCGACCTGGGCCGGCGCGCCTTCGCCGGGCCCCTCGACGAACAGCTCGATCTCGAATCCGTTCGTTGCCGCGGTCTCGCCAACCGGATCGGACAGCCCGTCGGTGGCGAGCAGGATCGCGTTCCCGCGATGGACCAGCCGATAGGCCTCGTGTCCGCCCGGCCAGAGCGATCCGGCCGGCGCGGACGAAAGGATGCGGTCGCTCGCCGGTCCCAGCGCCGACCAGAAACGTCCGCGCGCTTCGGCAGAGCGTTCGGCGAGGCTCATGATTCGGTGGGGCTCGGGCGCGCTAACCGCCTGCGCCTTCGCACCAAACAGCCCGCGTAACCAACCGAACGCACCCATCCGCGTCTCTCCCGAAAAGAAATCAGGAGGGTGGCTGTGCCCTAGAAATGCGTCAGACCGGCGACCATGTAACGGGTTCTTCACCATCGCCGAAGGCTTCGTCGGCCGCCCGGTTGTCGTTCGGGCCGATCGCCTCGAGCAACTGGTCGAGCACCCAGTCGACGCCGGTGCCGGCGGCCCCGGATAGCGGAATGACTTGTGCACCGCTCGCTTCTTCGAGCTCGGCCGACAGCGCCGCGATCAGTTCGTCGTCGAGCATGTCGATCTTGTTCAGCGCGACGACCACCGGCTTGTCCGAGAGACCGGCGCCATAGGCCTCCAGTTCGTCGCGGACGACGCGGTAGCTGGTTGCGACATCCTCGTCGTTCGCGTCGATCAGGTGGAGCAGCACGCGGCAGCGCTCGATATGGCCGAGGAAGCGATCGCCAATGCCGGCGCCTTCCGCTGCGCCTTCGATCAGGCCGGGGATATCGGCAACGACGAACTCGCGCTGCTTGTGCCGCACCACGCCCAGCTGCGGACGGGTAGTGGTGAAGGCATATTCGCCCACCTTGGCCTGCGCGTTGGTCACCGCGTTGATGAAGGTCGACTTGCCGGCATTGGGCAGGCCCACCAGCCCGGCATCGGCGAGCAGCTTCAGCCGCAGCCAGACCCAGGCTTCATCGCTGGGCCAGCCGGTGCCGTGCTGGCGCGGGGTGCGGTTGGTCGAGGTCTTGTAGCTGGCATTGCCCCGGCCGCCATCGCCGCCGCGCATGAACACCACGCGCTCGCCGGCCTTAGTGAGATCGAGGAGCAGCGTCCGCTCGTCATCGTCAGCCAGCACCTGGGTGCCCACGGGGACCTGGACCACCAGATCGTCGCCGCCGGCGCCGGTACGGTTCGATCCCGAGCCACCATTGCCGCGCGGGGCGCGGAAATGCTGCGTGTAGCGGAAGTCGATCAGGGTGTTGAGACCCGCGACCGCTTCGAAGATGATGTCGCCGCCCTTGCCGCCATTGCCGCCGTCCGGGCCGCCATATTCGATGAATTTTTCACGCCGGAAGCTCACGGCACCGGGGCCGCCCGCGCCGGAGCGGACGAAAATCTTGGCTTGATCGAGGAAATGCATCGCGGGCCCATATACGTTCGGCGCGATTCGGTCACCCCCGGCAGTGTCGGGACCGGCAACTACGTCAGGCGGTGACACTTTCCGGGTGGCATCGGCGTTCAGCCCGGCTATACGCGACCGGATCGTTTCCGCCTATTTTCCGTTCCATGGGCGGAAGGATCCAAGCTCGAAGGACGTTCAGCGAACAGCATGAATTCGATCGATCGCTACATGGCGCGGCTGATCGCGGTGCCGCTGATCTCCACCCTGATCATCTCCGCGATGCTGCTGGTGCTTGATCGCATGCTGCGGCTGTTCCAGTTCGTCGCGACCGAAGGCGGTCCGGTGAGCGTGGTGTGGCGCATGCTCGCCAACCTGCTGCCCGAATATCTCGGCCTCGGCATTCCGATCGGGCTGATGCTCGGCGTGCTGCTCGCCTTCCGCCGGCTCGCCACCTCGTCGGAACTCGACGTGCTGCGCGCGGTTGGCGTCAGCTACACCCGCCTGCTGCGCGTGCCCTACATGTACGCGATCGTGCTGGCCGCGGTGAACTTCGCGATCGTCGGCTTCGTCCAGCCGACCTCGCGCTACAATTACGAGCAGCTCCGCTTCGAACTGCGCTCGGGCGCGCTGGGCGCCTCGATCAAGGTCGGTGAATTCACCAGCTTCGGCTCGAAGATGACGCTGCGCATCGAATCGAGCCAGGACGAGGGCCGCGATCTGCGCGGCATCTTCGTGGAGATGACCAACAAGGACGGCACCCCGGTGGCGGTAACCGCGCAGAAGGGCCAGTTCCTCCGCGCGGACGATCCCGACACGATCATCTTCCGCCTCACCAACGGCACGCTCGTCCATTACGACAAGACCTCACCGGTGCCGCGGGTGCTGACCTTCACCAGCCACAACCTCCCGATCGAGCTCCCCAAATATGAGCAGTTCCGCAAGCGTGGCGACAGCAACATCGAACGCACGCTGCCCGAGCTGGCGGTGATCGGCCGCAACCGCTCGGCGAACGAGATCGATCGCGAGACCAGCCGCTCCGCCTTCCACTATCGCATGGCGGAAGTGACGACGATGTTCCTGCTGCCGATGCTGGCGGTGGCGCTCGCCATTCCGCCGAAGCGCTCCACCTCGATGCTCGGCGTGTTCCTGTCGATCCTGATGATCGTCACCTACCACAAGGTGAACGAATATGCGCAGGGCGTGGGCAGCCTGGGGCTGATCGATCCGATCATCGCGCTATGGGTACCGTTCTCGATCTTCGCGGGGCTGACCTTCTGGATGTACTATACCGTCGCCTATGTGCCGGGAGGCCAGCCGATCGGTGCGCTGGAACGCGTCTTCGCCAAGATCGGCAAGCTGCTTGGCCGTCTGCTGCCGGGTAGCCGAAGGCGCCGCCGCCGGGCGGAGGCGGCCCGATGAACCCGCGCGCGCTGTTCCCGTCGCCCACCATCTCGCTCTACATGGCGAAGCTGTTCGTGTTCCGCACCTTCGCGCTGCTCGGCGCGCTGGTGCTGGTGCTGACGTCGCTGGATCTGCTGACCGAGTCGGCGAACATCCTCGCGCATCCCGGCAACGGCAATGCGGAGATCCTGCGCTATGTCACGCTGCGGGTGCCGCAGATCGTCTCGACATTCCTGCCCTATTCGGTGCTGGGCGGGGCGATCTTCACGCTGGCGCAGCTGAACCAGAACAGCGAGATCATCGCGCTCAAGTCGGGCGGGCTTTCGGCGCATCAGGTGCTGGCGCCACTGATGCTCTCGGGCCTGGTCGTCGCCGGCATGTCCTTCGTCTTCAACGATCGCATCGTCACCCGCGCCACCTCGACGCTGGAACAATGGAAGAAGGTGGAATACGCGCCGCTCCCGATCGATCGCGGCGACCGCGCCAATGTATGGGTGCAGGCGAACGGCAATCTGATCAACGTCCAGCAGATCAAGGGCAAGGGCGATGCCGCCCAGCTGTACGACATCACCATCTACGAGCGCAGCAAGGGCTCGCTGACCTCGATCCTCACCGCCAAGCACGGCGTGCGCGCGGGCAGTGCCTGGCGGGTCGACGGCGCCAAGCGCTTCGACGTGGCGAGCGGCACGCTGTCGCCGGCCGGGCCCACCATCGTGGCGCAGGGCGTGCGGCCGGACCAGTTCACCCTCGCCCATGTCGACCCCGACTCGGATTCGTTCGCGGAACTGCGCGTGGCGATCGGCGAGCTGAAGGCGGCGGGCCGCCCGACCAAGGCGCTCGAAGGATCGCTGTGGCACAAGCTGTCTGGGCCGCTATCGGCGTTCCTGATGCCGCTGCTCGGCGGCGTCTCGGCCTTCGGCCTGGCGCGTTCGGGCAAGCTGTTCGTCCGCGTGGTGATCGGGATGGCGCTTGGGTTCCTCTATTTCGTCGCGGACAATTTCGCGCTGGCGATGGGCAACCTAGGCGCCTACCCGCCCTTCCTCGCCGCCTGGGCGCCGTTCCTCCTGTTCCTGATGATCGGCGAAGCGGTGCTGCTGCGAACGGAGGAGTAGCTGGACTGGGTCGAAAAGCCCCTCCCCTGAAGGGAAGGTGCTTTCGATGTGCTTCCTATTTCCCCGGATTCGCCTTGGCCCAGTCGAGCGCGCCCTGCAGCGTCGTCACCCACACTTCGTCGCGATGTTGCGCCAGCCACGCGACGAAGGCGCGGTGCTCGGCGTCCGGCACAGCCGTATAGTCCCCGCCGACGCCGTGGAACAGGAACACCGCCCAGCCGCCGCCCTGCTCGGCCTCGCGGACATAGGCGATCATCTTCTCCGCCGTCGCACCCTTGTCGAACGGGCGCGAGGGCACGTGCATCGGGTCAGCGGTGGAGACGTTCGCCCGTGTACTCGCCGGTAGGTCGGCAACCCCGCGCACATAGGTGACGGTGCCGGCCTTGCGCAGATCCTCCAGATAGTCCTTGCCGCCCGCCAGGCTCTGGCCGCACGGCGTCGCGAGGCCGTGGCGATCCTTGCCGTCCAGCGCGCGGAGCAACACGTTCATCTGCGCGATCTCGCGCAGCATGCTCGCGCTCGTATACGCCTCGCTGACATAGCGCGGATCGGCCGGGTAGACGTCGTGCGTACAGGGATGGAAGATGGTGTGGTTGGCAAGCTCGTGCCCGCCTGCCGCGGCCCGGCGCCAGCGATCGACATCCCCCTCCTTCACATTGGCAAGGAAGAAGGTGCCCTTCAGCCCGGCCGCGTCGAGTGCCGGGATGGCGTGGGCAAGCTGCGACTCCAGCGCGTCGTCATAGGTCAGCACCACGGCCGCCTTGGCGCCGTTCGGCCAGCGCGTCTGCGCGCTCGCCGGCACCGCCGCCAGCATCAGTCCCCAAAGCGCCGCCGCGAATGTCGCCCGCATCACCCTCTCCTCCTGTTTGGCGAAGGAGCGTAGCCGCCGCTCCGCGCTACACAAGGGTGCAAAAGAAAAGGGCCGGCGCACCCCTGGTGCCCGGCCCCTCTCTTCGTCTCGCCGGGGCGATCAGCGCTGGCGCATCGTGCCCTGCGCCAGCTTCACCACCAGCCCCGACAGCGTCGGATAATTGGCCTTGTGATAGGCCGAACTCGGATCCAGCACCGCGATGAGCCGGCGATGTGCCTCGCCCAGCGAATGATACGGCACCGCCGGCAGCAGATGGTGCAGCGCGTGGTAGCGCAGGCCCACCGGCGCCCACAAATACGGCAGGAAGCCGGGCTCGGGCACGTTGACGCTGTCGAGATACTGGGCGGTCACCGTCAGCGGCTCGCCTTCGTTCTCCCACAGGTGCGCGACCAGCGTGCGGACCTGGTTGATCACTGCCGACACCGCCACGATGCAGATGTATGCGAGGAACGCGCGCAACGGCAGGATGCCCGCCACGGTGATGCCGATCAGCGTGATCGCGAAGAGGCTCGCGCCCAGCTCCTGCCAGAACCACTGGCGGCGGAACTCGCCTTCGGGCGCCCGGCGCTCGAAGGCCGGGTTGATCTGCAGCCCCGAATAGCGCGCGATAACCAGTCGGCGCAGCTTGGGGAACAGCAGCGACAGCGGCGCCAGTACCGCGAAGCGCAACAGCAGTCCGATCGGCATCAGCACCGAGACGAGCAGGAACAGCGGCAGCGTCCAGGGCTTCATCCGCGCCAGCGGCAGATATTCGGGGTCCTGATCGGTGCCATAGCGAGTGCGCGCGTGGTGGATCGTGTGGATGCCTTCGTACATGAACGACGGCAGCAGCAGCGGAATGCCCACCAGCACGTTCCAGCCCAGCCGGAAGCCGGGCAGCAGCGAATGCTTCAGGTGCGTGATCTCGTGGATGAACAGCTCGGCGCGGTAGAGCGCGAGCACCGCGATCACGCCGCCGATCACCGCCACCCAGGGGGATGGGGCGAACATCGCCGTGGCCATGCCGGCATAGCCGACCGCTGCCGAAAGCAGGCAGTCGGTCCAGTAGAGCGCCTTGTTCGGGGTGTGGAGATCGCGGGTCAGCTCCGCGGCGGCGCGCAGCATGGCGCGGTCGTCGGGAACGCCCGAAAGTCGGATGCGCGCGATCGTCGCCGAGACATCGGCGTCCGGAAGATCGAAGGCTAGCGATTGGGTCATGGGTTCTGCCATTGGCCTTAGATAGTGGCTACAAGGTGGCATTACAGGGCAACGAAGGGGCCGCCTCGCTGCGTTGCGCGCCTGCTGCTTGACAGGCGCCTCCGGACGCAAGACTGCATTGCGCCGTATCAAGAATTTCTGGGGATGTTCACGTGGCCAGTGCCGCTCTCAAGGTCCGGCCCGTTTCGGGCAAGGCCGATACCAAGGCGTTCATCGAGCTTGCCTACCGGCTGAACGGCGACGATCCGCACTGGGTCGCGCCGCTGCGCGACGAAGTGGCGAGCACGATCAGCCCGAAGAAGAACGGCTGGTTCAGCCATGCCGAGGCGCAGCTGTTTCTGGCCGAGCGCGGCGGCAAGGTGGTGGGCCGCATCTCCGCGCATATCGACACGCTGGCGCTGCAGATGCCGCCCGAGCAGGGCTTCGGCCCCGGCACCGGCTTCTGGGGGCTGTTCGAGGCGGAGGACCAGGAGGTCGCCGCCGCGGTGATCGCGCAGGCCGAGGACTGGCTGCGCGCCAAAGGCATGACCAAGGCACTGGGCCCGGTCAGCCTGTCGATCTGGGAAGAGCCCGGCCTGCTGGTGAAGGGGCATGATCATTCGCCGACGGTGCTGATGGGCCATCACCCGGCGCACTATCAGGGCTGGATCGAGGCGCTGGGCTATGGCCCGGCGAAGAAGCTGGTCACCTATGAAGTCGACATCAGCAACCCGTTTCCGTCGATCGTGCAGCGCATCGTCGCCGCCGGCGAGAAGAACGCCCGCATCCGCGTCCGCGAGGTCGACAAGTCGAAGTTCGCCGAGGAAGCGGCGATCATCCTCGCCATCCTCAACGATGCCTGGGGGGATAACTGGGGCTTCGTGCCGCTCACCCAGCCCGAGGTGGACGATGTCGGCAAGAAGCTGAAGCCGCTGGTGTTCAACGACCTGATCCGCATCGCCGAATATGACGGCGAACCGGTAGCGTTCATGGTCACCCTGCCCGACCTCAACGAGCCGCTGAAGCCGCTCAAGGGTTCGCTCTTCCCGTTCGGCTGGGCCAAGCTGCTGCTGTGGCTGCGCAAGCCCAAGGCGCGGACGATGCGCGTGCCGCTGATGGGGGTGGTGAAGCGACTGCAGAGCTCGCGCATGGCGAGCCAGTTGGCCTTCATGATGATCGAATATATCCGCCGCGCCGCGGTGGCGAACTATGGCGGAAGCCGGGGCGAGATCGGCTGGATCCTGGAAGACAATCAGGGGATGGTCGCGATTGCCGATGCGATCGAAAGCAAGATCAACCGCGAATATCTGATCTACCAGAAGGCGCTGTAATCCGGGCTGCGGCAGCGGGCGGGAATACCGCCCGCTGCCAGCCTGTGGTCAGCGCGTAGCCAGCGGATCGATGCCGGTGTCCTTGATCCACTGGTCGCGGGTCTTGCACTGGCGCGGGCGCGCCAGACGGGTCCCGGTCATCGCTTCTGGCTGGACGCACACCCGTACGGAGCCTGCTGCGGTCTTGGCGCTGCTTTCCTGGGCCTTTTCCTTGTCCGAAGCGGCGCTGGCGGGAACTGCGCTGCCGGCGATCAATGCGCATGCGCCGAACAGGGTGGCGGCGATACGAGCGGTGCGAACGAACTTGGTCATGTGTTGCTCCTAAAAAAAGGCGTGCGGGGTCGATCCGACACACGCCATGTGGTCGGTTGGTCTTCGGGTTGATCGGGATGTCGTGGGGTACGGAGCGTCAGTATTCGCGGAGAGGGTCGTTGCCTTCGCGGATCCACGCCTCGCGCGTCTTGCACTGCTTCATCTTCTTGGCGCCGTCGGCCGCCTTGCGCTCGACGCACCAGACCATCTGGCGGGCATGGCGATCGAGGGAACGGATGTCCTTCTTGGCAGCGGCCGGCTCCTGCGTTGCGGCAGTTGCCGGCACCGCAGCGACCAGGGTCGTAGCGACCAGCGCGGCGATGGAGATCAGGCCGGTAAAACCTTGGATACGGTACGGGGTCATGTCAGCCTCCTGTCTTCGGTAGGGTCCGACGCTCCTTCGCTCCGTCGGCATTTCCTCCTTTGCAGGGGCCGTGCCAGTTTTACGTTTTGTTTCTTTTCAAATACTTATGGAAATTCGCTAAGGTGTAACAGTGCTACAGCACAGCGAAACGCACTAGAAGTTGGCGCGTACTGCTAACTGAACTGCTAGAAAGTTTGGAGCGGGCGCGCTCAGCGCAGCGTCACCCAGGTCGGCGCATGATCGCTGGCCTTTTCCCGGCCGCGATAGTCCTTGTCGACGCCAGCCCCGGTGAATCGGTCCGCCGCCTGCGGGCTGAGCAGCAGATGGTCGATGCGGAAGCCCGCATCGCGTTGCCAGGCGCCCGCCTGATAGTCCCAGAAGGTCCATACGCCGCCCTTGGGGAACCTTGTGCGCAGCGCATCGGTCCAGCCCTGTGCAAGCAGCATGCGATACCGCTCGCGCGATTCCGGCTGCATCAGCGCGTCCTCGGCCATGGCGCGCACCGAGAAGCTATCGTCGTCATTGGGGATGACATTGAAGTCCCCCGCCAGGATCACCGGCCGCTCCTCGGCCAGCAGTTCCGCCGCGCGCGCGTTCAGCCGCTCCATCCAGGAGAGCTTGTAGTCGAATTTCGGCCCCGGCTGCGGATTGCCGTTCGGCAGGTACAGCCCGCCGACGATCAGGTCGCCAATCTCGGCCTCGATATAGCGGCTGTGCACATCCTCCGGATCGCCCGCCAGGCCGCGCTGGCGCTCGATCGGCTGCTGACCCTTGGCGAGGATCGCAACACCGTTGAAGCCCTTCTGGCCGTGCCATACCGCGCCATAGCCCGCCGCCTCGATCGCCGCGACCGGCAACGTCTCGTCGGAGCTCTTCAACTCCTGCAGGCAGACGATATCCGGCTGCTGCTCGGTGAGATATTCGACCAGGCGCTCGAGACGTGCCTTGATGCCGTTGACGTTATAGCTGACGATTTTCAACGGTGCGCGCTCAGATCGAGAAGCTGGTGCCGCAGCCGCAACCGGATGCCGCATTGGGGTTGGTCACCGCGAAATGCGCGCCGCCGAGATTGTCGACGAAATCCACCTGTGCGCCGCGGACCAGATCGAGGCTCACCGGATCGACCACCAGCCGCACGCCATCGACTTCCGCCACGCGGTCCTCCGCCTCCACCGCCTCGGCAAGTCCGAAGCGATACTGGAAGCCCGAACAGCCGCCGCCTTCCACCGACAGGCGAAGGATCGCGGGCTTGGCCTGCTTGGTGGCGATCGTGGCGACGCGCGCCGCAGCGGCGGGCGTCAGCGCGATGTCGGATTGTTCGAGGCTGGTCGTCATGGCGCCGAGATAATGCGCCGGCGCCCATCCGGCAATGCGGTCAACGCCTCAGCGCGGACCGCCCACGGCCCCGCCGGTCACCGGCGCCTGCGCAATATACTCACCCGACTGGATGAACGGGATCGGATTGATCGCGCGCCCGTCGAGCCGAACCTCGTAATGGAGGTGGGTGCCGGTCGAACGGCCGGTGGAGCCCATCAGGCCGATGATCTGGCCGCGATGCACGCGGGTGTTGTCTGCCACCAGGATCTTGGAGAGATGGCCGTAGCGGGTTTCCATGCCACGACCGTGGTTGATCTCGACGAGGTTGCCGTAGCCACCCTGGCGGCCCGCATGCGACACGATGCCATCGGCCGTCGCGTAGATCGGCGTGCCCATCTCGCCGGGGATATCCACGCCGGCATGCATCGCGGCGGTGCCGCGGAACGGATCCGAACGGACGCCGTAATGCGAGGTGAAGCTGACATGCTGCACCGGCTGCATCGACGGGATCGAGATCGAGCTGGACTCGATCGAGTCGAGCTTCTTCCAGGTTTCGAACAGCGAGCGGAACTGCGCATCGGCATCGGCGCTGGTCGCCGTCGCAGCGTTCTCGTCGCTCACCGGCTCGTACGGGCCGCCCATCGCGACGCTGACCTTGACGAAGCGGTTCGGCGCGAGGCCGAGATGCTGAATGCGGGCGGCCGCCTGACGCACGCGCGCCTCGCCGACCTTCTGCGCCTGCGCGGCGAGCGCCACCTGGCGGGCTTCGACACGGCGGAGGGGCGCGACGATCTCGTTGGTCAGGGCGCTGGTCCGCGCCGGCGAGGCCGGCAGATCGGCTTCGAGCACCGAGCGATCGGCCTTGCCGGAAACGACCGCGTTCAGCATCGCCTGGCGCTGCTCGATCTTGGCGGCGTGGAGCTTGGCGGCTTCCTTGGCGGCGGCGACTTCGGTGCGCATCCGCGCCACTTCGGCACGCATCGCGGCGACCTGCGCCTCGGGCGAGCCCGCCGCCGGCGCGGTATACGCGATCGCGCCGGCCATCGCCTGCGACACGCCATAGCCGGAGAACAGCACGGTCATCATCGCCGCGCTGGCGAACAGCGCCTGCGAACGGCCGCCCACGCTAAAGCGGCGCAGCTTGCCGCCATCGTGGAGAATCACATCACGGGTGGTGAAGAAATCCCGGAACTTGCGCGTGAAATCGTCGTTCTTGCGTTCAGACGGTACAGCCATGAGTCCCCGGCACATTCATGGAAGCCAACACCGTGCGACCCGGCGCTCTGCTTCAGGATGATGCGAGCGGGTTGGGCAGCCCCTGACCTCTCCGTCTCGCTTAGGGACTCTTGTGGAGGATAATCAGCCGACGGCAAGCGCTTGGTAGTAAGCGCGCGTCAGACCGGCTGACTCGCGCGCCGAGTCGTTGAACGGCGGCTTAACGGCACCCCGAAAATGGGTACGGACCAAAGCTTGCCAAGTCGTTTCCGGCACGCAACGAGCCGCCTTGCAGGCCGACTCAAACCACTCCGTACCAGCCCGTACGTGGCGGATTTCGTCGTTGACAATGCGCGTCAGGATCTTTGCGGTGACCGTATCGCCCGCAGCTTCGAACCGGTCGATCGTGGCCGGCGTCACGTCCAGTCCGCGCGCTTCGAGCACCATCGGCACGATCGCGAGGCGCGCCTTCGCGTCGTACGCGGTTTCGGTGGCGGCATCCCACAAGCCGTCATGCGCGGGCAGCGCGCCATAATGGCTGCCAAGGCTGCGCAGCCGCCGGTCGAGCAGCGCAAAATGCATCGCCTCGTCAGCGCCGACCCGCATCCAGTCGTCGGTGAAGCCGGTGGGAAATTCGGCGCCGAAGCGCCCGATCAGATCGAACGCCAGGTCGATCGCGACGAACTCGATATGCGCCAGCGCGTGGATCAGCGCGATTCGGCCACGCTCGGAACCACCCCGCCCCCGCTTCGGCATGCGGTTCGGCGGCAACAATTCCGGAAAAGCAGGCCGTGCCGGGCGGTCGGGCATGGCGACGTCGAAGCGGAAGTCGAGCCGCTCCAGCCGCCAATCGCGCGCTGCGGACCGTGCAAGCATCACCTTGGCGGTCGGATCGGCGGCGTCGAGCACTGCCCGCACCGCCGCCGCCACGCTGCGCTTTTCGCTCACCCGAGCGCCTTTGCGGCGTCAAGCACCTCGGCGGCGTGGCCCGGCACCTTCACCTTGCGCCAGGCGCGCACCAGCTTGCCCGCAGCGTCGAACAGGAAGGTCGAGCGCTCGATGCCCATATATTTCTTCCCGTACATCGACTTCTCGACCCACACGCCCAGCGCCTCCATCAGCGCGCCATCCTCGTCGGTGGCGAGCGGTACGGTAAGCTCGTACTTGGCGGTGAACTTCTGGTGCTTGGCCGGCGGGTCCTTCGAGATGCCCAGCAGCTTCACCCCCAGCGCGGTAAATTCGGGCATCAGCGCGGAGAAGTCCTGCGCCTCGCGCGTGCACCCCGAGGTATCGTCCTTGGGGTAGAAATAGAGCAGCAGCGGCGCGCCCGCGCCCCATTCGGGCAGCGCGAGTTCGCTGCCGTCCGCCGCCACCAGCGTGCTCTTGGGGAGCGTATCGCCCTGATCGATGCTCATTGCCTGGTCTCCGTCAGTCGCCGGCCTGGATGTCGGCCCAGCATTGCCGCACCTCCTGCCGCGTCGCGTCGAGCGTCGCAACCACCGCTTCCCAATCGGGCAGCCCAAGCGCGCGGGCGGTCAGCAGTCGCGTGCGCTCGCCCGGCGGCTGCGCATCGGGCGCCACGAGCCGCAGCGTCACCAGCAGCCGGCTAAGAAAGTCGTGCGCGTCGCGCAACGCCGGGCGCAACAGCCCCTGCGCCACCAGCGCGTCGATCGCCGGCCCGAGCCTGGGATCGAAGCCGCTGCGGTGGCAAAGCTGCTGAACATGGACGGCGAACTCAAGGTCCACCAGCCCGCCATCGAGCAGCTTGGCATCGAGCGGCCCCGCCGGCGGCTTGTGCGCGGCCATGTCGGCCCGCATCTTGCGCGCATCGGCAAGGATGTCGCGCGCCGGCCGGGCGCCGTGGAGCACGCGCGTGATGATGTCCTGCACCTGCGCCCGCGCTGCCGCCGAGCCGAAAACGGGGCGCGCGCGGGTGAGCGCCATATGCTCCCAGGTCCAGGCGTCCTTCTCCTGATAGGCCGCAAAGCCTTCGAGCGACACCGACAGCGGGCCCTGCGTACCCGAGGGTCGCAGCCGGGTATCCACCTCGTACAGCGGCCCCGCCGCCGTCGGCACCGAGAGCGCCGCCGTCACCCGCTGCGCCAGCCGGTTGTAATAGGTCACCGCGCCCAGCGGCCGTCGCCCGTCCGATTCCGCGGCATAATCGCCGGTGAACAGGTAGATCAGGTCGAGGTCCGAGGCATGGGTAAGCGCCCCGCCCCCCATCCGCCCCAGCGCCAGGATCACCAGTTCGCTGCCTGGCACGGTGCCATGTTGCGCGGCGAATTCCTCGACCGTGGCGGCGGCCAGCACCTCGATCGCCGCTTCGGCAACGCGTGCATAGCCTGCGGAGACGTCGAGCGGGTCGCTTGCCCCCGCGACGATCTGCACACCAAGCGCGAACCTTTTCTCGTTGACGATGCGGCGGACGTTTTCGAGCAGCCACTGATAGTCCGCGCCGCGCTCCGCCGCCGCCATCGCTGCGACCAGTTCGGGCACGTCCCCCACCGGCGCCAGCGCGCTGGCATCAATCAGCCCGTCGAGCAATTCCGCGCGGCGACCGAGTTGCTCGGCCAGCGTCGGCGCGTGGCTGAGGATCGCGCTGAGCAGCCGGGTGAGCGCCGGTTGCGCCTCCAGCAGGCGGAAGATGTTGACCGCGCTCGGCAGGCGCTTGAGCATCGCGTCGAAGCGAGTGATCGCGTGCTGCGGATCGGGCGCGCCGCCGAAGCCCGTCATCAGCGTCGGCAGCACCGCCTCCAGCGCGCTCTGCGCCGCCGGGCTGCGCAGCGCCGGATAGGTCGCGCCGCGCCATCCTTCGACCACCCGGCGGGCTGTATCGGCATCGGCGAAGCCCGCCTGCGCCAGCCGCTCGACCAGCAGATCGGGATCGGTCGGCAGGCCGCTGCCGCCACCTTCCGCCAGCGCGTCGTAGATGCGGCCGACCCGCTCGACATGCGGCTGGAGCAGCGCGATCAGCGCCGCGCCGTCCTCCAGCCCGTGCAGGCGCGCGACGTGATCCAGCGCCGCCGGGTCGCTGGGCAGCGTGTGCGTCTGGCGATCGTCGATCATCTGCAGGCGATGTTCGATCGTGCGGAGCAGCACATAGGCTTCGTCCAGCGCCGCCGCCTCGCCCGCGTCGATCCGCCCCGCCGCGGCCAGCGCCGCCAGCGCATCGCGGGTCGCCGGCACCCGCAGCGAAGGATCGCGGCCGCCATGGATCAACTGGTGGATCTGCGCGAAGAACTCCACTTCGCGAATGCCGCCGCGCCCGCGCTTCAGGTCGTACCCAGGCCCGAAACGCTGGCCCTGCTGGTAGTGATCGCGGATACGGCGAGAAATCTCCTGGATCTCGCGGATCGTGCCGTAATCGAGCGCGCGTCGCCACACGAAGGGGCGGATCGCATCGAGGAAGCTCTCACCCAGCGCGCGGTCGCCCGCCACCGCACGAGAACGGATGAAGGCGGCGCGCTCCCAGGGCAGCGCCTGGCTCTCATAGTAGCTGATCGCCGCCTCCACCGGCAGCGCGATCGGCGTGATCTCGGGCGAGGGCCGCAGCCGCAGGTCCACCCGCAGCACATAGCCGTCGCCGTCGCGCGCCTGCAGGATCTCCAGCACCCGCCGCCCGATCCGCACCGCCGCTTCCTCCGGCGCCTCGCGTGGGCGGCAGGGCAAGGTGGCGGGATCGAAGATCAGGATGGGGTCGATATCGGACGAGTAGTTGAGCTCGCGACTGCCCTGCTTGCCGAGCGCGATGGCCGCGAACCCGCGCGGTTCGGCCTCGGGGGTGCGCTCGCGGATCGCAGCGGTGATCGCGCGATCGAGCGCATCGTCGGCAAAGTCGCTGAGCAGCCGGGTAGTTCGCCCGAAATCATACGCGCCGGACAGGTCGCCGATCGCCGCGATCAGCGCCAGCCGCCGCCGCTGGATCCGCAGCGCGCGGGGCACGGGCAGGTCGAGGGTCGGCGCACCCGCGACCCCGATCGGATCGGCCAATGCGGCGGCGGGATCATCCGCAATGTCGGTCTCGCGCCCGAGCACGAGGTTGAGGAAGGGGGAATGCCCGGAAATGCGTTCGAGCGCGGCGGAAATGGCAGGATCGGTCACGCGGCAGCCCTATCGTCCAAAAATCGTACATCTGCGATGAAATGCAAATCCGCACAGCAACGAAAGCGTCTCATGTCCGTTTGATGACCGTGGCTCAGATGACCCCCTCCAATGCCCGAGCGGCAAATGCAGCGACGCCCTGTCGCGTCGAGGCGCCGCGCCAAGGCGCCGGCATCTGCCACGCGCTGGAGAGTGCCTATTCCCGCGACCTCGGACTGCCGCAAGACATGGCGGTGCTGCTCGCCAAGCTGAACGACCGCGACCCGCGCTGCTACTGGTAAGCCTCACCGACCCTGCATGTCGCGGTGCGCCGACGGCATGCGCACCGTCAGTCCGTCGAGCGCATCGGTAAGCAGGATCTGGCAGGCGAGCCGGCTGGTGCGTACCGCGCCGATCGCGAGATCCAGCATATCTTCTTCCTCCTCGCTTGCCGGCGGCAGGCGTTCGAAGTCGCCCGGCGCGACGATCACATGGCAGGTCGAACACGCCATCTGCCCCTCGCAGGTTCCCTCCAGCGGCTGACCGGCATTCTGCGCGACTTCGAGGAGCCGGGCACCGGGCACCGCCCGCACTTCCTGGACCCCGCCGCCTCCGGCCGCTTCGAAGCGCACCCGGATCACGCGGCCACCCGCTGGGCGTCGGCGGCGGCAAGGATTCGGTCGAGCGCGATCATCAATTCCCCCTCGGTGGTCATGCGGCCAAAGCCGATCCGTATACTGGAACGCGCCGCGCCGTCGGAAAGTCCCAGCGCGCGCAGCACATGGCTCGGCCGCCCCGAGCCACTGGCACAGGCAGACCCGGCCGAAAAGGCGATGTCGCGCAGATCGGACATGAGGCGGGCGACGTCGAGGCCGTCCCGGCGGAGGTTGAGGTTGCCGCGATAACGGTGCGTCGCGGAGCCATTGAGCTGCCAGCCCAAAGTCCCCCTCCCGCCTGCGGGAGGGCCTAGGGGAAGGTGCGAGAGGGTCGCGGGCGAAAGCTTTTCAGAAAGAGCCCCCCCGTCGCACCCTCCCCCAAGCGGGAGGGGGGATAGCCCCAGCCTCTCGCTCGCAAGGCCGAAAAGCCGCGCGACATGCGCCGTATCCTCCGCGCCGCGGGCCGCCGCCAGCTTCGCCGCCACGCCGAACCCGGCACAGAGTGCCGGCGAAAGCGTCCCCGAACGTCCCGGCGCCTCCTGCCCGCCGCCATGCAGCAGCGGCGCGAGTGTAACCCCGTCGCGCACCCACAGCGCGCCGATCCCCTTGGGCCCGTGGACCTTGTGCGCCGAAATCGCCACCAGGTCGCAATTCGCCGGGATCGGCACCCGGCCATAGCCCTGCACCGCATCGCACAGAAACAACGCCCCCGCCGCGTGGGCGAGATCGGCCAGCGCGGCGATAGGCTGGATCACGCCGATCTCGTTGTTGACCAGCATCGCCGCGACCAGCCCGGTGCCCGGCACGATCGCCGCACGGGCAGCCTCCAGATCGACCAGCCCGTCCGCGCCCACCGGCAGCACCGTCACCGCGCGGCCGCTCGCCGCCACCGTGTCCAGCACCGCAGCATGCTCGGTAGCGAGCGTGACGATGGGCCCGGTCGTGCCCTTGATCGCCCAGTTGAGCGCCTCGGTCGCGCCGCTGGTGAAGGCGAGCTTGCCGCCCGCCGGCAACAGCGCGGCCACCTGCGCGCGCGCCACTTCCACCGCAGCCTTCGCTGCCCGGCCGGGCGCGTGCGGGGAATGCGGGTTGGCGTGCTGCGATTCGAGCCAGGGCAGCATCGCGGCCAGTGCCTCCGGCGCGAGCGGCGTCGTCGCCTGATAGTCGAGATAGATCATGCCGCCCGCGCCCGCGCATCGGCGAAGGTCGCGCGCCACAATTCGGCGAAGCGATCGACATCGGCCTCGCGGGTGCTGCGCCCGAAGCTCACCCGCACCACTTCGCGCAAGGCAGGCTCGCCCCAGCCCATCGCGGTCAGCACATGGCTCGGCCGCATGCTGCCCGAGGAGCAGGCACTCCCCGCCGAGACCGCCACGCCCGCCAGATCGAAGCGGATCAACTGCGCCGCCGAGGAGACGCCCGGCATCCGGTACGCGCCGATCAGCGGGCTGCGCGGGCTCTCCGCGCCTACCACCTCACCGCCGTCCGCGACGATCGCCGCTTCCAGCCGCACGCGCAGCCGTGCCATCGCCGCGAGATCCTCGGGCACCTCCACCGCCGCGGCATAGCCGAGTGCGCCGGGCAGGTTCTCCGTCCCCGGCCGATAGCCCTTTTCCTGTCCACCGGTCGGCATCAACACCCCGAAGTCGCGGACCAGCAGCGCGCCGACGCCCGGCGGTCCGCCGCGCTTGTGCGCCGATACCGCGACCAGATCGGCATGCCGCAGCACCTCCGGATCGACATGCGCCGGCATCTGCGCCGCATCGACCAGCAGCAGCCCGCCCGCGCCGTGCACCGCCTCGGCAATCGCCGCGATCGGCTGGCGCACGCCGGTTTCGCTGTTCGCCCATTGCACGCAGACCAAGGTCCGCTCGGCGCCGTCCAGCGCGGCACCCAGCGCCAACAGGTCCAGCAGCCCGTCCGCGGTCACCGGCAGCACACCGGCGCCCTCGCCCAGCCGCAGCACCGCATCATGCTCCACCGCCGTTACCAGCCGCCGCGCGACCACGCTGCGCCCCATCGCGATGGCCAGCGACTCGCTCGCCCCGCCGGTCAGCACCAGCTCGTGCGCCCAGCCATAGGCGGCGGCGATCCGCCGCCGCGCATCCTCCAGCGCCGCCCGCGCCGCGCGGCCGTCGCCATGCGGCGAAGAGGGGTTCGCCCAGCGCTGCATGCCGTCCACGACCGCCGCCACCGCTTGCGGCAGCATCGGCGTCGTCGCGGCATGATCCAGATAGAGTCGAGCAGCCAATGGCGTTCCAATTGCGTGAAGGGACCGGCTGCTTATATAGCGACCATGTTGGCGCGCTCCACCGCGCACTTCCCTTTTGAACAGGAACCGCCTTGCCCGAAGTCATCTTCCCCGGACCCGAAGGCCGCCTAGAGGGCCGCTTTGCCCCCGCCCCGCGCCCGCGCGCGCCGGTCGCGATGATCCTCCACCCGCATCCCAATGCGGGCGGCACGATGAACAATCGCATCGTCCAGGATCTCTACAAGACCTTCCAGCGACGCGGTTTCGCGACGCTGCGCTTCAACTTCCGCGGCGTCGGCAAGAGCCAGGGCGTGTTCGACAACGGCATCGGCGAACTGTCCGACGCGGCCAGCGCGCTCGACTGGGTGCAGAGCTTCCACCCGGAGGCTTCGTCCACCTGGGTCGCCGGCTTCGGCTTCGGTGCCTGGATCGGCATGCAGCTGCTGATGCGCCGCCCGGAAATCCGCGGCTTCATCTCGGTCGCGCCGCCGGCGAACATGTTCGACTTCACCTTCCTGGCGCCCTGCCCCAGCTCCGGCATCATCGTGCAGGGCGAGCAGGACGAAGTCGTGACCCCGGGCGCAGTGCAGAAGCTGGTCGACAAGCTGCGCACCCAGAAGCACATCACCATCCACCACGACACCATCCCGGGCGCGAACCATTTCTTCGAGCACGAGATGGATCAGCTGATGGGCTCGGTCGACCGCTATCTCGACATGCGGCTCGATCCGAACTGCCCGATCCGCTGAGACGGCAATTCCCGGCGCGGCAATCGTCGCGCCGGGCTATACCGCCCAGATCAGCACATTCCCCAGAATGACGACCGCGCAGGCGAGCATCAGCGCGCCGCGCAGCCGGTCTCCGCGCCGCAGCACCGTCACCCCGCCCCAGGCGAGCGCCAGCACCGCCAGCACCGCGATGCTCATCGTCACTGGATACAGGCCGGAAAGGCCGCTCAGGTCACCACCACCCATACGGTCACGCCCGTGACCAGGCAGACGCAGCCGCACGCGGCGGCCGCCGCGAGCCGGGGTTCGCTGCGATAGGCGATGCGTAGCGCGAACCAGAGGAAATGGCCGAGTGCGAGCGTGCCGATGCTCGCCACCCGGGCGATGGCGACGCCAATCGGATTGCCGAGATCATTCCGTACCCCCGAGCGTCCGCGCATAGTCCTCCTGGTCGACGTTGCCGCCCGAAACGATCACCAAGGTGCCCGGTTCCACCGCCGTCTTGCCGGCGAGCAGTGCCGCGATCCCCACCGCACCACCGGGCTCCACCACCAGCCGCAGCGTTGCCGCCGCCCAGCGTTGCGCCGCCCGTATCTCCGCCTCGCTTACCGCGATGCCCGAGGCACCCCGCCGCGCGAGCACATCGAAGGTAAGCGAAGAAACCCGCTGCGTCTGTAGCGAATCGCAGGCCGTCGGCGGCGGATTGTCCCCTACCGGCTCGATCCATCCCGCCTCCAGGCTGCGGCGCATATCGTCCCAGCCCTCGGGCTCTACCGGGACGATCTCCGAATCGGGCAGTGCCAGCGCGATCCCCGCCGAAAGCCCGCCGCCGCCGCACGGCACCAGTACGCGGGTCGGCGCATTCAGCCCGGCTTCGGCCATCTGCCTGGCAGCCTCGATGCCGGCGCTACCCTGCCCTTCGATGATCCACGGATCGTCGAAGCTCGGTACCAGCGCGGCGCCGCGGGCATGGGCGAGCTGCTCGGCAATCTTCTCGCGGCTCCCCGTCGCGCGGTCGTAGCGCACCACCTCGGCGCCCAGCGCAAGCGTCGCCTCCAGCTTCACCCGGGGCGCATCCGCCGGCATCACGATCACCGCCGGGATGCCGAGCCGCTTCGCCGCCCAGGCGATGCCCTGCGCATGGTTGCCCGAGGAAAAGGCGACCACCCCCTTGTCCCGCACCCGTTCGTCCAGCGCGGTCAGCCGATGCCAGGCGCCGCGGATCTTGAACGCGCCCACTGGCTGCAGGCTTTCGGCTTTGAACGCCACCGGCACGCCCCGCACTTCCCGCACCAGTAACGGGGTGGGCGGCAGGATCGCCGCCACCTTCGCAGCTGCGTCGCGCACCCCCGCCCGGGTCGGCTGTCGTAAAATCGTCACAGAACATCCTCGCCGTATAAAAACGGACCCTCGAATCGCTTTACACGGGGGTCCGACCTCCTTATGTGCCGCCTTCCGCTGCCCCATGGGACTTCCAACCGCAAGGCAGCTTTTCGTCAATGTTTGCCTCACGGCATTTGGAGGTCCCTTGAATTGCACAAGCATCATCGCGCGCTGGGGTTAGCGACCACCCAGATCGGCAGCACCGCTGTTGCCGACATCGCTAAGCTTCGTCCGGTTCAGCCGGTTACGCTCGTCCGCCCGCACGCTGCATCGCGTGCCGCTCGATTCTTCGCTGAGAAGTTTCCGGGTCGCTCGATGTATGCCGTGAAGGCCAATCCCTCGCCGGATCTGATCCAGATCCTGTGGGAGAGCGGAATCACGCATTTCGACGTCGCATCGATCGCCGAGGTTCGCCTCGTCGCCGGTGTCGCGCCGGAAGCAACCCTGTGCTTCATGCACCCGGTAAAGGCTGAGGAAGCCATTGCCGAGGCGTATTTCGAGCACGGCGTTCGCGTCTTCAGCCTGGACAGCATGGAAGAGCTGGACAAGATCGTTCGCGCCACCAAGGGCGCTACCGATCTCACGCTGTGTGTGCGCCTTCGCGTCTCCTCCGATCACTCCAAGCTCAGCCTCGCGTCGAAGTTCGGCGTCGGCCCGGGTGAGAGCAAGGATCTGCTGATCGCGGTTCGTCAGGTCGCCGATGCCCTGGGCATCTGCTTCCATGTCGGCAGCCAGGCGATGTCGCCGGAAGCCTATGCCAACGCAATGGAGCGCGCCCGCGCCGCCATCGTCGAAG
>Ga0307412_10000458_pt1 | contig 24608 bp, 23 predicted proteins | sample DK1Cmetagenome_3_FD_203823 | JGI IMG/M metagenome (GOLD analysis project Ga0307412, IMG submission 203823) | Maize rhizosphere microbial communities from greenhouse at UC Davis, California, United States - DK15-C-1 | ecosystem: Host-associated > Plants > Roots > Rhizosphere > Soil | place: USA...
AATTGGTCGGGTGGCTGGCAGTTCGATGCCTCTCATATGCGAGAGCTTCGAGGTCCTTTACACGGTTACGCCCATTCAGCGACGCGAATGACTGCTCACTGGGATACTGAACGTCCCTTCCGGGTCGACAAGCGTCTCTCGCGACATCGCACACCCCACCCCCGAGCACGCCCGCGCCTCCGCATTGGATATGTCCGGTCAGGTCTGTGCGCAGACCAGGGTGTTACTTTAGGCACAGTTCGTCGGCAATCCGAACATCGCCTGTGACGCTAAATGGACACGCTTCGCGTCGGTTGACGATGACTTTTAGCCGATGGGTAATGACCATCTCGCCAGCAGCGCAGAAGCCGGGACTGCGGTGTCCATAAAACCGCTGCCCACATTGAAATGATGTAGCCATAAAGGAAAACCCCCCACTTGCCGTTAAGCGAGTGTCGGCAGGCAAATTCTAAAAAGCTCCGACGCCATAGAGATCGTTACTGGATGTGGAGGCATGCAAGACCAATATTGCATGGAGCGTCGATGAATATCGTTTCCGGGGACCATCGCGGCTTGACAGGAGTGAAGGACGACAATCCGACGACAGTTGCCGGAAGTCCAGTGATACACCTGACTGCGTCAACAGAGGCGACAGCATCGATCGATAACCTCCTTCGAGCGTCGGGCGACCTTCTGCGCGGGAGAGAATGGGCATGGTATCGCGCGGGACAAAAAGTACATCTGGCGGCGCATGCCCGCACACACCGGGTATGGCCGGAAGTTCTGGCCAACAATAAACTCAGCGAGTTTTGCGAGGCCGAAGCTCTGCATTGCTGGCCGACTGGACCCAGCGACCGCGCTTTCGGATGGCTCCTTGCACCGCCTGCCCAGCCGCATGAGGCGGCCCTTGCCGCATTCGCGAATGCGCTGGGAGTGCAACTGCTTGCCGACGCGCTCGCGCGCGCGCAGAAGACGCAGCAGGTACTGTACGAGATCGCCTACATAGCCAGCACTGTCCGCGAGCGCTCGGCTTTCCTGCTCGCCGTGCACCGGCAGCTCGCGACGATAATCGACGCGGAAAACTTCTATCTCGCGCTGTATGAACAGGCAAGCGGACGCATCACCTATCCGTATTACGTCGATGTTATCGACGTTGAGGCGCTCGAGCCGGAAAGCTACGACGTCGTCGACCCAGACCGCCTGTCATTGACGGGCCACGTGCTGACCAGTGGACAGCCGTTGCTGATCGACGCTGCGGGGATTATCGAGGCTGAAAAGCAGGGACGTTTCTATTGCGTTGGCGACCGCCCGGAGTTCTGGATGGGCGCCCCGCTAAAAAATGCATCGGATGAAGTATTCGGCATGCTTGCCATGCAGGTGTACGACGTGTCGCGCAGTTATAGCGCCGAGGACCGCGCGTTGTTCCTGGTAGTCGCGGGTCACGTTGCAATGGCCTTGGACCGAATTCTTCATCGCGCCAATCTGGAAGAAACCGTCACCCGGCGAACATCCGAACTGTCAGAACTCAACACTGCGTTGCGTCAGGAGGTGGTGGAGCGCAAACGCGCGGAACATTTGCAAGGTGCGCTTTTCAAAATCGCCGAGCTGTCTAGCGCGCCGGGAGATATGGTCGGGTTCTTCCGCAATCTGCATGGCATCCTCGGAGAACTGCTCGACGCGCATAACTTCTACATCGCGCTTTACGATGAGAATACCGAAACGGTTTCGTTTCCTTACTACGCCGATGAACTCGTTCACCATCAGCCGGCTCCGCGACGTCGCAAACGAGGTTTCACGGAATACGTGATCTCGCTGCGCCGGCCGTGTCTACTGAATCGCGCCGATGCAGAATGCCTCATTCGCGAAGGAAAGGTGGAACTTGACCACGATCAGCTCAAGCTGCGTTCCTGGCTCGGCATCCCGCTTTTCGAAGGCGGCAACGTGCGGGGCATGCTTGCAGTGCAAAGCTACTCCCCGGACGTCCACTACACGCCGCGTGATCAGGAGCTGCTGACCTTCGTTTCACGTCACATCGACACTGCGTTATCACGGCGCAGCGCCGCCGATGCACTACATGCTGCCAACGTCGAACTGGAAGCGCGCGTTCAGGAACGCACGCGGGAGCTCGACGAGGCAAACGCGCAACTGTGGCACGAGAACTTTCACGACGCACTAACCGGCCTGCCTAATCGCCGTTATTTGCTCGAGCGGCTTGGTGCGGAATGGACGAGGCACCGCGACGCCGGGCAGCAACTGGTAGTAATGTTTCTCGACCTCGATCGCTTCAAAGTCGTGAACGACAGTCTGGGTCACCATTTCGGCGATCAGTTGCTGGTGTCGGCGGCCACGCGGCTGCGTGATTGTCTCGCGGATAAATGCATGCTTGCGCGCCTCGGCGGAGATGAATTCGCGATCCTCTCCGCCGAGGCTTCCGTCGAAGACGCTATCGAGCTCGCCGAGCGGATACTGTCAGCATTCGACGTGCCGTTTTCTATCGGCGATCACGTGGTTTTTTCGTCATGCAGTATCGGCATTGTGTCGGCTGACGATGACTTTCACGGCGAACCGGCGGACCTGCTGCGCGATGCCGATACGGCGATGTACCGGGCAAAAAACGGCGGGCGTGACAGTTACGTGGTGTTCAATCAGGAATTGCGACGCCAGGTTTCGGATCAGATGCAACAGGAAGGCAGCTTGCGCGCTGCGCTAAAAAAAGACGATGAACTCGTGCCTTTCTTTCAGCCGATCGTCTGTACCGCCACTGGCCGTTTGACTGCGCTCGAAGCCCTGATTCGCTGGCGCCAGCCAGACGGCCGCGTGCTCACCCCTGGAGAATTTCTGCCTGCGATGGAAGGACTCCGGGTCATGGGCCGGCTCGATCTATACATGCTCAATCGTATCGCAGTGATACTCGCCCAGCCGGGGCTCGCCGGCTGGCCGCCCGTACATGTGAACTGTTCGAGTTACAGCATGACTCGCGAGGATTTTGCGGACGACGTCTTCGCGCTCCTCCAGCGGCACGGAGTCGCGCCGTCGCGCATCTGTCTGGAATTAACAGAGGGCGCGCTGATTGCGGAGCCAGAGATAGCACGGCGTACGATGCAGCGCTTGGCCGACAACGGCGTGTCCGTGGTACTGGACGATTTCGGGACCGGTTTTTCGTCACTCAGCTATGTCCACGAGTATCGCTTTAGCGGCCTCAAGGTCGACAAGTCGTTCACCTTCGGCCTATCGTCGAATCCGCGCACGCGAGCTATTGTTCGCGCGATCGTGCGCATGGCGGAATCGCTTGACCTCCGTGTGGTGGCGGAAGGTGTCGAAGATGCGATGACGCTCGCTGCGTTGCGCGAAATCGGCGCGGGGCAAGCCCAAGGTTATTACATCGCCAAGCCAATGCCGCTCGCCGCGCTGGTGGAAGCCCTGGATTCGGGCAAGGCGACGCAATGGGTCGCGCCGTCAGAGAAAATGTGATGGCCTCCGCGGTATAACCGCGTCGGCGCCAACGTGCTTCGCGCGCCTGCTACGCGTTCTCCATGCGGTTTTCGCCTCGGCGTCCCAGGTCGAGTACTAAACGAGCGATGCGTCCTACCGCGCCATCTGCGAAGCCCAACATAAGCTGACCGCTTCAGGCTTTCGCCATCATCCTCACATCAGGCCAGGCATCTAGCGCGGGACATCACCGGGCGCGCCGTCAAAGCGGACGCGCGCGGCATGGATCTCCGGATAACGACGATCGGCCCAATCGATGAGCGCCGCCATCGGTTCCAACAGGGATTGGCCTAGTGCGGCCAAACGATATTCGACGGTCGGCGGCCTCGTTGAAAAAACATGGCGGGTGACGAGTCCGTCGCGCTCGAGATCGCGCAGTGTCTGGGTCAGCATGCGCTTGGAAATGTCCGGGATGGCCCGGTGAAGCTCACTGAAGCGCTGCGATCGCGTCGCGAGTTCCATGACCATGAGCATGCTCCATTTGTCGCCGATGCGGTCGAGCACGTCGCGAACCGCGCAGTGTGCCGGCTGGGCGTCGGCCAATTGACGCTGATATCGGCTGAATCTGTCGATCGCATTCTGGGACGTGCTCATTCGGGTTCCCTTTGACTCTTCTGGTAACAAAAAACTGCCTCCTTACGATGGAAGGCAGAGGTCTCTATGATAGACCTGCCCTCAAACAAAGACCGTTCCTCACTCCGGCGGAGCTCTGGGCCGGGCGTGTGGTGGAGTCGCAGGATACTAATTTCAGGAGAAGCACATGTTTCTGGTTATGGGAATCACGGGACGCGTAGGCGGCGCAACGGCGCAACATCTTTTGGCGCAAGGCAGGAAAGTCCGGGCGCTGGTCCGCAATCGCGAGAAGGCGGCCAATTGGGCGGATCAAGGTGTGGAACTGGTCGACGGCGACTGGAATGATGCGGCCGCCGTAGAGAGGGCGCTCGAAGGAGTCGAAGGTGCATTTGTCATGCTGCCGGCGGTCTGGGCACCGTCGCCGGATTTCAGGGAGGCAAAGAGCGTGATCGCGAACTATGTCGAGGCACTGACTAGTGCAGCACTGCCGCGGGTGGTTGTGCTGTCGTCGATGGGTGCGAACAGAACCGGCGGGCTAGGAATGATCACGGCCCTGTCGCTTCTTGAGGAGGGACTGCGCCACCTGACGTTGCCGATCGCCTATGTGCGAGCCGGCGGGTTTTTCGAAAACTTCCTTTACGGCTTGCATGTTGCCAAGGACGGCACGCTACCCGTCTACTACAACCCGACGAGCCGGAAGTCGACCATGATCGCGACCGACGATATCGGCGCCGAGGTGGTGACGCTGCTGACCGGGCCGACGTGGTCCGGGCATCGCGTTGTCGAGCTTGGCTCGATGGTCAGCGCCGACGAAGTCGCCGCCCAACTGGGCGAAGTCTTGCAGCGCGACGTCAAGGCCTTTGCCATCCCGCGGGCCGGGTGGGCGGCGGCATTCGAACAGTTCGGCATTCCGAAGGGCCACACCGGACCCGCCGAAGCGATGTTCGATGCCGTCAACGCGGGCTGGATGGATCTCGGCGTTGCGGGCACCGAGCACGTCGCGGGCACGACATCGCCTCGCGATGTCTTTGCGGCGGCCTACAAGGCCACCACGGCATGAACAGACTAGATCGTGTCGGCTCGTCGACCAGGCGGCCACACTGATGCTCGGCAGCGCCCTCATCGGAGAAGGTAGAACGAATGTCCAAGTTTTCCTGGCGCCAGATATTACCTTTGGTTCTCGCGGCTTTTTTCGTCGTGGGATCACTCAGCAACATCGTCGCCCCGCGATCCATCTTCGAGGAATACCTGAAGTGGGGATACCCGCACTGGTTCCATTTCGTGACCGGTTCGCTGGAACTTATGACCGCCGTTCTGCTGGCGCGAGCACGGACACGGCTGTGGGGCTCAGCGCTCGGCTGCACCGTGATGTTGGCCGCGCTGGCAACCGTGACAGTGCACGGCGAATACGGACATGGAGTGGCGCCGCTTGTCGTGGCGATACTATCGATTGTTGTCGGCTGGATTGCCTGGCGCAAGCGGCTCGCTGCGGGTTCCGTGGTTGCCGCCTAAACCTTATGCGGCCCTCAAGAGCTTCAAGCAGCGTAGCTTGAAGCTCCGGGTGATAAGGGTTTTTACCGACCTTGCGTGGGTTGCCTCGCACATCGAATCTGGCGGGCCAAACGTAAAGGTTGCGGCGTCGGATTACGGCGATTCGTGACCGTAAGCCCTTGTATGTACAAGGGTAATTTGTCCTGCTGCGCACGCTCGCGGCTCAAGCTGAAGCAAACCAGCTTCAAAGTTGGACGAAACTCGCCAACGATCCCTCCCTTCTTGAATTTGTCACCACCTGTCCATATAATTAGCACTCGTCGCACGAGAGTGCTAACAACTTCGCCGGTTGGCTCGGCCAGCCGGGTTTTCCAAGCGTTCTTCAGTCTCAATCAAGAGAGGAGTATGTATGAACCTTCGTCCTTTGCATGATCGCGTGATCGTCAAGCGTCTGGATCAAGAAACCAAGACCGCGTCGGGCATCGTGATCCCCGAAGCCGCAGCAGAAAAGCCGGATCAGGGCGAAATCCTGGCCGTCGGCCCGGGCAAGCGTGACGATAAGGGCGCACAAATCGCCCTCGACGTGAAGGTTGGCGACCGCGTTCTGTTCGGCAAGTACGCAGGCCAGACCGTCAAGGTCGACGGCAACGAACTGCTGGTCATGCGCGAAGAAGACATCATGGCCGTGGTCAACAAGTAAGCGCAAAGCGCTACTTACACGGTTATATCCAGAGAATTCAAGGAGTTAGAAGATGGCAGCTAAAGACGTCGTATTCGGTGATTCCGCCCGTGCCAAGATGGTCGAAGGCGTGAACATCCTCGCGAATGCTGTGAAGGTCACGCTGGGTCCGAAGGGCCGCAACGTTGTCCTGGAACGCAGCTTCGGCGGCCCGACGGTCACCAAGGACGGTGTGTCGGTCGCGAAAGAGATCGAACTGAAAGACAAGCTTCAGAACATGGGCGCGCAAATGGTCAAGGAAGTGGCTTCCAAGACCAGCGACAACGCAGGTGACGGCACCACGACCGCAACGGTCCTGGCTCAGTCGATCGTCCGCGAAGGCATGAAGTACGTCGCATCGGGCATGAACCCGATGGACCTGAAGCGCGGTATCGACAAGGCTGTGACGGCTGCAATCGAAGAACTGCGCAAGATCAGCAAGCCGTGCACGACCAACAAGGAAATCGCACAAGTTGGCGCGATTTCGGCAAACAGCGACTCGTCGATCGGCGACCGCATTGCTGAAGCAATGGACAAGGTCGGCAAGGAAGGCGTGATCACCGTCGAAGACGGCAAGTCGCTGCAAGACGAGCTGGACGTTGTCGAAGGTATGCAATTCGACCGCGGCTACCTGTCGCCGTACTTCATCAACAACCCGGACAAGCAAGTTGCCGTGCTCGAGAACCCGTTCGTGCTGCTGCATGACAAGAAGGTCTCGAACATCCGTGATCTGCTGCCGGTTCTGGAACAGGTCGCCAAGGCTGGCCGTCCGCTGCTGATCATCGCAGAAGACGTCGAAGGCGAAGCACTGGCAACGCTGGTGGTGAACAACATCCGCGGCATTCTGAAGACGGTTGCTGTGAAGGCTCCGGGCTTCGGCGATCGCCGTAAGGCCATGCTGGAAGACATCGCGATCCTGACCGGCGGCCAGGTCATCGCTGAAGAAACCGGCCTGACGCTCGAAAAGGCAACGCTGGCAGAACTGGGCCAGGCGAAGCGCATCGAAGTGGGCAAGGAAAACACGACGATCATCGACGGCGCTGGCGAAGGTGCGAACATCGAAGCGCGCGTCAAGCAAGTGCGCAAGCAGATCGAAGAAGCAACGTCGGACTACGACCGTGAAAAGCTGCAAGAGCGCGTTGCCAAGCTGGCAGGCGGCGTTGCAGTGATCAAGGTCGGCGCTGCGACCGAAGTCGAAATGAAGGAAAAGAAGGCACGTGTCGAAGACGCACTGCACGCAACGCGCGCAGCTGTGGAAGAAGGCATCGTTGCTGGCGGCGGCGTTGCGCTGATCCGCGCACGTACGGCGATCGCCGGCCTGAAGGGCGCTAACGCCGATCAGGACGCAGGTATCAAGATCGTTCTGCGCGCAATGGAAGAGCCGCTGCGCCAGATCGTCACGAACGGCGGCGAAGAAGCCAGCGTCGTGGTGGCGGCAGTTGCTGCTGGCCAGGGCAACTACGGCTACAACGCAGCGACCGGCGAGTACGTCGACCTGGTCGACGCCGGTGTCGTGGACCCGACGAAGGTCACGCGCACGGCACTGCAAAACGCAGCATCGGTGGCAGGTCTCCTGCTGACGACCGACGCAGCGGTTTGCGAACTGCCGAAGGAAGATGCACCGATGCCTGGCGGCATGCCCGGCGGCATGGGCGGCATGGGCATGGACATGTAATTTCGTGTCCGCTCTCCGGTTGGGCCTGGCCTACAGGCTCGGTCGGGAGCTCATGCGAAAGCGCACCGCGAGGTGCGCCTTGCCAAAGAAAAACCCGCAGAAATGCGGGTTTTTCTTTGGCTTCGTGCTTTGCAGCACTTCGGAAAACTATGCGTATGCCTATGCCGCAACCGCGAGGGAATGCTGGCGCAAGTAGCTGAAGATGCGGGCCACGCTGTCGCTCAGCGTCAGCGAAGCGGTATCAATGACGAGTTCCGGATTGACTGGCGTTTCATACGGCGCCGAAATGCCGGTGAACGCGGGAATCTCGCCCGCCAGTGCCTTCGCGTACAGTCCTTTCGGATCGCGGCCGGCGCAGGTGGCGACCGATGCGGACACGTACGTCTCGATGAAACTGCCGGCGCCGATGATGTCGCGCGCCATCGCGCGGTCCGCGTGCATCGGCGAAATAAGCGCCGCGATGACGATGAGCCCCGCGTCGTTCATCAACTGCGCGACGTGCGCGACGCGGCGAATGTTTTCGTGCCGGTCGCGTGGATCGAAGCCCAGATCGCTGCCGAGGCCGTGGCGAACGTTGTCGCCGTCGAGTACATAGCAGGCGTGGCCTTGCGCGACGAGTTGCCGTTCGAGTTCGAATGCGATGGTCGACTTGCCTGCTCCCGACAGGCCCGTGAGCCAGATCGTGACCGGTTTTTGCCGGAAAATCTGCATCCTGTCCGCAAGCTTGATACTGCCGTCACAACGTTGCACCCGCCAGTCGGGCTCTTTCATTCTCAATGTTCCTAAAGGCTCAATACCAGCGTCAACGACGGCGCGATACGCCCGCGTTGGCAGTGTCCGACCGATGTTCGCCGCTCGACTGCTCGCCATGATTTCGGTGCCGACCCGGCCCTTGAGTGGCGGGCCCTGTGTCAGACGACTCAGGCGTCAAGGCCCGGCCCGACATGACGCCGTCAGGCAGAGTCGACACATCGTACCTGCCCGAAAACGTTTGCGGTCTAGTGTATCAAAATGCGTGTTTCGCTAGCCCGCAGGACCTTGCAACGTGCGATCACATTCTGCGCGTCCGGGAGGAACGCTCTCGCTAGAGCGCGGCCCGGTCCGCACGCCTCTCTCCCTGACGGCTGGCGTGCTCGACAACCATATCGTCGAGACAATTGCCCGAGTGCTCAATGTCTTGCTTCGCCGGGGGCCGCGTCCTTGCCGGCGGCCGGCGGCGTTTCGTCGTCGCTGCCGCGAGCCCAGAAGAAGCGGTCTGGCATATACGCGCCCATGCCCGGCCGGAATGCGCTGCGTATCGCCTGATACAGATATTCCTGCGCTTCGCGAACCGCCTCCGCAGGCTCCTGACCGTTGGCGAGCAGCGCCGCGATCGCCGAGCCGAGCGTGTCGGTGATGCCCATGATCCGGTTGCTGCCGCGGTCCCACATGTCCTGACGCAACTGGCCGTCTTCGCTGAAAAGCGTGTTGACGAGCCGGTGCGTGCCCGTTTCCGTCGACAGAATGTATTCGCAGCCGTGCGACAGCAGATGCGAGATCGCCGCGTCGAGGCTCGGCGCTTCGGCGTCGCCGTCCGGCTGGGCGAGGGCGAGCAGCGTGGCGGAATCGGCGACCAGCAAGGTGGTTTGCGGCGCGAGCAGATCGGCGATGGCCTCGCGCAGTTCGTCGGCGGCGAGCACATGTTCGTCGTCGAGCGTGAAGTCCGGGGCGAGAATCAGCGGAATGTCGTCGTAATCCGCCACAACCTCGGCGATCGCGCTCACGACTTCGGCGCGCGTGCAGGCGCCGACCTTGAACGCCGCAATCGGCATGTCTTCGAGAAGCATGCGCGCCTGGGTGGCGACCACTTCAGGATCGAGTCCGTTGACCTCGTCGCAGGTTGCGGAATCGCGCACGGTGTAGCCGGTGAGCACGGAGACGCCATGACAACCCATGCTGGCAAGGGTCATCAGGTCGGCTTGCAGGCCTGAGCCGCCGGTGGGATCGGAAAGACCGAAGGTGAGGACGATCGGAGGCGTGTCGCTGGGCATGAAGATTTACGAGGAGCAGTATTTTCGGCGCATCAGGTGCGCAATTGGCTCAATTATGCGTCCTAAACCGGCGCGGGGGCGTTTTTTCGCACTGGGCCGTTTCCTGCCGCTTGCTGCCGCTCCCTGTTGCTTCCCGCCGGCCGCTTCCTGCCGCAACGCGCACCCGCCGTGTGGCGCGACGCCACATGTTGCGCCGCGTGATCCGCCCAGCGCTGCCCGCGGTCGTGAGCCGCCTGCATTGGGCGTTTGCCATTGCTAGGCATTGGGGCGGCAACACGGTACCATCATGGCTCCCGTTTCCCCGGACTTCACGACGCGACACAAGAATGGAATATCAAAGCTGGATGTGCCTGATTTGCGGCTGGATTTACGACGAAGAAGCCGGTTTGCCGGACGAAGGCATTGCGCCGGGCACGCGCTGGGAAGACGTCCCAATTAACTGGACGTGCCCGGAATGCGGCGCGCGCAAGGAAGACTTCGAGATGGTCCAGATCTGACATCGAAGTCGGCCGGCGGCGCTCGGCCAGAGTGTGGCATCGCGCCGGAACGTCGCCGTGCCGGCGGTGTCGCAATCACAAGCTGACATCGCCCGGTATTGCACGGGGCATTGGCTCTTCAGCATTTGTCACTGGGCACGCATCGCCGCGCATTGTCGTTGCGCGTTTGTCATTGCGCATTTGTCACTGTTCAGTCGCCGGTTCGCGCGTTAGGCGCTCAGTCTGCGCGCAGCGCCAAGCGGCGGCCCGCCGACTTTCCGTCGCCAACTCATGACTCTTCGATCCGCAGCTCCCGTTTCCTTCGACGCATTGCCCAACCCGCGCGGCGGCGCCGTACGCCCCGCGGAGCTGGCGCTCGCTGAAGCGCTGCTGGCGTTCGAGCAGCACACCGGTTGCACGACCGCCCTGGTGCGCGTCTCGCACGCGTTGCGCAGCGCCGGCTGGCTGAGCGCCACGCGTTTCGCCGATGTGCTGGTGAGGCTTTCGCCGCTCGCGGCCGGCGATCCGGCGGAGGCCGAGAGCGTGCGGCCGGGCTTCGGCGCCGCGTTGCGCGACTTCCGGGCGGCGCTCGAGCGTCACAATCTGCGCGAACTCGCCTGTTCGCCGACGCTGTTCGATCACTACCGCGCGCTGTGCGCCCATCTCGGCGAGCACAGCGCCGCGTCGCCCGTTGCGTACGAAGATCTCGCGTTGACCGCGCGCCCCGTGCCGCCCGTGTCGTTTCACGCGCAGCCGGCCGAGCAGTTGGCGCATCTGCGGGCGCGCTATGAGCGTGCGCTGCTGCCGGTGCTGCGCTCGCAGCCGGACACGGGGAGCGCGGCGGCACGCGCAGCGACGCAAGCCGCACTGGACGAACTCGACGCCGTATTCACCGAGCTGGCCGGTCCCGATCCGTACGATTTCTGGCGCCTCGCCAAGGCCTGCGCGCGCGCGTTGCGTGTCAGCGGGCGCGCGGCCGGCGAGCCCGACGCGCGGCGCTTCTACGCACGCTGCAATCTCGCGCTCGCCGACCACGCGCGCGGCATCGAACGCGCGCAGCGCTCGCTCGTGCGGGCCACGCTCGCGCTGCTGTGGCGCGACTACGCGCTGTTCGGCGCGGCCGCCGAGGACGCCGACCAGGTCGAGGTGCTGCACGATTACGGCTTGACGGTCGACTGGCACGTCGCGGGCACTCAGGCATCGGAAATGCTTTGGGAAGCCGGCGCGGTCGAGGCGCAATCGTTCAGCGCGCACACGTCAATGACGCGCGACCTCGGCGTGCTGAGCGTCAATACCCATGCCTACGAAGACTTTTTGCAGACGGCGGACGCCGCCATCTCCGCGCTCGCGGAACACGCGCGTGCCGCGGACCAGCCGGAAAAGGCCGACCCGAGCGAAGCACTGCAAGCCGGCGACGCCGCGTACCGGCTCGGGTCCGCGGCTTGCGCATTGGGCCTTGGCCACGTCGCGCTGCTCGCGGATGCACTCGGGCTCGCATGGCGCCGTCGTGCGCACGCCGGGGTTTCGACGCCTGCGGTGCGCGCGCATGTGATCGTCGACGCGCCCGCGGCCAGTGCGCTCGAAAACGCCGCCGAGGCGTTGCGCGCGACGCTGCACAAGGTGGCCGCAGGCGTGGCGCCGCCGGCCAGCAGCGCGGCGCTCGCTGCGTTGACGCGGGCGATCGAGCAGGGCGGCGCGTGATCGAGGCGTGAGCGCCACGCAAGTGGGCAAGGGCGGCGTGCAATTCGCGCAAGCGGCACGTAACCTGGACAGGGCGGCGCGTGATTCAGGCGCGAGCGGCAAGCAACTCCGGCAAGGCGCCGCGCTCGTCCCGCAGGCCGCATGAGAACCACGCGGCCAGGCCACGCCAACACCGCGCCGCGCAAGCCGCCGCGCACCGCGAATCGGCACCGTGGCAACGCGCGCGTGCGTGATAGAGTGCAACATGAATCGCCGTCGATGGCTCGCGGCACGCCGCATCACTCCGGCCGCCGCTCCACGCTGCTCAAAGCCCGCCATCCTGCACCGTCTTTGCTAAAATCCGAACTATGTCCAAGAGTACCGATCGCATCAATCTGACTAACCAGTTCCTGATCGCCATGCCGAACATGGCCGATCCGACGTTTTCCGGAACGGTGGTCTACCTTTGCGATCACAGTGAGCGCGGCGCGCTCGGCCTCGTGATCAACCGGCCGACCGATATCGACCTGGAAGCGCTCTTCAGTCGCATCGACCTCAAGCTCGAAATCGAGCCTCTTCTTCACGTTCCCGTGTACTTCGGCGGCCCGGTGCAAACCGAGCGCGGCTTCGTGCTGCACGATCCGAAAGACGGCAATACCTACACGTCGTCCATGTCGGTGCCGGGCGGTCTCGAGATGACCACGTCGAAAGATGTGCTCGAGGCGGTCGCGAGCGGCACCGGTCCCGAGCGGTTTCTGCTCACGCTCGGGCACGCCGGCTGGGGCGCGGGCCAACTCGAAGAAGAGATTTCGAAGAACGGTTGGTTGACGGTCGAGGCCGATCCGAAAATCGTCTTCGACGTGCCCGCCGAAGAGCGCTTCGAAGCCGCTCTCGCGCTGCTCGGCGTCTCGCTGTCCATGCTGTCGGGCGAGGCCGGGCACGCATGAGAGGCGCCGCATGAGCCTGCCGGGCGGACGCGAGGCGACGCTGCTCGCGTTCGATTACGGGGAAAAGCGCATCGGCGTCGCGGTCGGCAATTCGCTTACCCGAAGCGCGCGGCCGCTCGTCATCGTGCAGAATCGCAGCCGCGAATATCGTTTTGCCGAAGTCGGCAAGCTGATTGCCGAGTGGAAGCCGGACGCGCTCGTGGTCGGCTTGCCGATGCATCCCGACGGCACGCCGCACGAAATGACGCAGCTCGCAAAGCGCTTCGGCAATCAGTTGAACGGCCGCTTCAATTTGCCGGTGACGTGGGTCGACGAGCGCTATTCGTCGGTCGAGGCGGAGGCGACGAGGCGCGCCAACAAGGGCCGCGCCGATATGCTCGACGCCGAAGCCGCCAGCATCATCCTTCAGCAATATCTTGACGGACTTTCCGATACCCATGAGTTCCATTGACGCTGAAGCGCTATACCGCGCGTTGCTCGACCAGATTCGCGCCGCCTACGGCGACAAGCTCGGTGCGCACGACGGCGCCGACGGCGCCGTGCTGGCCGGCATATACAGCGGCGGCGCATGGCTCGCCGAACGGCTCGCGCGCGACCTGAACCTGGCGAGCTTCGGCGTCGTCAATGTCGCGCTGCATCGCGACGACTACGCGAAGAAAGGTTTGCACTCGCAGGCGAGCCCGACGTCGCTGCCTTTTTCCGTCGACGGCCGCCGCATCGTTCTGGTCGACGACGTGCTGTACACCGGCCGCACGATTCGCGCGGCGCTCAATGAGCTGTACGACTACGGCCGTCCGGCGGCGGTCGAACTGGCGGTGCTCGCCGATCGCGGCGGGCGCGAGTTGCCGGTGGCGGCACGCTTTGTCGGCGGCGTGGTGGATGTGCCCGCTGACGCCACGCTCGTGCTCGCGCGCGACGAAACCAGCAGCGCCGGTCAGCCGCGTTTCACGTTTCATACCGAAGCACGCGTCGATTGAGTGCAGATGCAAGTGCGGCTGCAAGTGCAGCAACAAGTGCGGCTGCAAGTGCGACTGCCAGCGCCGCATCGCACCAACACGTTGAAGCCCGTATTTCAAGCAGGTAAATCATGAACACCGCCACCCAGGCTCCGCAGGATTCCGCCGATAGCGCCACCGAGCGCTTCCGTTATGGCTTCCTGAAGGGCAACCCGCAGCTCACGAAAAACGGCGAGCTCAAGCATCTGTTGTCGATCGAAGGTTTGCCGAAGGCGATCGTCAATCACATTCTCGACACCGCGAGCCAATTCGTCAGCGTGACGGATCGCGAGGTGAAGAAGGTGCCGCTGTTGCGCGGCAAGTCGGTGTTCAATCTGTTCTTCGAGAACTCCACGCGCACGCGCACCACGTTCGAGATCGCGGCCACGCGTTTGTCGGCGGACGTGCTGAATCTGAACATCAACGCATCGTCGACGAGCAAGGGCGAATCGCTGCTCGACACGATCAACAATCTGTCGGCGATGCACGCCGACATGTTCGTCGTGCGTCACGCTTCGAGCGGCGCGCCGTATCTGATCGCCCAGCACTGCGCGCCGCACGTGCATGTGATCAATGCCGGGGACGGCCGTCATGCGCACCCCACGCAGGGGCTGCTCGACATGTACACGGTCCGCCACTACAAGAAGGACTTCACGAATCTGCGTGTGGCGATTGTCGGCGACATTCTGCATTCGCGGGTCGCGCGCTCCGACATTCATGCACTGACCACGCTCGGCGTGCCGGAAGTGCGCGCGATCGGTCCTCGCACGCTGCTGCCGGGCGGCCTCGAACAGATGGGTGTGCGGGTGTTCCACAACCTCGACGAAGGGCTGAAGGACGTCGACGTGATCATCATGCTGCGTCTGCAGAACGAACGGATGAGCGGCGCGCTGTTGCCCTCGGCGCAGGAGTATTTCAAGAGCTGGGGCTTGACGCCCGAGCGGCTCGCGCTCGCGAAACCGGATGCAATCGTGATGCACCCGGGCCCGATGAACCGCGGCGTGGAGATCGACTCGCAGGTCGCGGACGGGCCGCAATCGGTGATCCTGAATCAGGTGACGTTCGGCATCGCGGTGCGCATGGCGGTGATGGGGATTGTCGCGGGCAATAACGACTGATTCGCGGCTCGAACACTCGGCAAACGAACGCAAAACCTTCGCCGAACCCGGCTGAAACAACTAAGGCAGCGCATGAAGATTCACATTCAAGGCGGCACGCTGATCGACCCCGCAGCGGGCACCGAACAGCAGCAGGACATTTTCATCGCGGACGGCAAGATCGTCGCACTCGGCAACGCGCCCGCCGATTTCGAGGCGACGCAAACCATCGACGCGCGCGGCTTGCATATCGCGCCCGGTCTGGTCGATTTGTCGGCGCGTCTGCGCGAGCCTGGCTTCGAGCACAAGGCAACGCTCGAATCGGAAATGGCCGCGGCGCTCGCGGGCGGCGTGACGAGCCTCGTGTGTCCGCCGGACACCGATCCCACGCTCGACGAACCCGGCCTCGTCGAAATGCTGAAGTTCCGCGCGCGCAATCTCGATCAGGCGCACGTGTATCCGCTCGGCGCGTTGACCGTCGGCCTCAAAGGCCAGGTCATCACCGAAATGGTGGAGTTGACCGAGGCGGGTTGCATCGGCTTTTCGCAGGCCGACGCGCCGGTGGTCGATACGCAGGTGCTGATGCGCGCGCTGCAATACGCAAAGACATACGGCTTCACCGTGTGGCTGCGTCCTGTGGACGCGTATCTCGGCAAGGGCGGCGTGGCCGCGAGCGGCGCGCTCGCGTCGCGGCTCGGCCTCTCCGGTGTGCCCGTCGCGGCTGAAACCATCGCGCTGCATACGATCTTCGAACTCGTGCGCGTGACGGGCGCGCGGGTGCATCTGTCGCATGTGTCGTCGGCGGCGGGCATTGCGCTGATGCGCGAGGCCAAGGCCGAGGGCTTGCCGGTTTCGTGCGACGTCACGGTGAATCACGTCCATCTGATCGATCTCGACATCGGTTACTTCGACGCGCAGTACCGCCTCGATCCGCCGCTGCGCCAGCAGCGCGATCGCGAAGCGATTCGCGCGGGTCTCGTCGATGGCACGATCGACGCAATCTGCTCGGACCACACGCCCGTCGATGACGACGAAAAACTGCTGCCGTTCGGCGAAGCCACACCGGGCGCAACGGGCCTTGAGCTGTTCCTCTCGCTGACGGTGAAATGGGCCGACGAAGCCGGCGTGCCGCTCGCGAAGGCGCTCAACCGCATCACGGCCGCGCCGGCTCAAGTGCTCGATCTAGACGCGGCTGGCCGCGTCGCCGTGAGCAGCGTGGCGGACCTGTGCGTGTTCGACCGTCACGCGCATTGGCGCGTCGAGCCGCGTGCGCTGAAGAGCCAGGGGCATAACACGCCGTTCCTCGGTTACGAACTGCCGGCGCGCGTGCGTGCGACCATCGTGTCGGGGCGTGTCGCATTCGAACAGCGTTGATGTTGTGCGGAGATTCGCAGCATGACTCAGGCATCGACACGTACTGACTTTGCATAAACCGCATCGACCGCATCGACTCGCCAGGAAATGCTCCGACCATGAAGCTCGCGTTACGCAAGGCCCGTCTCATCGCGCATCTTCTGCACGGCATGTGGATCGTCGCCACGCGTTTTCCGAAAGGCGATGCCGACGGGCGTCACGCGCTCAATCGCGCGTGGTCGCTGAAGATGCTGCGGCTGTGCGGCATGCGCCTCGTCGTCCATAACGATGGCGCGCGGCTCGATCGCGGCGCGCTGGTGGTCGCCAATCACATTTCGTGGATCGACATCTACGTGATCAATGCATGGCGGCCGACGCCGTTCGTGTCGAAAGCGGAAATCCGGCATTGGCCGCTGGTCGGCTGGCTCGCGCAGCAGCTCGACACGGTGTTCATCCAGCGCGAGAAACGCAGCGACGCGAAGCGGATCATGCACGAGTTGTCCGACCGTTTGAGCGCCGGCGAATTGATGTGCGTGTTTCCGGAGGGCACGACGTCGAATGGTCTCGAGTTGCTGCCGTTTCACGCGAACATGTTTCAGGCGGCGGTGTCGGCGTCCGTGCCGGTGCAGCCGCTGTGCATCATGTATGAAGACGCGCACGGCCGGCAGTCGACGGCGCCTGCCTATATCGACGATCTTTCGCTCGCCGACTCGCTCAATCTGCTGCTGCGCGGCGGCCCGTTGACCGCGCATGTCTACGTGTGCGAACCGCTTCTATCTGGCGTCGACCGCCGTGCGTTGGCAGCGCAAGCGCAGGGCGCCGTTGCGGCCGCGTTGCGGGAAATGCAGGGTGGTGCGGCAACGAGCGGCGCACTGGTTGTCGAGCGGATCGAGTCGTCAGCGAGCAACGAGACGCTGATCGAACCGGTTGATCAGTCGGGCCGCTCGCCGAGCGTTTGAGGCTCTGAGCGTCTCAGCGTCTTTCGGACGAGCGCTATCTAGTTGCCGCCGCGCGCGCGGCAGTTCTCGCATTCGACCTGAGTCAGCGTGCGCTCGGCGGGATTCGCCGCGAGCCGCACCGCCGACAGTTTTTCGCCCCACACGCAGCCCGAATCGAGCCCGATCAGGTTGTCGCGCAACGTCAGACCAAGCGCGGCCCAATGGCCGAATACGACGGTGACGTCCGCGGTCTTGCGCCACGGCACGTCGAACCACGGCATGCAGCCAGGCGGCGCGGCGTTCAGGCCGCCGCTGCTGCTGAAGTCCATCGCGCCTTCGGCATTGCAGAAGCGCACGCGCGTCAACGCGCTGCAGGTCACGCGCAGCCGCTCGATGCCTTTCAATTGCGGCGTCCATAAACTCGGCTCGTTGCCGTAGAGACCTGCGAGCGTTTCCTTCCAGTTCGGCGCGCGCAGTGCCCGCTGCAATTCGTCGGCGAGGTCGAGTGTGAGGTTCACGTCCCATTGCGGCACGACGCCCGCATGCACCATCAGCATGCCGTTCTCGTAATGCGCGATCGGGCGATGGCGAACCCATTCGAGCAGATCGGCGGCATCGGGCGCCGAGAGAATGTCGTCGATGGTGTCGCCTTTTTTCGACTTCCGAATGCCCGCTGATACCGACAGCAGATGCAGATCGTGATTGCCCAGCACCGGCACCGCGCGATCGCCGAGCGCGATGATGTCGCGCAGCGTCCCAAGCGATTCGGCGCCGCGGTTGATCAGGTCGCCCGCGAACCACAGCGGCGTGCCGGCGGGAGGGGCGGCCTTCGCGAGCAGTCGCTGGAACGGCGTGCGGCAGCCTTGCAGATCGCCGAAAGCCAGAGGCACGGGCTGCTGCTGCGAGATTGGCAAAGCGGGAGAAGGCGCGGTTGACGGTGTCATCGGCGAAATGTTGGCGGTTCGATACGCGCGGCGATGCAGGAGGCGTGCCGCGTTGGGGCGGTGCAGCAAAAGAGCGTGACATAATAGCCCGTTTGCAGCGCCGGCATCGCGCGGTGCGGCGGCCGTGACGTGTGTGCCGAGCAGTTGAAGGGCCATCGCGCGGCCGCTGTGGCCACTATGCGACCACTGCGCAGGCAACCTGGCGGCAGTTCGCATCCGCCGCAGTGAACGACCGGCGCAATATTGCATCACAACAGGCTGACCCTCGTGAACGGAGAAAGCATGTCGTCTTCCCATGCGAAGCAACCCGTCCGCACGCTCGTCACTGGAGCGAGCGGCTTTACTGGCCGCTATCTGGTCGAGAATCTCGCCGGTCGCGGGCATACCGTGATCGAAACCTTCGCCGGGCATGACGAGCCCGAAACGGCCACGCGCCTGAGGCTCGACATCACGTCGCCGGAAAACTGCCGGCATGTGATGGAAACCGTGCGGCCGGACTACATCGTGCATCTTGCGGCGATCAGCTTCGTCGGCCATGACGATCCGCTCGACTTCTACCGCGTCAACGTGATCGGCACGCTGAACCTGCTCGAGGCATGCGCCGCGACCGGCCACACGCCGCGCAAGGTGCTGATAGCGAGCAGTGCGAACGTGTATGGCAACGTGACGAGCGATGCGATCGACGAAAGCTTCCCGCTTACGCCCGTCAACCACTACGCCGCGAGCAAGGCGGCGATGGAAACGATGGTGCATACGTGGTTCGAGCGGCTGCCTATCCTGATCGCGCGGCCGTTCAACTACACCGGACGCGGCCAGGCGTCCAACTTTCTCGTGCCGAAGATCGTCGAGCATTTCGCGCGGCGCGAGCCATCCATTGAACTCGGCAATCTCGACGTCGCGCGCGATTTCTCCGACGTGCGCTATGTGGCGCGTGCTTACGAAGCGTTGCTGACGTCCGATGCGGCAGGCGAAACGGTGAACGTCTGCACCGGCACGCCGTATACGCTGCGCGAGATTCTGTCCGCGGCCAGCGATATGACTGGACATAAGCTGCAAGTGCATGTCAATCCCGCGTTCGTCCGCCAAACGGATGTGAAGGTCCTCGCCGGTTCGCCAGCGAAGCTGCGCTCGCTGGTTCCCGAGGTGCAAGCCATTCCGTTCATGGATACGCTGCGCTGGATGCTCGCGGCCTGAAGCACGCGAAACACGTGGACGGGCGTCGCCCACCCACTAAACGCCGCCGGCCTTGGAAGCAGACCGGCTCGCGGCATTCTCCGTTCCGATGCCTTTGCCCGGCCCCGCCGGGCGTTGAGGGCAGAGTGCCCGACCGCTCGGTAGCTTTTGCATGCATGACCACCCGGCAAGCATCAACGCCCCCACGCGACTTCGCAAACTGCATTGGAAACCAGACTTGTCAAGCTGTTTCAAGTTGTTAGGATTCTAGTTTTTGTTCCGCGTGGCTTTATAATTGAGGGCTCGTAAGATTGGCGTCCAAGCGCCTGCGTGCCGTGCAAGGCCGCGGGCGCCGCAATAATCGAACACCACAACGCGTGGCGAGCGGCCGGCTCATCAATGTCGGGCCGTCGCTGACATCTGGAAGGGAATTTCATGATCCTGGTTACGGGCGGTGCCGGCTTTATCGGCGCCAATTTCGTGCTCGACTGGCTGAATACGTCGGACGAAGCGGTGCTGAACGTCGATAAGCTGACCTATGCCGGCAATCTCGGCACGCTCAAGTCGCAACAAGGCAATCCGAAGCACGTCTTCGTGCGCGCGGACATTTGCGACCCCGCCGCCATGGACGCGCTCTTCGCCGAACACAAGCCGCGCGCGGTGCTGCACTTCGCCGCGGAAAGCCATGTTGACCGCTCGATCCACGGCCCGGCCGATTTCGTGCAGACCAACGTTGTCGGCACGTTCACGCTGCTCGAAGCCGCGCGAAGCTACTGGAACACGCTGGACGAAGCCGCGAAGGCAGCCTTCCGCTTCCTGCACGTCTCGACCGACGAAGTCTTCGGCTCGCTGTCTGCGACCGATCCGCAATTCTCCGAAACCACGCCGTACGCGCCCAATAGCCCGTATTCTGCGACCAAGGCGGGCTCGGACCATCTGGTGCGCGCGTACCATCACACGTACGGCCTGCCGGTGCTGACCACGAACTGCTCGAACAACTACGGTCCGTACCAGTTCCCGGAAAAGCTGATTCCGCTCATCATCGCCAACGCGCTCGGCGGCAAGCCGCTGCCGGTGTACGGCGACGGTCAGAACGTGCGCGACTGGCTGTATGTCGGCGACCATTGCAGCGCAATTCGCGAAGTGCTCGCCCGCGGCGTGCCGGGCGAAACGTACAACGTCGGCGGCTGGAACGAGAAGAAGAACCTCGAGGTGGTGCACACGCTGTGCGATCTGCTCGACACGCTCCGTCCGAAAACGGCCGGTTCGTACCGCGACCAGATCACGTATGTGAAGGACCGTCCGGGCCACGATCGCCGTTACGCAATCGACGCCCGCAAGCTCGAGCGCGAACTCGGCTGGAAACCCGCGGAGACATTCGAGACGGGTCTTGCAAAGACCGTCCAGTGGTATCTCGACAATCAGGCATGGTCTGACGAAGTCGCTTCGGGCGAGTACCGCAAGTGGGTTGAGACTAACTACGCGCAACGCGCGTAAAGGCACGGCCATGGCGCGCAAAGGCATTATTCTAGCGGGCGGATCCGGCACCCGGCTCTATCCGATCACCCATGTCGTTTCGAAGCAGCTGCTGCCGGTCTACGACAAGCCGATGATCTACTACCCGCTCTCCACGCTGATGGTGGCGGGCATTCGCGACGTGCTGATCATCTCCACGCCGCAGGACACGCCTCGCTTCGAAGCCATGCTCGGCGACGGCAGCCAGTGGGGCATGAACATTCAGTATGCGGTTCAGCCGTCGCCGGACGGCCTCGCGCAAGCGTTTATCATCGGGCGTGAGTTCGTGGGCAACGATCCGTCGGCGCTGATTCTCGGCGACAACATTTTCTACGGCCACGATCTCGCGAAGCAGCTCGAGCGCGCGAACGATCAGGCCGAAGGCGCGACCGTGTTCGCCTACCACGTGCACGATCCTGAGCGCTATGGCGTAGTCGAGTTCGACAAGCAGTTCCGCGCATTGTCCATCGAGGAAAAGCCCGCGAAGCCGCGTTCGAACTACGCGGTCACGGGTCTGTACTTCTACGACAAGCAGGTCTGCGACATCGCGGCAGACGTCAAGCTGTCGCCGCGCGGCGAGCTTGAAATCACCGACGTCAACTCGCGTTACCTCGCCAACGCCGCGCTCAATGTGGAGATCATGGGCCGTGGCTATGCGTGGCTTGATACGGGCACGCATGATTCGCTGATCGAAGCGGCTACGTTCATCGCAACGCTGCAAAAGCGTCAGGGTCTGGTGGTCGCGTGTCCGGAAGAGATCGCATACCGCCAAGCGTGGATCGACGCAGAGCAATTGCTGACGCTCGCTAAACCGCTCGCGAAGAATGCCTACGGGCAGTATCTGCAAAACATTCTTACGGACCGAGTCGCATGGCCATCCAAGTAACTGCTACTGCAATGCCTGAAGTAAAGATCATCGAGCCGAGAGTGTTCGGCGATGCGCGTGGCTTTTTTTACGAAAGCTTCAATGCTCAGGAGTTTGCCGAAGGCGTCGAGGCTGGCGTCGAATTCGTGCAGGACAACCATTCGCGTTCAGCGAAAGGCGTTTTGCGCGGGCTGCATTATCAGATCCAGCATGCGCAGGGCAAGCTGGTTCGTGTTGTCGAGGGCGAGGTGTTTGACGTTGCAGTCGACATCCGCAAGAGCTCGCCGAACTTCGGCAAGTGGGTGGGCGTGATCCTGTCGGAGGAAAATCACCGGCAGTTGTGGGTGCCGCCGGGCTTTGCGCATGGTTTCGTCGTGCTGTCCGAGTCTGCGCAGTTTCTTTACAAGACCACGGATTACTGGTTCCCCGAACATGAGCGCAGCATCGTCTGGAATGATCACGACATCGGCATCCGATGGCCGATCGACTTTGAGCCGCTGCTAGCTGCAAAAGATGCGGCAGGCAAACGACTTGCCGAAGCCGAGCATTTCGCATGAGTGCCGCCATGACAACGCGAGATGAACGAACGATCCTGCTCACCGGCGTGAACGGCCAAGTTGGCTTCGAGTTGGCGCGGACCCTGCAGGGCTTGGGCAATGTGGTTGCGCTGGACCGTGCCGCTTTGGACCTCGCCGACTTGGATCGCGTGCGGCGCGTGGTGCGTGCCATAAAACCCGGGTTGATCGTCAATCCGGCCGCTCACACCGCGGTCGACAAAGCGGAAACCGATGTGGACGCGGCCGTGCGTCTGAATGCCCAAGCACCCGGCGTGCTCGCGGAAGAAGCGAAGCGCCTCGGGGCCTCGCTCATCCACTACTCGACGGACTACGTATTTGACGGAAGGAAAAACGGCGCGTACGTCGAAAGCGATGCGGTCAATCCACAGAATGTGTATGGGAAGAGCAAGCTCGCAGGCGAGCAGGCCATTCAAGCATCGGGTTGCGCGCACCTGATTTTCCGCACCAGCTGGGTTTATGGCACGCGAGGCAAGAACTTCCTGCTGACGATGCTGCGACTCGGCGCGGAGCGGGACGAACTCAGCGTCGTCGTGGATCAAATCGGCGCACCCACCTGGTCGAATACGATTGCGGCGCTGAGTGCGAACGTGTTGTCGCAAGCAGTGGCCGCCGGGCAAGACGACTGGTGGCAGGAGCATTCGGGCGTCTACCATCTGACGGCTTCAGGCTCAACGTCCTGGCATGGGTTCGCAGAGGCGATCTTCGAGTGTTCGGACCTGGCGAAGAAGCCCACTGTGAGACCGATTCCGGCTGCATCGTATCCGACGCCAGCTGTGCGTCCCAGCAATTCGCGCATGTCGAATGAAAAGCTGTTCGCGACCTTTGGGCTTAAGCCGCCCAGTTGGGATTCCGCTTTGCGCCTTTGCCTCGCGAAATAGCTTTTTTGCGGGGTGGCGTCACGACGGCGCTTCTGCTTATATCGAATTGTGTTTCTTCTATGCCTTTTATCGAACGTTCCTTTGCTGACAACGGGATTGCTTCCGCCAAAAGCGAGCCAGTTTCCCGGGAACAGCTGGGGCGCTCGACCGTGTTGGTCGTGGGCGACGTTATGTTGGACCGTTACTGGTTTGGCAACGTCGATCGCATTTCCCCCGAAGCGCCCGTCCCGGTCGTCCATATTCAGCGTACCGAAGAGCGCCTGGGCGGGGCTGCGAACGTGGCCTGCAACATTGCGGGGCTAGGAGCGCAGGCGTCGTTGATCTGCGCAATTGGTCGCGACGAGCCGGGCGAGCGTTTGATGGAATTGCTTGCGCAAAGTAACGTGCAGGTCTTGGCGGAAAGGGACGCGTCGATTGCGACGATCATTAAACTTCGCGTCATTGCCCGGCAGCAGCAATTGCTGCGTGCCGACTTTGAAGAGCCGCCTACGAAAGAGATCCTGCTTGCCGGACTGGCCCGGTTCGACAAGCTGCTTCCAGGTTGCTCGGTTGTGTTGCTGTCGGACTATGCAAAAGGCGGCCTGATCCACGTTTCAAGCATGATCTCGAAGGCCCGTGCATGTGGCAAGTATGTTCTGATCGATCCGAAGGGTCCGGATTGGGAGCGCTATCGCGGTGCCTCACTCATCACCCCCAATCGGGCGGAGTTGCGCGAGGTCATTGGAGCGTGGTCGTCTGAAAGCATGCTGACGCAGCGGGTGTCTGCACTGCGCAAATCGCTCGATTTGGACGCGCTTCTTCTGACTCGCTCGGAAGAGGGCATGACGTTGTTTGCCGACGCCGGGCCCGTCCAAGTTCCTACCGCAGCGCGCGATGTCTATGACGTCTCTGGGGCAGGGGATACGGTCATCGCTACCGTCGCTGCCATGCTCGGTGCCGGTCTGCCCCTAGCGAAAGCGGTCGTGCACGCGAATAGCGCCGCTGGTGTTGTCGTGGGCAAGGTGGGGACTGCACCTATCACTTATGACGAGCTTTTCCCTCGTTAAGCGCGCGCGTTGCATGCGAACGTAGTTTACGGAACAAGACAATCATGACTCTCATCGTCACCGGCGCGGCCGGCTTTATCGGCAGCAACCTCGTGAAAGCGCTCAACGAGCGCGGCGAACAACGCATCATCGCCGTCGACAATCTGACGCGCGCCGACAAGTTCAAGA
>Ga0307412_10000459_pt1 | contig 24584 bp, 17 predicted proteins | sample DK1Cmetagenome_3_FD_203823 | JGI IMG/M metagenome (GOLD analysis project Ga0307412, IMG submission 203823) | Maize rhizosphere microbial communities from greenhouse at UC Davis, California, United States - DK15-C-1 | ecosystem: Host-associated > Plants > Roots > Rhizosphere > Soil | place: USA...
CAGCGCGGCATCGAACTGTCGAGGGAGAACTGTGAACGCGTAGAAATCCCATACGAAGGCAAACACCTCTCCGGCTTGCTGGTCCGTGCCGAAGGCGTCAGCGGCCCTGCGCCGATCCTGGTGCAGGTCAATGGGCTGGATTCCACCAAGGAAATGAAATACCGCGTCGGGCTGCCGACCTGGCTGGCGAAACGTGGCGTGTCGTCGTTGATCATCGACCAGCCCGGCACGGGCGAAGCACTGCGCCTGCATAACCTGACGGCACGTTTCGACAGCGAACACTGGGCCAGTCGTGTGGTGGACTGGCTGGAAACCCGCGACGATGTCGACGCCAGACGCATCGGCCTGGAAGGCGTGTCGCTCGGCGGTTATTACTGCCCGCGCGCGGTGGCCTTCGAGCCGCGCTTCGCGTGCGGGGTGGTATGGGGCGCCAACCATGACTGGCGCGACGTGCAGAAGCGTCGCTTGGAAAAGGAAGGCAGCTTCCCGGTGCCGCACTACTGGTCCCATGTGTCCTGGGTTTGGGGCGCCAAAAACACGGATCAGTTCATGGCCATCGCCGAGCAGGTTCATCTGGACGGCATCCTCGATCGCATCAAGGTGCCCTTCCTGGTCACCCACGGCGAGAAGGATTCACAGATCCCGCTGAAGTGGGCACACCGCACCTACGACCAGTTGGTCAACAGCCCGAAACGCGAACTGAAAATCTTCACCGAGCGCGAGGGCGGCGTGCAGCATTCGAGTTTCGACAACAGTATCAATGCCGGCCAGTACATTGCCGACTGGGTGGCGGAAGTGCTCGGTGGCCGTACGGCATGAACAGGGTCTGACAAACCATTACGATCAGGCTCCGGCGGGCCTTTGTCCACCTGAGCCTGAGCGAATCAGAACAGCCTGCCCGGCTCATCAGTCGAACTTGACCAGGTCCTTGAAGATCAGTTTGCCCCAGCTGTTTCCACGCGCTTGCACCAGCGATCCTCCTTCCGAAAGCCCACCCAGCGTGATTGCGGACAAACGCCCCTCTGATGTCGACGGCACTGGCCGAACCCCACCGACCTGCTATCTTCAACACAGACCTGAGTAGTTGCGATCCCATACGTATCCAGGTCTGTACAGGGAGTGGGTGAAGTTGGAAGCAGTGGAACTGCTCGCTATTGATGAATGGACGGCCACATCATCTTTGCCTGGCGAGTGTGACGTGATCATCGTCAATTACAACGCCGCTGAGCTGTTGCTGGCGAGTGTCGGATCGGCATTTGCCGCCGGCGCCTCCACAGTGATCGTGGTCGATAACGACTCCCACGACGACAGCCTGACGCGGCTGGAACAAACCCACGCTGCCGGCGACTCGCTTCAAATCGTCCGTAATGCCACCAACCTTGGCTTCGCCGTGGCGTGCAACCAAGGTGCCCGCCTGTCAACGGCCCCCAACTTGCTTTTCCTGAACCCTGACACCGAGCTCGCTGCCGATGCCATTGACCGCATGCAGCAGGCACTGCGCAGCTCACCCGAAATCGGCATGGTCGGCGGGTTCCTCTGCAATCCGGACGGCAGCGAGCAGGCCGGTGGACGTCGGGTATTTCCAACGCCCAGGCGTGCCTTCATGCGAGCGTTTGGGCTGTCGCGACTCTCAGCCCTTTTCCCATCGATACTGTCCGATTTCCTGTTGCACAAGGTGCCGCTACCCAGCATCCCCATTGTCGTCGAGGCCATCTCCGGGGCTTGCATGCTGGTCAAGCGCGAAGCGATCGAAAGCGTCGGGTTGTGGGACGAAGATTATTTCCTGCATTGCGAGGACCTGGACTGGTGCATGCGCTTCCATCAAGCCGGCTGGCGCGTCCTGTTCGTGCCGGACGCCCGGGTGATGCATGTGTTCGGTGGCTGCAGCCGTCATCGTCCCTATTTCGTCGAGTGGCACAAGCACCTTGGGTTCCTGCGCTTCTACCGCAAGTTCTTCCGCCGCAAGTACCCTTTGGCCCTGTGGATCAGCGTGGTGATCGGGATCTGGATTCGATTCGGCCTGATGGTCCTTCGCCACGCCACCACCCGGCTTGTAAAAGCATGGAACCCGCGATAAGAGAGCTCGATGCAAATAGGAATGTTGGGCGGCTCCAGCCTCCTGGGCCAACGAGCGTTGCCATTGCTGGCACAAGCCGGCCACTCGACAAGCGCGTTTACTCGAGGCGTGCCCAACGCATCTTGCCCCGGTGTAATGTGGCGAAACACAGATGACTGGCACGGACTGGCGCTGGACACGTTCTTGTCGTTTGCCCCGCTCTGGGTGTTACCCGACTACCTGGAGCGCCTTGCCAACACCCAGGTCAAACGCGTTGTCGCGCTCTCCTCCACAAGCCGTTTTGCCAAGCAGGCATCGCCCGACGCTAGGGAAAGGGACGTGGCGCAACGCTTGATAGATGCCGAAAAACAACTCGAGCAATGGGCGATCGAACGGCAAATCGAATGGGTGATCCTGCGACCGACCCTGATCTATGGTTTCGGTCGCGACAAGAACATTTCGGAAATAGCGCGTTTCATCCAACGCTTCGGATTCTTTCCGCTCATTGGCGGCGCGACTGGATTGCGTCAACCGGTGCATGGCGATGACGTGATCCAGGCGTGTCTATCGGCGATGACCACATCTGGCCTGCCCAGCGGTGGCTATAACCTCTCAGGGGGAGAAATTCTGCCCTATCACCTGATGGTAAGCCGGATATTCCAGGCCATGGGACGCCCGCAGCGAACGTTACCCCTCCCCGCCACCGTCTTGAGCAAGGGCATTTCGCTGCTGCGCTGCCTGCCAGGCTACCGGCATCTTTCAAGCACGCTGGTGGCGCGGATGAATGAGGATCTGGTGTTCGACCATTCGCACGCCCGTGAACGGCTTGGCTTTGCGCCCAGGGCGTTTCATTTGATGGAGGAAGATTTGCCTGGTCGATGAACATGGACTTGCCAAGCCCCCCATTTACTTTCGAAGTACGCCTGGTTCTTGTCCCAAAGAGCCTGATACTCGCCGCTGGCGATCAGTTTCCGGAACGATGCCTGCCCGTAGTGATGGATAAAGGAGTCTTCAGCGCACACCGTCCGGTAGCCCGCCGCCTGCACGCGACGGCTGTAGTCGTCGTCCTCGAACATGCCGATCCCGAACGCCTCGTCCAGATACCCCACTTCTTCGAGGATGCCTCGGCGAAAGGCGACGCAAAACATCGCGAGCATCGCAATATCGAATGATCTTCCCTCGTGGGCTCCGGTATAGCGGTCTGCAAACGCTTGCATCTGTTGAATGTCAGCGTAGGAAACCTCGATTTTCGCCTCGTTGCCGACCTCATTCGTGACTGGTCCAACCAAGCCGATACTGGGTTCTCTCAAATGCATGACCAGAGGATCCAGCCAGCCGCCGGGCACTATCGTGTCGTTATTGAGCAGCAGCAGAATGTCACCGTCGGCTTCTCGCAACCCCTGGTTGTTGGCCGCCGCGAAGCCACGGTTGTCCGGGTTGAGGATGACCTTCGCGGTCGGCACCTCGTTGCGCAGGCGCTCAAGGTAACCAGCCGTGCCGTCCTGCGAGCCATTATCGATCACAATGAGCTGGTAATTGGGCCAGGTGGTATTGCGAAGAATGCTGTTTATGCACTGAATCGTCAGGCTGAGATTGTTGTACGTCACGAGCACGATGGAGACTTTTTCGTACAGCCCGGCGATCGCCGGTTTCAGGCTATTGAATCGATCCTTCCAGTCATTGGCCCGGGCGAGTTCCACGCGCCGTTTGTACAGCGCCAGGTCATGCTCAGCCAAGGCTCGCTCGATCTGCTCGACGAACTCATCGACCCCGGTCGCAAAGTACAGCAACTCTTCATAGATGCTCATCTCCGCCAATGGCGTTGAGATCACGGGTTTGCCTGCGCTGATGTACTCGTAGAACTTCACCGGATCGACCGCATGCGTCACGTTGTAAAGCCTGAAGGGAATCAGGCAGGCGTCGAAATGATCCAGGTAGAGCGGCATTTGCGAGTAGGGCTTGCGGCCCAGCAACTGCACGTTTGGCTTGTGCTCCAGGCCCGCCAGATCGTCGACGAAAATGTCTCCCACCAGGATGAAGTTCCACTCTGGGCGCCGGTCCGCCAACGCCGCCAGCAATGGGTAGTCGAGCCATTGCGCCAGGGCGCCGTAGTAACCGATGACCGGGCCGACCAGCCCACTCAGCAAATCATTGGTGAAACAGTGCTGCCGGAAAAAATCGAAATCCACCGCGTTGCGCACCAGCATGCAACGCGGATTGTGGGCGCACCATTTCTGGTAAAGCAGCGCGGCGGAAACAGTCACCAGATCCGCCTGCATAACCAGGGCCGTTTCCTCACTCAGCAATTGTTCGCCGATGTTCGGAAAACCATCCCAGTCATCCATGCAATCGTAGTGCACGCGCCAGCCATGCCTGGCGCGCAAGCTGAATGCCACGGGGCTCCAGTACGCAATGTGCACCACCGAGAGAGCGGTTCTGATCTGCATGTCGGCGGCCAACGCAGCCAGGGCAAGCAGCAGTGCCTGATGATTCCCAGGCGTTACCACTTTTTCGTAGTACGCCTCCTGCGCCTCGCGTTGCAGTGCCACCTCGAAGATATTGGGCGCTACCGACGTCAGTCGATAAAGCTGTCCCTCCTCCGGAACACTGGAGGGCACGATGTAAAAAACCCGATGACCATTGCTCGCAAACTGCCCCATCAATTGCTGCGGTCGCTGGAAGCGTGCGGCCCATTCGATATTGGCGAAGCAGAGAATATCCAGCCGCCCTTTCGTGACGAAGTCAACTTCCACACCAGGAATCGGCAACGGCTGCGGGGCTGTTGGGGGGACAGTCGGGTAGCCAGTCGCGGCGACCGGTTCGGGCAATTCATGGGCTGCGCCAAAACCATAACGCATCACCCGAAAAAGCGTGCGAAGTGGCCGGGTGAAACGCCACGAACGAGTGCCCTGCAGGAAATCCACTTTTGCCAAGGCGATATCGCGCTCGCTGATGGCCGCGTCTCTTTGAGCCAAGGCGGCGTCGCGGTCGATCAAGCTGCTGTCGGTCTTAAGCACGTGGGTACCCATGCAGCGGAGTGCTGTCGCCCGCCGGCCACATCGAGCTGAGGGATCCCTGTCGATAGAACGTCGCAGTCAGGCTTCGGCGAGAAGAACGGCAACTACTCACCACGGGCGTGACGGCATGCCAGGAGTTATCCGAACGCACCAGGATCGCCGAATTGCCGACCAAGGGCTCGATCTCGGCCGCCACGGCGCTGGGATCGTTGCCGTGCAGGATGTTCAGGCACCCGCCGTCGTTGCGGTCCCAGGACTCGTTGAAATAAAGAATATGGGTGACCAGTTTATCCGGCAGGTCCGGATGGGCGCCCAGGCTCGCGCCGGGGCCGTAATGAAAGACGTTGACTTCCATCGGCACGCTGCGCAGGTCGATCCCGGTCAGCGCCGACATCGCCTCTCGATAGCCCGCCGAACCAAGGTCCTGCGCCAGCTTCAACCACGCCTCGCTCAGTTCTTCCGCAAAAGCGATGGCATGGGTGCCCATGCTCACCAGGGCGCGAGCCTCATAGTCATAGTTTTTCTCCCCACCATAACCACTCACCGTCTTGAAATGATCATGGGGAAAGGACGCCGCCAACGCGGCGGCATCCTGAGGCGAATACAGGCCGCCGATTTCAGCCCATGAGAACGGATGAGCCTTTAGCGCCGCAGGTGTGAGACGAGAGATATCTAGCATTGTCTGTTCTTGTTCGCTGTGAGGTTTCTGATACCACGGGCAATGGAACGCAGTGGCGCGGTCATTCGGAACGATTTGGAATTCTGCAACTCAAGCATCCTGGCGTCACCGAGGGCCAGTTGCTGGCTGAGCTGAACGATCCGTTGTTCTTGGGCCTGGCTTTGTGCCTGTTCGATGAGGTCTGGCTCTGGTGCGACGGGGCTTTGCGGCGATTGCTCCGGCACTGGGTCGCGCCCCACGGCCGCGGCTTCGAGCAGATTGGGCAGGTGTTGTAGAAACGCCCCCAATACAGGCTGGGACACGGTTTTACCTTGGCGAATGATCGCCGCGACCCGATCCCAGTGCTCGACCAATTGGTCGGCCGCCGCGCGCGCCGCCGCCGATGGGCAGGTCTTGCCCAGGCGCGCGACGAACCATTGTGGGTCGATTGTCGCCGGGTCCGGCAACGCATGAAGTGAGTCGAATTCTGCCAGCGCCGTGTATTTGCCTGTCGTCAGGTCCGCCGAGCAAAACACCGGGACGCCAAACGCCAGGGCGGTGATTGCCAGGTGGTAGCTGTGGCCGATCACCGCTTGTGCCTGGCTGATGATTTGCGCCATCAGCAAGGGTTCGGGCCAGAACGGCAAGGTGATGGCCCCCGGCAGGCGCGCCGCGATGGCCGAGGGATCGTCCCCCAGCACCGGACCTATCGGCACCACCAGGAACCGATAACCCTGGAACGCCTCGGGGTGGTCTTCGAACAGTTTCATGAACGACTCCACCACATGAATGGCGTGGATCACGATGTACGGCCCAGTCAGCCCGGCGTGCTCGCGCAAGCGAATGAACTCAGCGCAGGGCTGCCGTTCATCGATCAGGCGAGGCAAGCCGAACGCGGTATCGGGCAGCACCTCGATTTCGGCGCGCTGGGTGAGCGCGCCCAGGGTGTCGCGCGTTGGTGCGTCACGGACTCGCACGTATCGGCTTTGCTCGAGGGCCATCGTCAGTAACGGCCTGGCCCAGGCGGGAACATCATTGCAGTGCATACCGGGGGCGTTCCATATGACTGGAATCGCATGCTGCAACCCAATCAGCGCAGGCGTCAGCCAATAACCGGTCGGGTGATGAATATGGGGCGTTGTCGGACCATAGCCTTGGGCGACGATTTTATCGAAGCGGATCAGGAAGCCCCCGCCGATCAATATACCGTCCAGGGTGGACGCCACCTGGGGCAACTCCGTCAAGGATGTCACCGCATAGGGCCATTCAGATCGGTTTTTGCCGTGATAGGAGAACCGGTGCAGATTGACTGAGCCCAAGCGTCGGGCCAACTCCGCCTCGGCAATGATCGGAAACAGCAGATCTCCGTAGTTTTCGACGTCGAAGGTGCCAAATATAGCGACCTGCCACGTGCGCTCGTCCTGGTGTTCCACCAGCGCGTTCCCTTCTGGATTGCGACAGGCAAGCGGCTCGACCGGCCGTGGGTCGATCCGCTGCAACCCCAGGTCCACCATTCCCAGGAAGTTCTTTTGGCTTGGCAACATGTCGAACGCCAAGGGCGCGACTTGTTTCTCGATCAGTTGCGAGGTGTCCTCCGTCGCTCCGTGCAACAGCTTGAGGGTGACATGGTAGCGACCCTCGGCGAGGTTGGCCGCAAAGCGCACCGTGGTCGTCGATCGCCGCCAGCCGTTCTCGGCAGGGCCTGGTTGCAGCGTGAAGTTGCCGCCACCGATCACCAGCAGCCTGGCCTCCTGGACGGTGAAACTGATGCTGGGCTGAGTGATCGACTCATGCAGCAACGCCTCGACACGAATCTCGATGTCGTCGCCATACAGGTAGCTGGAGGTAAGCTGCCCGGTGTTGGTAAAGCAGGCGGTGCTGATGTGCCCTTCCTCAGTTCCAAAGGCCATCCCTTCCTTCCCGCCCATGAATGGCTTGCGCGTCACGGGTATGTCGCCGCCACTGGCCCAACGACGTTGCTCGTCACGCATGTCGAGCAAGTGCAGCTCAGCCATTTCATCGGGCGAGCCGCTGGCAACGACCCGGCCCCCGCGCAGATAAATGACCCGGTGGCAGAAGCGCTTGACCATGCTCATGTCATGGGACACGAACAGCAGCGTGGTGCCTTTCGCAGCCAGCTCTTCCAGCCGGTTCAGGCACTTGAATTGAAAGGAGGCATCACCGACGGAAAGGGCCTCATCGACGATCAGGACGTCGGGTTCCACGCAAACCGAAACAGCAAAGGCCAGCCGCACCAGCATTCCGCTGGAATAGATCTTGGTGGGTTGATCAATGAAGTCGCCGATATTGGCAAAGGCGAGGATGTCATCAAAACGAGCGTCGACTTCCGAGCGATCCAAACCCAGCACCGCCGCATTCACATAGACGTTTTCCCGGCCGGTGAACTCGGGATTGAAGCCAGACCCCAGCTCAAGCAGCGCCGCGATCCGGCCATGCGCCTGGACGTTGCCCCGGGTCGGCGACAACGTTCCGCAGATCAGTTGCAACAAGGTGGATTTGCCACTGCCATTGCGGCCGATGATGCCAACGGTCTCGCCCCTTGCAATCGTCAGGGAAACGTCATCGAGGGCCCAGAACTCACGATAGAAACGCTTCCTGCCACGCACCAGCATCTGCAACAGACGGTCCTTGGGCGCATCGTAAATCTGATAACACTTGCTCAGGTTCTCGGCACTGATGGCCACTTCAAACGACATCGGCAAAACCCTTCCATGAATCACGACATTCTGCGGCGCTACTGAATCCGTCCTTCGTTGGGCCTTGCGGATGAGTTAAGCACAGATGGGATAAAAAACTTGGAATGGAGCCAACTTGGTCTACCCTCCATGAGGACGCGACCCAAGGAGCATCCGATTACTCGCTCAAGGAACAGGCAACAATGCAGTCGTTCAACACGTCCCCCGCCGCCATGATCAAGAGTGTCCTGGCCAATCGAATGTTGATCTACGTGTTGATCCGCAGGGAAGTCATCGGTCGCTACAAAGGGTCGATGCTCGGTATCTTATGGTCGTTCTTCACGCCCGCGTTCATGCTGGTGGTCTACACGTTCGTGTTCAGTGTCGTGTTCAAGGCCCGCTGGTCGGGCGGCGGTGAGTCCAAGAGCGAATTCGCCCTGGTGCTGTTCGCTGGGCTGCTGGTGTTCAATCTGTTTTCCGAATGCATGAACCGTGCACCCGGCCTGGTGCTGGCCAATACCAACTACGTCAAGAAAATCGTCTTCCCGCTGGAGACCCTGCCCCTGGTGTCCCTCGGCGCGGCGCTGTTTCACATGGCTGTCAGCGTCGTGGCCTGGCTGATCTTTTACGTCGCGCTGTTCGGCATCCCTCCGGTAACCGCTCTGCTCCTGCCGCTGGTGCTTTTTCCATTGGTGCTCCTGACACTGGGGATTTCCTGGTTTCTCTCCTCGATAAGCGTCTACCTGCGGGATATCGGCCAATTCATCGGCATTGTCATCACGGCAATGCTGTTTCTCTCACCGATTTTCTATCCATTGTCGACACTTCCGCAAAGCTACCAGAGTGTCTTGCAGGCCAACCCGCTGACGCTGCCGGTGGAAATGGTGCGCGATGTGCTGTTCTGGGGCAGGCCGCCGCAATGGGCGCATCTGGCCGCTTACTCGGCCATCTCCGTACTGGTTGCCTGTTCCGGGTTCGCCTGGTTCCAGAGGACCCGCAAAGGCTTTGCCGATGTCATATGAACCTCCTGGCATGGCGCCCGGCCCAGCAGCCGCTATGCTGATTCATGGCACGGCTGGAGCCGGTGCCTGTGTGGTGATTGAAGTCGACAACGGTCCTGGAACACTTAGGGTGCGTTGCCGTAATGACCAAAGGACCGAAAGAACGCATGGACCCAATCAACCGTCTTGTTGATCGCATTGACCAGCTGACTCGCTCGACACAATCCAGATCCATTGAAGCCTTGCAATTGATCAAGGAAATCGAAAATCGAGATCGGCTGATCAAACAACTGAACCTTGACTCCAAGGCGCTTCGCACGCGCGTTTCACTTCAAGAAGATGACACCCGGCGGTTGCGCGAACAATTGCAGGCAACCGAACAGCGCCTCAAGGACGCTGAGGCGCAGCTCAAGGTCAAAGAAAGCGAGGCTGTGGTGCTTTCCGACTGGGCGGTGGACTTGCGCGCCCAACTGGCGAAAAAGCAAGCTGAGCTGCTCAAGCTGTCCGATTGGAGCAGCAGCATCGAACGCGCACCGTTGCGGTATTCGATTCGCAAGGGTCTGTATCGGTTATCGCGCCGAATCCATGCCTGGTTGCCACTCACCGTGCAGCAGAAAGGCCAGTTGACGCGTCGGATTCGAAGCTGGTTGAAGCCTCGCAGGGCAGTGCCTGGCGAATCAACGGCGCCAGCAAGCTTCACCCCGCTGCAGTACCTGATGCCGTCGGTAAACATTGACGTGCCATCTTGCCCAGGGCTGCCGATGCTCCTGATGTTCGGCGTCATCGACTGGCACTTCCGGATCCAGCGCCCACAAAACCTGGCCAAGGAGCTGGCCCGGGCGGGGCAAACGACCCTCTATATCTCGAACAACTTTATCGACGATGATGCCCCCGGCTTCGAAGTAGAGCCGTTGGAAGGCTCCAACCGGCTGTTCCAGATCCGTTTCAAAGTGACCGGCGCGCCAGCCATTTATCATGCCCCACCATCGGCCGCCGCGATCAGCCAGTTGCGCGAAGGCCTGGCCATGCTCCTGCAATGGGCGAACGCCGGTCCTGTGGACTGCATCGTCCAGCACGCCTACTGGTTCCCGCTGGCAAGGCGCGTCCCCAACGCCACGTTGGTCTATGACTGCATGGACCATCACGAAGGCTTCGGCAACGTCGCCCAGGAACTGCTTGACCTCGAGATCGCCTTGATGCGCAGGGCCGACCTGCTGGTGGCGACATCCGACTGGATCGAACAACACGGCAAGCGCGAAAACCGCAACGTGGAAGTGATCCGCAATGCCTGTGAGTTCAGCTTCTTCAGTCAACGCCCGGAGAAAATCTACCGGGACTTCGCCAATAGAAAAATCATCGGCTACTACGGCGTCATTGCCGAATGGTTCGATCTGGACCTGGTCAAGCAGGTCGCCCAAACCTTCCCGCAGCACTTGGTCCTGTTGATCGGCAGCGATACCGTCCAGGCGAAAAGATTCTTCAAGGCCTGCCCGAACGTGGTGCTGGAGGGCGAGGTTCCGTACGCCTCCCTGCCCTACTACCTCCATGCGATGGACGTCTGCCTGCTTCCGTTCAGGATCACGCCGTTGACCCTCGCTACCAACCCGGTCAAGGTCTATGAATACCTGAGCGCGGGAAAACCGGTGGTGTCGGTGAAACTGCCGGAGTTGAGCCAGTTCGGCACGCTGGTCTCGGCCGTTGAGGAGCCTATCGAGTTTCTCTCGGCCATCCGCCAGGTCTTGGACACATCGCCAGATACCGGCGCCGCACTCCAGGCGCGTCAATCGTTCGCCCAGGGCCAGACCTGGCGGCATCGAGCCGCCCACTTGCGCCAGGCCATCGCGGCACTGCCGCTGCCCAAGGTCAGCGTCGTGGTGCTGACCTATGACAACCTTGAACTGACCAAGGCCTGCCTCGACAGCCTGCTGACCCAGAGCCAGTACCCTGACCTCGAGATCATCGTCGTCGATAACCACTCCAGCGATCAGACCCCGGCCTACCTCACCGCCTGGGCCGACGGGCATCCAGACCGGATCGTCATTCTCAACCCCGATAACAAGGGATTCGCCGCCGGCAACAACCTGGGCCTCGCAGCGGCCACTGGCGATTATCTGGTCATCCTGAACAACGACACCGTCGTCACCGCCGGTTGGGTCAAGGGCTTGATCCATCATCTCCAGGACAACCCGGAAATCGGCATCATCGGCCCCATCACCAACAACATCGGCAATGAAGCCAAGGTCAGCACTCGCTATGGCCGGATAGAAGACATGCCCGCCGAAGCCGCGCAAATGACCCGCGCTCGCATGGGCGAATGGTTCGAGATCAACACCCTGGCGTTTTTCTGCGTGATGTTCCCACGCTCGACCTACGAGCAGATTGGTGGCTTGTGCGAAGAGTATGGCCTGGGGTTCTTCGAGGATGACGATTACTGCCGCCGCGTGCAGCGTCGCGGCATGCGCGCGGCCTGTGCCGAGGACGTCTTCGTCCACCATCACTTGTCCGCTTCGTTCAATGCCCTGGGCGCCGGAAAAAAACAGGCGCTTTTCGAGAAGAACCGGGCGATCTACGAGAGCAAGTGGGGGTCATGGGTTCCGCATACGTACCGGGATGTATGAGCAGCTCTTTGAGTGCAACGCTGTTACTTAAGGGAAAGATGGATGAGTGGCGAGGGAGTTTCTCCCGCTGGGCTCTGTAGGAGCTGGCGAAGCCTGCGATCTTTTGATCTTTTGCTGAGATTTGAGGTGTTTCGGGAAAGATCGCAGCCTCGTTTCACTCGGCAGCTCCTACGCAGTTCCTTCGCAGTTCCTACACGGCTTGCACGGCTGCTACGCGGTCCAGCGGGGGCAAGCTCCCTCGCCACGATGAATCGAACAAGCATCAAGTGAACAGGGTTGTTCCTTTAGCCGAGACGATAATTTGCCCAGATACAGCCTGAAATACGCAGCGGTGTTATTGGTTCTAATGACGAGTGTGGCGGTCGGCGCGTACGGTTTTTCGACGCTTGAAGGGGCGCCCATGAACAGCGGCACCCGAACATTATTGCTTTCACTGGCAAGCCTGGCAGCGCTCACCGTCTTCACCCGCCAATCACCGTTCGTCCTCTGCCTGGGTTTGCTGGCCTGCTTGTCCATCGCCTGTGGGCAGTTATGGCCGTTGATGGTCGTCGCGGCCTTCGGGCTGTGCGCGACCGTGCTCGGCAGGTGGATGCTCAGGCAAGAAGCCTCGGGCGATTGGAGCGTTCACCTGCTGGTGGGAGCAGGTACATTGGGGACGCTGACAGGCCTGGCCGCGTACTTGCCGATCAACTACCCCGGGCTGTATGGCACGCTGCTGTCATTGCCGCTGTTGCTGGGGCGCAAACACCTCATGGCGGTAGGACGCGAACTGCTGGGGCACATCCAGGCGACCCGCTCGGCACAGACACCTGTCCAAACGGCGCTCGACGTGCTGATCTGCAGCTTTGCCTGCCTTTATGTGTTGGTCGCCTTCATGCCCGAGGTTGGGCACGACGCGCTGGCGATGCACCTCTTCGTCCCTTCCCAATTGGCCCAGCGGCATCAGTGGTCGTTCGACGCAAGTACGTATGTATGGGCGGTCATGCCCATGCTGGCCGACTGGATCTACAGCATCGTCTACCTGCTGGCCGGCGAAACGGCATCACGCTTGTCCAATAGCGCGTTCACCCTGTTGCTGGCGTGGCAGATCCACAACATGACGCTCTGGGCTGGGGGCTCTGCCGCAAGCGCCCGTTGGGCAAGCCTGATCTTTCTCTCGACCCCCCTCGCCTTCGCCGAAAGCAGCAGCTTGCATATCGAGTCGGCGTGGACCGCCTTCATGATGGCCGGGACCCTGGCGATCCTGAAGGTCTCGCGCTTCACGCCGGATCCCAGGGAGCGCCTGTGGCAATTACGCCTGGCCGGCGTCTTGCTGGGCTTTGCCATGGCAGCCAAGGCCGTGACCCTGAGCGTGCTGCCGGTCCTGCTGCTGGTCCTGCTGTGGCAGTTCAAGGCCTGGGCTGTTCCAGGCCTCGCCAGGACGCTGCTGCTCGGCGGCGCCGGCCTGATACTGGCGGGCGCCACCCCTTACGTCTCCGCCGGGTATCTGACCGGCAACCCGGTGTTCCCGTTCTTCAACGCCATTTTCCATTCGCCGCTCTGGCCCGACGTAAACTTCGAACCGCCGGCCACTTTCGGTAGAGGAATGACGTGGGACACGCTCTATCGAATGGTCTTCCATTCGCCGCAGTTCATTGAAGGACGAGTCGGCGCGGCAGGCTTTCAGTGGCTGTTGCTGCCTACGGCTGCCGTTGCCGTGTTGTTGAGTGGTAACACAAAGGCGCTGTGCATCCTCCTGGTCGGCGCCGGCGCGATGTTCATGACGTTTCAGTCAACGGCCTATCTGCGTTACGTGTTTCCCTCTTTCGCGCTCTTTTCGGTGATCCTGGCCCTGCCGTTTGCCGGCGATAAGCACGTCCCGCGCGGCCTCGCCCTCGTGGCCGGTGCCTTGTTGATCCTGACCAATACCCGTTTCATCCAGGCCGCGACCTACTATGGCGAAATAAAACCTTCGGCATTGTTAAGCCAGGCAGGTCGAAAGGCCTATCTATTGGAACGCCTGCCCATTCGCAAAATGGTCGACACCGTCAACGCGTTGAACATCGGCCATCAACCCGTGGCGGTCTTTGCGTCTCCGTTGATGGCGGGGTTGCACGCCGATGCCCTTTACGCGTCGTGGTACAACCTTGAGTGGAAACGCGATTTCGACACGGCGGCCTCTCCATCGGAGCTTGCCCAACGCTTGCGCCAGCGCCAGGTCAGCTGGCTGGTGATCGACCTCAAGTCCTTGCCCCAAGTGAAACTCGATCGGCTGCTCACCGTGTCCACGTCGTATACCAGGCTGGGTGACCTGGACCTGCGCAAACTCGATGTCGCGCACTACGAACGCCTGCTCAATCCAGACCTGTCCAGCCTTGAAGGCTGGAGCCTGACGTCACCTTCCAGCTATGACCCATCGCACAAGACCTTGACCGTCAACGTCAGGACACCCGCCACACAGCGGGTCGAAGTGACACCGGGGCTGACCTACACCAACAGCGTGTCCGCACGCTGCGCAACGATACCCACCGCAGGAAGAATCCAGGCCAATTGGATGGACGCCCATGGCGATTTCATTACCACCAGCATCGAGACGTTTGACTGCACCACGCAATGGGAGACCCACGAAATGAATGTCGTTGCCCCAGCAAACGCCACCTCCGCGATCATTTATGCCTCCGGCCACACCGACACTCCATTGGAGTTCAAGTCACTCTCATTCAGGCAATAGCGGGCGATAACGATGAACTCAAAAACCGAGCTTTTCACGGATGAACAGCGAGTCGCCGTCGTCATCCCCAGCTATCGGGTCACCGCCCACATCGTCAGTGTCATCAATGCCATTGGGCCGGAAGTCTGGCGCATCTATGTCATTGATGACGCCTGCCCGGATGGCTCAGGCGGACATGTCCTGGCCTCCTGCAACGACCCTCGGGTCAAGGTGCTGCCCCATGACATCAACCAAGGCGTGGGCGGCGCCGTCATGACCGGCTATCGAGCAGCCCTCGCCGACGGTGCCAGTATCATCGTCAAAGTCGACGGGGACGGTCAGATGGACCCGACCCTGATCCCGCTGTTCATCGAACCGATCCTGGCCGGTGAAGCCGACTACACCAAGGGCAACCGGTTCTTCGACCTGGAAGAAGTCCAATCGATGCCGCGGCTGCGCCTGTTCGGCAATGCCGTATTGTCGCTGATGGCCAAACTGTCGACCGGTTACTGGGACCTGTTCGACCCCACCAATGGCTACACGGCGATCCACCGTGACGTCGCCAGGCTGTTGCCCCTGGACAAGGTCAGCCAACGCTACTTTTTCGAGACCGACATCCTGTTCCGCTTGAACACCTTGCGTGCCGTGGTGGTGGATATTCCGATGCAAGCCCGCTACGGCGATGAAGTCAGCCATCTCAAGATCTCGAAGATCATCGGCGAGTTCCTGTTCAAACACCTGCGCAACTTCACCAAGCGCGTGCTCTATAACTACTACTTGCGCGACATGTCCCTGGCTTCGATCGAGCTGCCGCTCGGGGTCCTGATGTTCTTGTTCGGCATCTTCTTCGGCAGCTACCACTGGTTCGAATCGGCGCAGAACGGCGTCGCGACGCCAGCCGGCACCGTGATGCTCAGCGCACTGCCCATGCTCATGGGGTTGCAACTGATCATGGCGTTCCTCGGTTATGACATCGCCTCGGTGCCCAACAGGCCGCGGCATTCCAGGCGCAGTAAAGCAACGTCACTGCGGGAAGAAAGCTCATCAAAGCATTAAGGGATTTTTTATCGGACCCGTCGCTCAAGGCGTTGGACGTCGATGGCATCGAGCGCCTCGAACTTCATGGCCAAGTGCTTGGGCGCAAGCGGATGCTGCGGGAAGTCTTCGCGGAGTTCCACCACGCGTTCCATCGCCTGGCAGAGCGCTACTTCACAGCGCAAGGCCTTGAAGTGGAGCTGGGGGCCGGCATCGCGCCCATGCGCAACTCATACCCGCAAGTGCTGGCGACTGACATTGTCTGCACCGAGCGACTGGACATGGCACTCGATGCAGAGGCAATGAGCCTGGACGATCAGTCGGTCCGGGCATTTTATGGCCAAAACTGTTTTCACCACTTTCCTCACCCGGATCGTTTTTTCAAAGAGCTGGAAAGAACCCTCAAGATCGGCGGCGGCGCCATTTTGATCGAGCCGTTCCATGGTCCCTTTGCCGCGTTCCTCTACCGGCGTCTATTCAAGTCCGAAGGCTTCGACATGCATTTCCCCTCTTGGGAAACACCCTCGACCGGCCCCATGAACGGTGCCAACCAGGCCCTCAGCTACATCATCTTCGTGCGCGACAGGGAGGCGTTCGAGCGCAAGCACCCCGGCTTGGAAATCGTCCATCAGGAGATATGCGGCAACTATCTGCGCTACTTGATTTCCGGCGGCCTGAACTTTCGCCAGTTGTTGCCTGATGCGCTGATCCCCGTGCTCAAAGTCGTCGAAAAATTGCTGCATCCGTTGCGGCGGGTATTGGCGCTGCATCACATCGTGGTGCTCAGGAGGACGCCTTGACCTTTGTCCGGTACGGCGCCATCCAGCTCATGGCCTATGCGTTGGACATGGGTGCCTTTTTGCTGTTGATCGCGTTTTTCGAGGGGCACCCCGTCCTGGCCAACATCGCCGGCAAAGTTACCGCCGGTGTGTTCGCATTTTTTCTGCATCGACACTTCACGTTCAAATCAACCCACGGCAGCGGCAAAGCCCAAGCGATGCGCTACTTCTCACTGCTCGCCATCAATATCCCAGTCGCTGCGGCACTGTTCAGCGTGGGCCTGTATTTCGTCGACAGCCCTGCCCCGGTGAAACTGGTTTGCGACGTGGTCTGCGTAGCCTTGACCTACTGGATCAGCAAGCTGTTCGTGTTTCATTCCAACGCGCGCCCGCCCGATCCCGCTGACCGCATGGAGGGTACTTGATGAAACTGGTGATCACCGGCGCGACCGGCTACATCGGACAACGTTTGGCAGCCCTCGCGGCAGCCAGCGGACACGAGGTCATTTGCGCCACGCGCCAGCCATGCCCTGCCCCTTACACCTGGCTTCCCTATGACCTGCGGGGCCCGGCCCCCGATTTCCCCATTGGCACCCAGGCGTTGATCCATTTGGCGGCCGATGTATCCAACACTGCCCACAGCGACGCGGACGACGAAGTCAGGGCAGCCCAGGCGCTGATCGAATGCGCCCACCAAGGCTCGGCCAAGTTCATCTTCATCTCCAGCCAAACCGCCGGAGCCACGGCCCCGAGCGTTTATGGCAGGACCAAGTGGCGTATCGAACAACAGGTGCTCGCCGCAGGCGGCACCGTAATCCGCCCCGGCCAAGTGTATGGCGGTCCCGAGCGCGGGCTCTTTGGCCTGTTGTCCGGGATGGTTCGGCGTAGCCCGTTCATACCGATCCTCTTGCCTGCGCCTTGCGTGCAACCGATCCATGTCGATGACCTCGCGGCCTCGATACTGGCGATTGTCGAGCGGGACGACATGCGGGCCGAAACCCTCAACCTGGCCGCCGTGCAGCCCATCGCGTTTGACCGCTTCCTGATGTCGATTGCAACGCACCGGGTCCGTACCACTCGCCTGCCGGTCCCGGTGCCCGTGGTGTTGCTCAGGCTGTTGCGTCGGTCACTCGGCCGGTCGTTGAGTACGAAAGTGGGCTTGGAGCGGATTTTCTCCCTCATCCAGCTGCCGCCCATGGACAGTGAGCGCTCCCTGCAAAGAGTCGGCATCGCGCTGCGCCTCCTGGCCTACGGCATGCATCGTTCCGGCCATGGTCAACGTCGAGGCCTTCTCCAGGAAGCTGAGGTGGTCTTGGGTTACCTGCTCAAACGCCCGCCTCCAAGGACCCTGGTCCGCCGTTATGCGAGGGCACTGGAGCGTGCTGGCAAGCGGCATCCTGTCCTCCAATCGCGCCTGCTGACGCGCTGGCCAATATTGCTCGCGCTTCTCGACGACCCCGGCATCCTGCACAAGCCTGACGGCCAGGAGCTGGCCTGGCGCCTGCAGGTTGCACTCGGTATCGCCGAAGCCAGTCGCCAGGGTGTGCGCGTATTTCTCGGCGACCCGCAGCCGCGAAGCCTGGTCGCCACGCTGGTTGCGCTGGGACTGACTGCGGCCAAGGCGCTGGTATGGAAGCTAGCGGCGTTGGCGTGCCGTCCCTTTGCCCGCCAGCTAATGCTCGAAAGTGAAACCCAGCGTGGCGCCTGAATTCGACGTCATCATTGTCGGCAGCGGCCCGGCAGGAACGTCGGCGGCCTATCCATTGGTCAAGGCGGGCCTGAAAGTCCTTATGGTCGATGCCCAGGCCGATGCGGGGGCACCGGTGCTGCCAAGCCGTCCATTTCTGGACGCCAGGGCCAACGACGAGCATCAGTGGAAATGGATGGTCGGCGAAAATTTCCACGCCTTGAGTCAACTGGACGCGGTCTCGCCCAAGCTGAAGACGCCGACCCATGCCCACGTCTTCGAAGGGTTCAGCGCCGGCAATTGCATCGAGACCGACAATTTCATCGGCATCGGCTCGCTGGCCACCGGAGGCCTGTCCAATGCCTGGGGCTGCGGCGTGGCCGCACTTGGAGCCAGCGACTTCGCGGGGCTACCCATCGATTATTCCGAGATGCAGGCGTCCTACGAAACCGTCGCTCGCCGGATCGGTATCAGCGGTCGGAGCGCCGATGACCTGTCGAGCTATTTCGGCCTCGATGAGTGGTCACAACCGCCCCTGCCGTTGGACGCCTTGCATCAACGCCTGCTCGACCGATACACCCGGCGCCGGTCGGTATTTCCCGGCCTGGGGTTCCGCCTTGGCCGTTCCAGGGTGGCCGTCCTGAGCCAGCCCTTGGACGAGCGCAAGGCCTGCGATCTGTCAGGAAACTGCTTGTGGGGCTGCCACAACCAGGCCTTGTACAGCGCCTCGCAAGAACTGCGCAAACTCAAGCAATACCCCGGCTTCCAGCATGTCCAGGACTTTCTCGTGGAGGACTTGCTGAAACAGGAGGGTTCATGGGTGATCAGCGATCGTCGTTCCGCCCGGCGCTTTCGCGCTGCGCGCCTGCTGCTGGCAGCAGGCACCCTGGCCTCGACCCGGCTCGCCCTCAGGGCGCTGAACCATTGCGCCCCGATACCGCTGCTGTCGTCGCCGACGGCGGCTTTCCTGCTGTGGTTGCCAAACATGCTCGGCACCCCAAGGGTGCCAACCTTTGGTCTGGGACAGCTTTCGTTCACCCTGGAGCTGTCGTCCAGTACCACGGCCTTTGGTTCGACGTTCAGTACCACTGGCTTGCCGATGAGCGAGTTTGTCAGCCGGATTCCCTTGGGCAAACGCTACAGCATCGAACTGCTTAAAAACCTGCTCAGTGCCTGCCTGGTGGGCAACATTTTCCTGCCCGGGCATCTGTCCCATAACACGGCGCGCCTACGCACCGATGGTTCGTTGAGCGTCACCGGCCAAGTGCATCCCGATCTGCCCGGGCTCATGAAGGCTGCCGAGGCAAAGCTACGGCGGAACTATTGGAAAATGGGCGCGCTGTTGTTGCCCATGAGTTTCACCGTCGGCCGTCCTGGGGCGGATATCCATTACGCGGGAACCCTGCCCATGCACCCGATGCCTAAGGTCGGACAGACCGATAGCCTGGGCGAAGTCGCAGGCCTTGGCGGCGTGCACATTATCGATGGGGCCTGCCTGCCCAGCCTGGCTGAAAAGTCCCACACGCTGACACTCATGGCCAACGCGGACCGGATAGCACGCTCACTTGCCATAACGATAGGAAATCAGAAGGCATGACCCACAAGGTACTCTGCATCGTTGGTACACGCCCGGAAGCCATCAAGATGGCCCCGGTGATCAAGGCGCTCCAAGCCGAAAGACACATCGATTGCCGGGTTCTCGCCACCGCCCAGCACCGACGCCTGCTGGACCAGATCCTGGAGGGTTTCGCAATCACGGCCGACCTGGACCTGGACATCATGCGGCCCAACCAGTCATTGGCGACATTGACCTCACGCTTGCTGCTTGGACTCGACGGCGTGCTGCAATCGGAGAATCCAGATGTCGTACTGGCCCAAGGCGACACGACCACGGTCATGTGTGCCGCACTGGCGTGTTTTTACCTGCGGATTCCCTTCGGCCATGTCGAAGCGGGCCTGCGGACCGGCGATTTCTGCAACCCGTTTCCTGAAGAGGCCAATCGGGTGATCGCCAGCAAGCTGACCCGCTGGCATTTCGCGCCCACCCAGCGTGCCGTGGACAATCTGCGGCACGAAGGCGCCGCCGACAGCGATATCAGCCTGACCGGCAATACCGTGATCGATGCCTTGCTGCTGACCGCCGAACAGGACTCAGCCTTGGCTATCCCACTGGATGCCGGCAAACGCCTGGTGCTGGTGACCGCCCATCGGCGGGAGAACTTCGGCGAACCGTTCCAGAACATTTGCCAGGCGCTCAAGTGCCTGGCCGAACGGAACCCGGACATCCAGATTCTCTATCCCGTCCACCCCAATCCGAACGTCAAGGATGTCGCGCATCGCCTGCTCGGCCAGAGCCCGAACATCCTGCTCTGCGCACCACTGGACTACGCGCCGTTCATCACGGCCATGAAGCGCGCGTATCTGATCATCAGTGACTCCGGCGGCGTGCAGGAAGAAGCGCCAGCCCTGGGCAAACCCGTGCTGGTACTGCGGGAGGAAACCGAACGCCCGGAGGCGGTCGACCTCGGCGTGGTCAGGCTGGTCGGTGCCAACCAGGACACCATCATCGAACAGGCCCAGCGCCTGCTCGATGACCCACAGGCTTACCGAGACATGGCACGCGGGGTATCGCCCTACGGCGATGGAAAGGCCGCGGCACGTATCGTCGATGTGTTAAGGCAGCACTTCCAGTCATGCGACTGATTTATCTGTCCCCGGTGCCGTGGGCCAGCTTCAGCCAGCGCCCCCATCACTTCGTCGATTGGTATCACCACCAGACCGGGGCGCCGGTACTCTGGATCGACCCGTATCCGACGCGCTTACCGACGCTGAGCGATTTCAAGCGCAAGTCGCCTGTCGCCGGGCAACAAAACGACAGCGTTCCGCCCTGGTTGCACGTGCGTAAGCCGCACAGCCTACCCGTCGAGCCCCTGCCGGGATCGGCCATTTTGCTCAAGCGACTATGGCTCAGCCTGTTCAAGGAGGTCGCAGTATTTGCAGAAAAGCCTTGCAGGGTGTGCGTCGCAAAACCCTCCGAATTGGCCTTGCAAATGCTGGCGCTCTTCCCTCAAAGCCATGCCATCTACGATGCCATGGATGATTTCCCGGCGTTTTACCAAGGCCTGTCACGCAGGTCCATGGAGCGTCGCCAGGCACAGCTCATCCAACGAGTGGACAAAGTACTGGCATCCTCAAGCCCGCTTCGCGACAAGCTCCTGGGCATGACCGACAAGGTGGGACTGGTCCTCAACGCCTGCGACATGCACACACTGGCGCCGCTCCAAAGCCTGGACCTTGGCGCCAAACACCAGGTGTTCGGCTACGTCGGCACGCTGGGGCGTTGGTTCGACTGGGACTTGGTCATCGCGCTGGCCCAGGCCAACCCCGGAAACCCAATCCGGCTGATCGGCCCCCTTTTTACCCCAGCGCCTCGCGGATTGCCCGCCAACATCGAGTTGCTCCCCGAGTGCTCCCACGCCACCGCGATCGCGGCCATGGCGACGTTTTCGGTTGGCCTGATTCCTTTCAAGCGCAACCGTCTCACCGCCTCGGTCGACCCCATCAAATACTACGAGTACCGCGCCCTCGGCCTGCCCGTCCTCTCCACCCGCTTCGGTGAAATGGCCCTGCGCGACCGGGAGCTGGGCGTCTGGATCGTGGACGAAGATACTGATTTGCGTAAGGTCGCCGTTGAAGCGTTGGCCAGTCGAAGCGATCATGCGGCTATTGAACAGTTTCGCGAGGCGCATCGCTGGGCTCAGCGTTTTTCTGCGATGAACCTCACGCATTGAAACGATGACCATGTCCACCTTGGATCTCGAATTACTGCGCACCTTCATCGCCGTGGTCGACCACCACAGCTTTGCCGAAGCAGGCACCCAACTGGCCGACCTTCTTGGTTGCACACGATTCGTGAAGAAAGCCGCCACACGCCATGCCTTAGTACCCGAGCGCGGGCGCCCTACAATAAGCGCAACCATCAGCAGGAGAGCCAAGCGATGTTCGCCTCATTTGAATCGGGCCGATGCCACGTCAACGGCATCACCGTCAACTACCGCAAAGGCGGGAGCGGCCAAGGCCTGCTGCTGCTTCACGGGCATCCCCAGACTCACGTCATGTGGCACAAGATCGCCGAACCCTTGGCGGAGCATTTCACCGTGGTGGCGGCCGATCTTCGTGGCTACGGTGACAGCGACAAACCGGCAGGCGACGCCGAGCACCTCGCCTACTCCAAGAGGCAAATGGCCCTGGACGGGCTCGAGCTTATGCGCGCGCTGGGATTCGTGAAATTTGACCTGCTGGCCCATGACCGGGGCGCACGTGTCGCCCATCGCATGGCCATGGATCACCCGGATGCGGTGAAGCGCCTGATCACGTTGGATATCGCGCCGACCCTGGCGATGTACGAGCAAACCAACGAAGCATTCGCCCGCGCCTATTGGCATTGGTTCTTCTTGATCCGACCTGCTCCGTTTCCCGAAACGCTGATCGAGGCGGATCCGGAGCTTTATCTACGCAGCGTCATGGGCACCCGCAGCGCTGGCATGGCGCCTTTCACCGACTCAGCATTTGCCGAGTACTTGCGCTGCCTGGCACTCCCTGGCACCGCTCATGGCCTGTGTGAGGATTACCGGGCAAGCGCCAGCATCGATCTGGAACACGACCGGAGCGACCGGCAAGCCGGGCGAAAACTCTCAACTCCGTTGCTTGCCTTGTGGGGAGCGGACGGCGTTGTGGGCCGTTGCTTCGATCCGCTTGGGGAATGGCAAAAAGTCGCGACCGACGTGCGAGGGAAGGCATTGCCGTCGGGGCATTACATCGCGGAGGAAGTGCCAGAGCTTTTGATGGACGAGGTGCTTGGATTCCTGCTTCCTTCGGTCCCTGGAGGCAGGTAGTTGCAGGTGGTTCCCGTTTCGACAACACTCGCCGGCGTACTTCGGCAAAATGCCCCCTTACCCATCGAACGGTGAACCGACATGTCAGGCGAGAAATCGATTGCGAAATTGCTCAGCGGAATGAGCCCGACGCTCAACGACGGAGATTATGTCTTCTGCTGCGTCACCGACATGGGCCTCGTCAAAGGCGAGGAAATACTGGGAAGCTTCCGCGAAAAAGAAGGCTTGACTGTCATCATCGAGCGCAACAGGGCCCAGGCCCTGGGCCTGCACTTCGAATACGTCGCCGCCTGGATCACCTTGACCGTGCATTCCGCCCTGGATGCCGTCGGCTTGACCGCTGCCTTCGCTACAGCCTTGGGCAACGCAGGCATCAGTTGCAACGTTATCGCGGCTTACTACCACGACCACATCTTCGTGGGCCGGGAAGATGCGCAGCGGGCGATTGAGGTTCTGGAGGCGCTTGCCCGGTCTGGCGGTGGCGAGTGATATTGCTCGCTGAACGGCAGTAGCCACATCTCCGCCTGATCCCGCCTCTACGCAAACCTTGAAACCACCCCAAAACAACTGTGGGAGCGGGCTTGCCCGCGAAGGCGTCCGGTCAGTTACATATTTTTTTGACTGACACTCCGCCTTCGCGAGCAAGCTCGCTCCCACATGAGTTTTTGGGTCGTTCATAAGATCAGTGTCCACCACCCATCCCTTGTGGGAGCGAGCCTGCTCGCGAAAACAGTGGATCAGCTTGCATCTATGTTGAATGTGCCGCCGCCTTCGCGAGCAGGCTCGCTCCCACAGGAGAATGGCGTACCAGGTCGGCACCTGCCCAACGGCTGCCTCTACGCCCACCCCTCCAGCCGCAACGTGGCACGCACCAGGCGTTGCTCTTCGTTTTCGATCTCCTTGAGGTTTTCACAGATGCTCTGGATGTGCGCGACGGCCGCCTTGCGTGCCTGCTCCGGCAGGCGACCGGTGACGGCGTTGTAGAGCCGGGCATGCTGGCGGTCGATCTGGCGCTTTTGCGGTACACGGTGGTAGAGGTTGTTGACCGAGGCAAACACCGAGCTGAGCAGCAAATCCGTCAGCGAACGCAAGGTCTGCACCAGCACCGGATTATGCGAGGCTTCGCAGATCGCCAGGTGAAACGCATGGTCGAGCCGGGCGTGGACGCTGGCCTCCAAAGGACGGCTATGGGCGTCGAGCATGGCCTCGTAGCTGCGGGTAATCAGTACGAAATCAGCCTCAGTCCCGCGCAAGGCCGCCAGGCGCGCGGACTCGCCTTCGAGCAGGCTGCGGACCTCGAACAGATCATAGAGTGTGCGTGGCTGTGAGCTGAACAGGTGCATCAGCGGCGACGCCAAGCCATGCCCCGACAGGTCGGCCACGAATGACCCCTTGCCCTGCTCGGTCTTGATGATCCCGCGGGCGCGCAACAGCTTCAGTCCCTCGCGAAGGG
>Ga0307412_10000460_pt1 | contig 24510 bp, 21 predicted proteins | sample DK1Cmetagenome_3_FD_203823 | JGI IMG/M metagenome (GOLD analysis project Ga0307412, IMG submission 203823) | Maize rhizosphere microbial communities from greenhouse at UC Davis, California, United States - DK15-C-1 | ecosystem: Host-associated > Plants > Roots > Rhizosphere > Soil | place: USA...
GGTCTTGTCGGGCCACACGCGCTTGGCGCCAACCGCCGCCGGCAGGCCGTAGCCCATCGAGCCCGACGTGGGCGCCAGTTGCGTGCCGAAACGGGTAAAGCGGTGGAAGCGGTGCAGCCACGTGGCGTAGTTGCCAGCGCCGTTGGTCATGATGGCGTCGGCCGGCAGCGTCTTTTCCAGATAGGCCATGACCTGGCCCATTTGCAGCGCGCCCGGCGTGGTGATGGCGTCAGGGTCGCTCCATTTCAGGTACGACTCGCGCATGGCTTGCGTGCCTTCGGCCCACACGGGCTTGGCCGGCGCCTTCAGGCCGGCCAGCGATGCGGCGAACGCGGCGGGCGACGTGTTGATGGCCAGGTTGGCGCGGTACACGCGGCCCAGTTCGGCGGTGTCGGGATGCACGTGCACGAGCTTTTGCTTCGGCACCGGGATGTCCAGCAGCGTATAGGCCTGGCTGGGGTTTTCCGACATGCGGCCGCCCACCAGCAGAATCAGGTCGGCGTCGGCCACGCGCTTGAGCAGCGCGGGGTTGATGCCCAGGCCCACGTCGCCGATGAAGCAGGGGTGGTCGGCCGGGAACAGCATCTGGCGGCGGAAAGACACCGCCGTGGGCAACGCATGGCGTTGCGCGAAGTCGGCAAACTGCTGCACCGCGCGGGCATCCCAGCGCGTGCCGCCCAGGATGGCGACCGGATTCTTCGCGCCAGCCAGCAGTTTTTCCAGATCGGCCAATTGGCCGGCCGTGGGGGCGGATTCGATCAATTCGTAACGCGGGGCGTCGGCCACCTTGGCGGCTTCGACCAGCATGTCTTCGGGCAGCGCGATCACGACGGGGCCGGGGCGGCCCGACGTGGCAATATGGAAGGCGCGCGAGATCAGTTCGGGAATGCGTTCGACCTGGTCGATCTCGGTGACCCACTTGGCCTGCGTGCCGAAGACGGCGCGGTAGTCCATTTCCTGGAAGGCTTCGCGTTCGCGCATGCCGCGTTCGATCTGGCCCACGAACAGGATCAGGGGGGTGGAGTCCTGCTTGGCGATGTGCACGCCGGCCAGCGCGTTGGACGCGCCCGGGCCGCGGGTGACCATGCAGATGCCGGGTTCGCCGGTCAGCTTGCCGTGGGCGTCGGCCATCATGGCCGCGCCGCCTTCCTGACGGCACACCGTCACTTTGATATCCGCGTCATGCAGGCCGTCCAGCACCGCCAGGTAGCTCTCGCCGGGAACGCAGAAAACGTGTTTGACGCCCTGGGCGACCAGTTGGTCGACCAGAATGTGACCGCCAAGGCGGGAATCTTGCTGGAGCATGGTGGGGTGTCGTGGGTAGCCGAGGATAAGACTCCCGAGGATATGTGCCCTGGCCGCACAACGCAATTGATAAAATTGCACAATCTATTGATCCCCCGGCACGTAGTGCCCTGTTGCGCCGCCGCAAGCGGCGCGCCCGGCCCAGGCCGGTTTCAGGCTGTCCCCGCCCCATGAGAAACGGCATTCCCAATCTGAGCGCCCTACAGGCGTTCGAAGCATCGGCCCGGCTGGGCAGTTTTTCCCGCGCCGCCGAGGAACTGTCCCTGACGCATAGCGCCGTCTACCGGCAGGTCGCCAGCCTGGAATCCCGGCTGGGGGTGCAGCTGTTCACCCGGGTGCGGCGGCGGATCGTGCTGACGGACCACGGGGCGGAATACGCCGGCCGGATCCGTCACCATCTGGACCAGATCGAAAAAGACACGTTCGGGCTGGTCAGCCGCACCGGCATGGGCCGCAGCATCCATATCGCGGTGGTGCCCACGCTGGCCACCACGTGGCTGATCCCGCGGCTGGCGGATTTCCAGCGGGAACACCCGGACATCACCGTCAGTTTGTCGGTGCGCACCTTGCCGTTCCAGTTCAAGGATCAGCCGTTTGACGGCGCGCTCTACCATGGCGACGGCCTGTGGCCCGGCACCCAGGGTGGGCTGCTGTTTCCCGAACGCGAATTGGTGCCGGTGTGCGCGCCCGAGCTTGCGGCCCGGGCGGCGTTGGCGGCGGACACCGGCGTCAGCGCGCTGGCGGGCATGACCCACCTGCATCTGGCGTCGCGGCCGGACGCCTGGCGGCAGTGGTACGGCGCCAACAGTCATCTATATGGTCCGCAGGCGGCGGGCGGGCCCCGCTACGAACTCTTCACGATGGTGATGGCGGCAGTGCAGGCCGGGCTGGGCGTCGGCTTGATGCCGCGCTTCCTGGCGCAACCGGCGCTGGACCAGGGCACGCTCAAGATGCCGGTGCCCCAGTCGTTGACGGTCAGCCAGGGTTACTACTTTGGTTATCCGCAGCGCAGCGAGCGTTCCGACGCGCTCAAGCTCTTTGAAAGCTGGCTGAAGTCCGCCGCCGCGGGCGTCGGGGAAAGGTGAACCGCATGTCAGATTCCCGTCCACCGCTGGCTTCCCAAGCCGATATTGATGCTTTCATCGACGCTGTCTGGCTGGAGGATGGCCTGTCGGCGAACACGCTGGCCGCCTATCGCCGCGACCTGACCGGGTTTGCGCGCTGGCTGGAAGACCCGCAGGCCTACGCCCGTGAAATGGCCGACCGCTACGGCGACGCCGGCAACGCCCTGCCTGCCGCGGGGCCGGCCAAACCCCTGAACGAGGCCCAGAAGGCCGACATCGAAGCCTGGTTTGCTTTCCGCCACGAAGAAACCCGCGCCACCACGGCCAACCGCCGGCTGGCCGCGCTACGCCGCTTTTACGCCTGGGCCTTGCGCGAACATCGCGCCGACCGCGACCCCTGCCTGACGCTCATCGCCGCCAAACAGCCGCCGCGCCTGCCCAAGACCTTGTCTGAACAACAGGTGGATGCCTTGCTGCGCGCGCCTGACCTGGGCCAGCCGCGCGGCGTGCGCGATCGTGCCATGCTGGAAACGCTGTATGCCACCGGCCTGCGGGTGTCGGAACTGGTAAGCGTGCGCGCGCTGGATGTCAGCCTGAACGAAGGCGTGGTGCGCGTCGTGCTGGGCAAGGGCGGCAAGGACCGCCTGGTGCCGCTGGGCGCCGAAGCGGCGCATTGGATCGACCAGTACCTGAAGACTGCCCGCCCCGAGCTGGCGGCCGGGCGTCAAAGCGATGCGCTGTTCATCACCGGGCGCGCCGAAGCGATGTCGCGTCAGGCTTTCTGGCAACTGGTGAAGAAATATGCGCTGCTGGCCGACATTCACGCGCCGCTTTCGCCGCATGTGCTGCGTCATGCGTTCGCCACCCACTTGTTGAATCACGGCGCCGACCTGCGCGTGGTGCAGATGCTGCTGGGCCATGCCGACATTTCCACCACGCAGATCTACACCCATGTGGCGCGCGAACGCCTGAAGGCGCTGCACGCCGCGCATCACCCGCGCGGCTAGCCGCGTTCGCCCGCTGCCTTACACTTTTCGTTTTTTTCCGATTGACGCCGACCCATGAGCAAAGCCCGCCACGTTTCTGAAACGCCCGCCACCCAGTTGCTGAAGCAGAACAAGGTGGCCTACACGGAACACACCTACGACTACGTGGACCACGGCGGCGCCGGCGAAGCGGCGCGGCAGCTGGGCCTGGATCCGCATGCGGTGGTCAAGACGCTGGTGATGGAAGACGAATCCGCCAAGCCGCTGATCGTGGTCATGCACGGCGACCGCGAGGTCTCCACCAAGAACCTGGCGCGTCAGGCGGGCTTGAAAAAGGTCGAGCCGTGCAAGCCCGAGGTGGCGCAGCGGCATTCCGGCTACCAGGTCGGCGGCACGTCGCCGTTCGGCACGCGCAAGAAAATGCCGGTGTGGGTCGAAGCCGACGTGCTGACCTACCCCGTGGTCTATATCAACGGCGGCCGGCGCGGCTACCTGATCGGTATCGACCCCAACGTGCTGGTCACGGTGCTGGGCGCAAAGCCCGTGTCGGTGGCGCTGGAATAAAGCGGGCGTGCGGCTCAGGCGCTGACCAGCGCCCACAACGTTTCGGCAACCGGCGCCATGTCGCTCGGTTGCCTGAACAGGCAGATCTCAAGCGGGATGTCCCATTCCGGTCCACCGGCGCGAACCAGCTTGCCGTCTTGCAAGTCTTCATGCACCAGCATGTCCGGAAGCCAAGCGATGCCGCGGCCCTGGATCGCCATGGACCGCAGCAGCGTGGCGTGCGGTCCGACAAAGCCGGTCTGGATGCGATCGGCGTGCATCGGCTTGTATCGCAATTGGCTGGCCACGATGCGGCCCAGCCCGGACGTCGACCCATAGGCCAGGAACGGCACGGCGTCGTCGCCATCCAGGCGATGCGCCGGTTCGCCCCGGGCGTCCAAGGCCGGCGCGCTGACGGGCACCAGCACGTCGGCGCCCAGGCACACCTTGGGATAGGCGAATTCATCCAGTCGGCTGGCTACCTGAGGATGACGGTGGCACAGCAGGAACTGCACGCGACGCTGCGCCATCAAGTCTTCGCAAGCCTGGAAATTGTCGGACATCATCTGGATGGCGCCGACTTCCATGCTGGTTTCCAGCTGCGTCAGCCATTTCGGAAAGAACGACAACGCCAGCAGATGCGTCGCGGCAAAGCGCAGGCTGGCGCCATGCTGCGCGTGGGCGGCCATGGCCTTGATGCGCGCGGCTTCCAGGTCGGCCATCACCTGCTTGAGCAGCGGCAGGAATTTCTGGCCCGCCGCGGTCAGCTCAGTGGGGTGGGTGCTGCGGTCGAACAGGTCGGCGCCCACCCATTCCTCCAGCGCGCGGATGTGCCGGCTGAATGCCGGCTGCGCGATGGCGCGCGCTTCCGCCGCGCGCGAAAAGCTGCCTGTCTCGGCCAGGGCGCAAAAGTCCTCCAGCCAATTCATGTCCAACGGTCGATTTCCGGGTCCCATGAGGTGTGTGCGCCGCAGCAAAAATAATTCTATGCAATTCGAGTATTGGACGGCCGCAAGGGGCTACCGCGATCATAAAGCCATTCCCCCACGCACAAGACACGGAGACGCAGCATGGCTTCCATCTCGAATTACCGGGGCATCATCCCGGCAATTTCCTGCCCCTTCACCGCCGACCACCGCATCGACGAGCCGGCGCTTCGCCGCCTGGCGTCGTGGCTGGCCGGCCATGATGGCGTGGTTGCCGTCATGACCAATGGCCACACCGGCGAGGTGTTTTCCATGACCCCGTCCGAACGCACGCAGGTCACCCGTATCGTGGCCGACGAGCTGCGCGGCAAGTTGCCGGTAATTTCGTCGATTGTGTGCGAAGGCATCGCCGAGGCCTCGGAACATGCCCGCGCCGCGCGCGAAGCGGGCGCCGCCGCGTTGGACGTCATGCCGCCCCATCATTGGCTGCGCTTTGGTTTCACGCCGGGACACGCGCTGGATTATTTCGACGCCATACACCGCGCCGCGCCCGACCTGGACCTGGTGTGCCACGTATATCCCGCGTGGACGCGCGCCTCGTATTCGTCGCAGCTGCTGGCGGACCTGGCCCGCCTGCCGTACGTGCAGGCGTTCAAGGTGGGCCAGCGCGACATGAACAAATATGCCCGCGACATCCAGGCGCTGCGCGACGCGGATGCGTCCAAGGCCATCCTGACCTGCCACGACGAATACCTGCTGGCCTCGATGGTGCAGGGCGTGGACGGCGCGCTGGTCGGCTTCGCCACCTTCATCCCGCAACTCATCATTGACCTGTGGGAGGCCGTCAAGGCGGGCGACCTGAAACGCGCCCAGCAGGTGCAGGCGCTGATCACGCCGCTGAAAGACGCGGTCTACGGCGGCGGCGAGCCCACCGGCGAAGCGCATGCCCGCATGAAGGCCGGCATGTACCTGGCCGGGGTGCTGGACAACGCCACCGTGCGGCCGCCCACCGAGGCGCCCGGAGATGCGGACATGGACGCACTGCGCGCGGCGCTGTCGAACGCGAAGTTGCTGGCGCGCTAGCACCGATTGCGCGCGTGGCGGCACGCAAGCAGGCGGATGGCCCCGCGCCATACCGCCGCACGATGCCGCAACGGATAATCAATAAGAGGAGACAAGTCATGCAAAAAAGAACCATGTTGCGCGGCCTGGTTGCGCTGTGCGTTGGTCTTGCCGGCGGCGGGGTGCAGGGTCTGGCCCAGGCCCAGGACAGCTATCCGTCGCACCAGGTCCGGTTTGTGATTCCCTTTCCGCCGGGCGGCACGCTGGACATGCTGGGCCGCGATCTGGCCCAGAAGCTCAGCGAACAGACGGGGCAAACGTTCATCGTGGAAAACCGCTCGGGCGGCAATGGCATCATCGGCGCCGACGTGGTGGCCAAGTCGCCGGCCGATGGCTACACCCTGCTGTTCAACGCGTCGACCTTCACCACCGCGCCGATGACGATGAAGTCGGTGCCTTACGACGTCGACAAGAACTTTGTGCCGGTGGCCATGGCGGGCAAGGCGCCGCTGTCCTTGTCCGTTAAAAAAGACCTGCCCGTGACGGACCTGGCCGGCCTGCTGACGTATGCCAAGCAGAACCCCGGCAGCCTGACTTTTGCCGTGGGCTCGATCGGATCGGCCGGCCATCTGGCCACGGAACTGCTCAAGCGCCAAGGCGGCCTGGATTACACGGTGATCCCGTATCGCGGCACGTCGCCCGCGCTGCAAGACCTGGTGGGTGGGCGTATCGACGGCTTCATCGACCCGGTGCTGGGCGCGGTGTCGTACTACAAAAGCGGCATGCTGAAGATACTGGCCGTGACGTCCGAAGCGCGTTTGCCCAACCTGCCTGACGTGCCCACGGTCAGCGAAATCTTGCCGGGGTATCAGTTCTATAGCTGGTATGGGCTTTGGGCGCCGGCCGGCACGCCCCCGGCCGTTGTCGAGAAGTTGAACGCCGAGGTCAACAAGGCCTTGTCCTCGGGCATGACGGCCAAATATGAACAGCTGGGGGTGACGTTGACGCCGGGCTCCGCCGGTGCGTTCGCGCAATTCCAGAAAGACGACATGGCGCGCTCGCGGAAGATCGTGCAAGAGGGGCGCATCCATGTCGAATGAGCACAGCGCTGGCCTGGCCGTGGTCACCGGCGCCACGGGCGGCATCGGCCTTGCCATCGTGCAGCATCTGCTGAAGGCGGGGTGGCAGGTGGCGGGCCTGGATATCGGGGCAGCCGTGGCGCGGCACGATGCCTATCGCCACATCACGGTTGATCTGTGCGACGAAGCGGCCACGCGGCGCGCGCTGGACACGCTGAAGGATGCGCGCGCGCTGGTTCATGCCGCGGGCATATTGCGGGTCGGACCCTTGGCGCGGATGGACCCGGCAGATGGCGAGCGCATGTGGAAGCTGCACGTGGATGTTGCCGTTCGCCTGGCGCAGATCCTGACGCCCGAGATGGCCGCGCGCGGCGACGGCCGCGTAGTGCTGATCGGCAGCCGCGTGGCGCAGGGCATGCCGGGTCGCAGCCAGTACGCCGCGTCCAAGGCCGCGCTGGTGGCATTGGCGCGCAGCTGGGCCGCCGAGCTGGCGCCCCAGGGCGTGACGGTGAACGTGGTGTCGCCGGCGGCCACGCAGACGGCCATGCTGGATGATCCGGCGCGCGCGGCCAGCGCGCCGCGCATGCCGCCGATCGGCCGGCTGATCCAGCCCGGGGAAATCGCGGCGCTGGTGCAATTCCTGATGTCGCGCGAGGCGGCAGCGATCACCGGGCAGGACATCGCGATCTGTGGCGGCGCATCATTGCCGCACTGAATGCGATGGCGGGGGCGCGCATGCCTGCACGGCCTGCCGGGCGCGGCAACATTTGTCGCACTCGCCCCGTTTCCCGCCTGTTCCCCGCGTGGTATCCCATTACCACCATCCGTCTCCCGGGCCCGGGCACAATGGCCGCTAGAACATCAAGAACCGGGGCCCACGACGCTGGGCGCGCAACCGGCCGCCCCTCATCCCAAGGAGATACTCATGAGCAAAAGACTGTTGATGCTGGTCGGCGATTACGCCGAAGACTACGAAACCATGGTGCCGTTCCAGACGCTGCTTGCCGTGGGGCACACGGTGCACGCGGTCTGCCCGGATAAGAAGGCCGGCGACACCATCGCCACCGCCATCCACGATTTCGAGGGCGCACAGACCTATAGCGAAAAACGCGGTCACAATTTTTCGTTGAATTTCGACTTCGACCGCGTGGAGCCTTCGTCCTACGACGGCTTGGTGATCCCGGGCGGCCGCGCGCCGGAATACCTGCGCTTGAATGAAAAGGTGCTGGATATCGTGCGGTATTTCGATCAGGCCGGCAAGCCGATCGCTGCCGTGTGCCATGGCGCGCAGTTGCTGGCTGCCGCCGGTATCCTGAAGGGCCGCACGTGCTCGGCGTATCCGGCCTGCGCGCCGGAAGTGCGCCTGGCCGGCGGCACCTACGCCGAGATCGGCATCGACCAGGCCTACACCGACGGCAATCTGGTGACGGCGCCGGCATGGCCCGCGCATCCCGCATGGCTGTCGCAGTTCCTGGCAGTGCTGGGCACGAAGATCACGCCCTGATGGCGATGGCGGTTTCAGGGGTATGAATGACGCAAGGGCCTGGGGCGGTTGCCGCCCCAGGCCCTTGTGGTTGTGGTGCCGTGGCGCCTGTTGGCGGGTCAGGCGAAATCAAGCACGATGCGGCCTTCGATCTGGCCTTGCTTCATGCGGTCGAACACGCTGTTGATGTTCTCCAGGCTTTCCGTGGCGACGGTGGCGTGCACCTTGCCTTCTTCGGCGAACTGCAGGGACTCTTGCAAGTCCAGCCGCGACCCGACGATGGAGCCTCGCACGGTGATGCCGTTCAGCACCATGTCGAAGATCGACAGCGGAAAATCGCCGGGCGGAAGCCCGTTCAATGCGACGGTTCCGCCGCGGCGCACCATGCCCAGCGCCTGCTCGAACGCCTTGGGCGACACGGCCGTGATCAGCGCGCCATGGGCGCCGCCGATTTCGCGTTTAAGGTAAGCGGCGGGATCGGTGGTCCTGGCGTTGACGGTAACTTCCGCGCCCAAGCGGCGGGCAAAGTCCAGTTTGGCATCGTCGATGTCGACCGCGGCCACGTTCAGGCCCATTGCCTTGGCATACTGCACCGCCATGTGGCCCAATCCGCCGATGCCCGAAATCACCACCCAGTTGCCCGGGCGCGTGTCGGTCATCTTCAGGCCCTTGTAGACCGTGACGCCCGCGCACAGCACGGGGGCGATGTCGACGAAGCCGACGCTCTTGGGCAGGAGCCCGACGTAATCAGCGGCCGCCAGTGCGTATTCCGCAAAGCCGCCGTTCACGGAGTAGCCCGCGTTCTGCTGTTGTTCGCACAGGGTTTCCCAGCCGCCCAGGCAATGCTCGCAATGGCCGCAGGCGGAATACAGCCACGGAATGCCGACGCGGTCGCCTTCCTTCACGTGGGTGACGCCCGCGCCAACCGCCACGACGTAACCGACGCCTTCGTGGCCAGGTATGAACGGAGGGTTGGGCTTGACGGGCCAGTCGCCTTCCACGGCATGTAGATCGGTGTGGCAGACGCCGCACGCCTCGATCTTCACCAGCAGTTCGCCAGCACCGGGGCGGGGCACCGCGACTTCTTCGATTACCAGCGGCTTGCCGAATGCCCGTGCAACTGCGGCCTTCATGGTCTTGTTCATCGCATCCTCCGAAGTCTGTTCAGATTCACCATGCTCGAACGTGCGTGCATTCGGCACCATGATTTATATCAACCTGGGCGGAGTGCGGCAGCGGCGGGAAACGTGTGGTTGCAGAATGGCCAGCCCCAAAAGGGCCGGACCGGAGCGGCGTAGCGTGCGACGGGGCCATCCGGTGCCTTGCGGGCGGCGCGCCAAACGTCGTACAGTGGGCCTGGCGTGCCTGCCCAGGCGGACGCCTTGCCCCTTGGCACCGGAGCTCCCATGTGTGAAATCTTCATCCGCGCGAGCGAACAGTCCTACGCGCCTGAAACCCGTTCGTTGCGCTTGCATGGCGTGGCGACCAGCTTGCGGCTCGAGCAATTGTTCTGGCAAGTGCTGGAAGAGATCGCCGGCCGCGACGGCATGCGCGTCACGCAACTGATCGAACGCCTGTACGACGAGCTGGTCGAATATCGTGGCGAGGCCGCCAACTTCACGTCGTTCTTGCGAGTGTGCTGCCTGCGCTACCAACTGCTGCAGGCCGAAGGCAGGATTCCGCGGGATGCCGCGGTGCCGATCCGTTCATTGAATCCGCAAGCCGTGCTGGAAGGGCTGCCCGCGTCGCTCTACGACGTGAAGCCGTTGCGCGCGAAGCGGCCGGTCGCGGCCTAGCGCTTAGGGGGCACCCACCGAGGGTCTGGCGCACGGCAATAAAAAAAGCCCGATCAGGTTCACCGATCGGGCTTTTTCATTGGCGGGGCGTCGGCTATTCAACCGCCCGGCTGGATCGACGCCAGCGCCACTTCGTTTTGCACGATGCGGCGGATGCGCACGGCATCGCCGATGCGCGACAGCTTGCCTTGCGAGTCCAGCAGCACGATGGCCAGATCGCGGCCATTGATGCGGGCCAGCATGACCAGGCATTCGCCGGCTTCATTGATGTAGCCGGTCTTGGATACCTTGATGTCCCAGTCAGGCTTGCGCACCAGCAGGTTGGTGTTGCGGAAGGTCTGCGTGCGGTTATTGATCTCGACCTCGTACTCGGTATCGGTCGAGTAGCGGTGGATCAGCGGGCGTTGCGAAGCCGCGCGCAGCAGTCGCGCCAGATCATGCGGCGACGACACGTTGTTGCTGGACAGGCCCGTGGGCTCGATGAAGTGCGTGCTGCTCATGCCCAGCGACAGCGCCTTGGCGTTCATGGCGGCCACGAACGCCGGCAGGCCGCCCGGATAGTGACGGCCCAGCGCGTTGGCGGCACGGTTTTCGGACGACATCAAGGCCAGATGCAGCATGTCGCCGCGCGACAGCTTGGTGCCTACGCGCAGGCGCGACGTGGTGTGCTTCAGGCCGTCGACATCTTCGTCGGTGATCTCAAGCATTTCGTCCATCGGCAGGTTCGCGTCGACCACCACGACCGCGGTCATCAGCTTCGAGATGGACGCGATGGGGCGCACGACATTTTCGTTCTTGGCGAACAGGACGGTCGACGTTTCCAGGTCTTGCACATAGGCGGTGCTGGAACGCAGCGCGGCGGCTTCGGCGCGCACGGATACGGCGGGCGGCGGCATGGCGGCGGAGGCCGCCGCAACCGCGGCGCGTTGCCCGCGCGACGATTTCGGCGTGCCATTCTTGCCGGCCGCACCTTTTTTGGGCGGCGTGCCCTTGGCGGCCACCTGCCTGCCGCCCTTGGGCGGCGCTTTCTTGGCGGTGGACGAGGATTTGGGCGTAGCCTTCTTGGCTGCCGGCGCGGCTTGCTTGCCTGCCGCGGTCTTGCCCGAGCCGGATTTCGCGGCAGGGGTCTTTTTAGCTTGTTGCGCCTTGCAGGCGGCCGACTTGGCGTTCGTCTTGCAAGGGTCGGAATTCTTCGCGGCCAGCGCGGCCGGCGGGAGCAGGAGCGCGCACATCGCCAGCGCCGCTGGCGCTACCGCGTTCGCAATTGCACGTTTCCAGGTAAATGCCATGGTTTGAGCAGGCTTGTCAGTCTGTGAAGAAGTGTTTCTTAAGCCGGCGTGTCGTCGGTTCAGAAAAAATCCAGAGGAATTAGGGGCTTACGCGTCGAATTTAAACAGCACATCAAGTTGTGCGCAAGGCGATTCGCTATCATCGCCGAAAAAAATATGGGTGACATATTGACGTCGCGTCAATTCGTCACAAGACGCGACATGAGACGCTAACGGCGCAACGCGCGTGAGCGTAGCCCGGATTAACCCTCATCCGGCTGAACGTGCGGTGTTTCGGGGAAGGTGCGGCGTCGGAATCGAGGCCGGGGGATGGCCTCGCCGGGTGGAATCGAACCACCAATTGACCCTTAGGAGGGGCCGGTTATATCCATTTAACTACGGCGAGACGGTCAAAACCTGGGTGTCGAAGCGGTCGCGCAGGGGCGAATTTCTTCTCTAGTGCCTTGATATTGCAGGAAAACACCCGGGCGGAGTGTATCACTATTCAAGGCAAATCCTGGCGGCTGACAGGGCGCAAGTCTAGCAGAGGCGCCAGGGGCTTGGGCCCAAAGCGGTGAATGTGCCGCGTCGTCGCTCAGGGGCGGCGCTTCCGGCTACGGCCTTGCTCCGGAAAAATAGTGGATTAAATCAACTATATGCCGTAAAGTTGATTTCAAGACCCAGAACCTTCAGGAGCAGGCATGACCCCGACTTTTCACACGATCTTGCTGGACGTGCAGGACCGTGTCGCCACGGTGACGCTAAACCGACCCGAAAGCCGCAATGCGCTGAACGCCCAGATGTGCGCCGAACTGGTGCAGGTCATGGGAATGCTGGCCCTGGATGCCGGGGTGCACGTGGTGCTGATCCGGGCAGCCGGCGTGGCATTCTGCGCCGGCGCGGACCTGAAAGAGCGCAAGACCATGAGCACCTCGGAGATGACCGCAAGACGGGTACAGGGTTTTGCCGCTTACGGCGCCATCGAACGCCTGCCGCAGCCGGTGATCGCCGTGGTGCAGGGGCCGGCATTCGGGTCGGGCTGCGAAATCGCGGCGGCGTGCGATTTCGTGCTGGCCTCGTCCGACGCCATCTTCTGCTACCCCGAAGTGGGGTGGGGCACGGTGGGCGCCACGCAACGGCTGCCGCGGATCGCGGGCGCGCGCAAGGCCAAGGAACTGCTGTTCACGGGCCGCCGCTTCGATGCGGCCGAGGCGTGCGAGATCGGTCTGGTGAATCAGGTGCATGCGCCGGAGGCGTTGCCGGCCGAGGCGCTTGAGATGGCGACGAAGATCGCTGCCGCGTCGCCGTTGACGGTCAGGCTGACCAAACGCAGCATCGATCAAGGCCTGGCCACAACACGCGAAGGCGCCATGGCGATCGAGTTGCTGGCCATCGAAGAAAACCTGCGCGGCACGGATTGGCGGCAGGCGATCGCCGGGTTCGGCGCGCCGGACCAAGGGGGCCGCGCATGATCGCCCTGCCGATTACGTTGTCCGAGGCCTTGGAGCGAGTGGCGCTTGAACGCCCGCAAGCGCAGGCGTTCGTCGCGCCGGGCGAACGCCATGACTGGCACACCATGCGCGCACAGGCGCAGCGTATCGCGCGCGCCCTTCATGCCGCCGGCGTGCGGCACGGCGACCACGTCGGCGTGCTGTTGGGTAATAGCGGCGTGTGGGTGCAGATTTTCTACGCCTGCGCGATGCTGGGCGCCGTGACGGTCCCGGTCAATACGCGCTTCAAGGCGGAAGAGCTGGAATTCTGTTTGAAGCAGGCGGACGTCAAGCTGCTGCTGACCGCGGACACGTTCCTGGGCATCGATTTCCTGGCATTGCTGATGCAAGTGGAACCGGCGCTGGATAGGGCAGGCGGTTTGCCCGGTGAACGCTTGCCGTGCCTGCGCCAGGTGGTCGTGCTGGGTGACCGCTGCCCCTTGGGCGCAACGCCTTGGCATGACTTTCTGGCGGCCGGCGAAACGGTGGACCAGGGCAGCTTGCAGGCGTGCCTGCAGGGCGTCGTGCCCGATGACGTGCTGCTGATCCAGTACACATCCGGCACCACCTCGTTTCCCAAGGGCGTGATGCTGACGCACGCCAACATGCTGACCAACGCGTGGGCTGCCGCGCAGCGCATCGGCGTGACGGCCGACGACCGTTACTTCAGCATCCGTCCGTACTTCCATGTGGCCGGCACCACCTTGTCGATCCTGGTCAGCCTGGTGACGGGTTGCTGCCTGCTGACGCTGCCCAAATTCGACGTGGCGGACGCCTTGCGGATGCTGGATGCCGAGCGTTGCACGCTTACGTCCGGCAACGACACGATCTTCCTCATGCTGATGGGCCATCCCGATTTCGACCGTGCGCGCATCCATTTGCGCGGCGGTTGGGCGGCGGCGGGGCCGCAGGTCATGCAGAAGATCCGCGATGTCATGGGCGTGCCGGGCATGTGCAATGCGTACGGCCAATCCGAAGCCTCTCCCAACATTACGCTTTCGTCCCATGACGATCCTTTTTCGCTGCGTGCGGCGGGCTGGGCATTGCCGCATCCGGGCATGGAGGTGCGGGTGGTGGACCCCGGCACCGGCAAGCCGGTGGCCGTGGGCGAGGCGGGTGAAATCCAGGCGCGTGGCTGGAGCGTCATGAAGGGCTACTACAAGATGCCCGAGGCAACCGCGCGCGCGCTGGGCGCCGACGGCTGGCTCAGCACGGGCGATCTGGGCGAAATGGATGCCGAAGGGCGGCTGCGCATGGTCGGCAGATTGAAAGACATGTTCCGTGTCGGCGGCGAAAACGTCGCGCCCGCCGAGGTGGAGGAAGTGCTGCACGCACACCCTGCGGTGCGCATGGCCCAAGTGGTGGGCGTGCCCGACGCGCGTCTGGGAGAAGTGCCCGCCGCGTTTGTGCTGCTTAAGGACGGGCAGGATTGCTCGGCAGAGGAATTGACGGCCTGGTGCAAGAGCCGCTGCGCCAACTACAAGGTGCCGCGCCATGTGGCCGTGGTTGATAGCTTTGAACACATCGGCATGACGGGCAGTTCGAAGGTGCAGAAGAACAAGCTGCGCGCGCACGCGATCGCGTTGTTCGGTCTGGAGCAGGCGGCATGAGGGCGCGTGACGTTGTGTTGTGCGAGTGCTTCGCCCGGGACGGCCTGCAACACGAGCCCGACTTTATCGGCACCTCGGTCAAGGCGGACCTGATCGACCGCTTTGCGCGCTTGGGCTTCGAACGGGTGGAAGCGACGTCGTATTCCAACCCCAAGGTGGTGCCGCAGTTTGCCGATGCCAGTGAACTGCTTGCGGCGCTGCCACGCCGCGCGGGCGTTTGGTACAAGGCGACCTGCGCCAATGCCCGCGCCGTGCAGCGCGCGCTGGCGGATCAGGATGCCGGTATCGGTGCCAACGAGATCAGCCTGCTGGTGTCGGCCAGCGCCTCGCATTCGCTGCGCAACCTGAAGCGCGAGCGTGCCGCGCAATGGGACAACATCGCGGAAATGGCTGCTTTGGCCAACGGCCGTCTTCGGATGGTCGGCACGATTTCCGTGGCTTTCGGATGCCCGTTCGAAGGTGTCGTGGATCCGGATTCGGTGATGGACGATGTGGAACGGTTTGCGCGATTGGGGGTGGGCATCGTCACGCTTGGCGACACCACGGGCATGGCGACGCCGGCTGCGGTGCGCGAGCTGTACGGCCGCATGGCGCGCGAATTTCCACAGTTGACGCCGGTTGCGCATTTTCACGACACGCGGGGCACCGGCCTGGTGAACTACGTGTCGGCGCTGGAAACGGGCGTGCGGCATTTCGACTGCGCGTTCGGCGGTGTCGGCGGACATCCGGCCAAGGTCCGTTATGGCGGCGGCCACACGGGTAACGTCGCCACCGAAGACCTGGTCAGCCTGTTCGAATCGATGGGCGTGTGCACGGGGCTGGACCTGAATGCGTTGGACGAGGTCTCGGGCCTGTGTCAGCAAACGCTGGGCCGGCCGCTGCATAGCCGGGTCGCGCTAAGCGGCATGAATCCGTTGATTCCAGGCGTGCGCCAGGCGCCGGCCGCGCCATGACAAGGGGCCGGCGCATTTGTATATCATGCGGCCAGGGGGGCGCCCGGCGCGCCCGTACGCTTTTTCCTTATCTTTGCAGAGTCCAGCCATGGCATCCCTGAACGCACACAAGCCAGCCTCTCCCGCGCGCGACCAGCCGACTGCCCTGAAAGAGCTGTTCTCGTATCGCCTGAATCGCCTGGCCTACGTCTCCAGCCGCATCGCGGCGGGTCTGAACGAAAGCCGCTACGGCGTGGGGCCCCGGGAATGGCGGATCATCGCGTTGCTGGGGGCGGCGCCCGACATGTCGCTCAACGCGGTGGCGCGCGAGGCGAACATCGACAAGAGCCAGGCAAGCCGGACGGTGTCCGAGCTGATTGAACGCGGCTTGATACACCGCAGCGCGGACAGTCAGGATGGCCGCGGCGTGAGCCTGGACCTGACGCGGGCGGGGCGTGCGCTGTACGACGAAATGTTCCCTGCCGCCGTGCAGCGCAACGACGCCATGCTTGCCGTGCTGTCGGCGAAGGAGCGCGATGATATGGAGCGCATGCTGGACAAGCTCACGGCCCATGCGCTGGAAATGCTGAACGAATTCAAAGCCGAGGTGCCGGCCCGCCGGGGCCGTGGCGTGCAACCCCGATAAACGGATGGCGCCTGCCCGGCGCCTTTTTTTACCCATATTGTTGATTAAATCAATCAAATGCCTGATCACTATTCAAGAGGACTTGCGCCATGCCGGAACTGATCGTCGAGAACCAGGGCGCCGTGCGCCTGCTGCGCCTGAACCGCCCGGAAAAGCACAATGCGCTGAATACGGCGCTGACCACGGCATTGCTGGACGCGCTGTCGCAAGCAGAGCGAGAGGCGACCGTGCGCGCCGTGGTGCTGACCGGCAACGGCAAGTCGTTTTGCGCGGGGGCGGACACCACCGAGTTTTCCGGTTTGACCATGGAGCAGCCCGAGGCGGTCCTTGCCCGCGCCGATCTGACGACCGACCTGCATCTGGTGTTCTCGCGCATGACCAAGCCGGTCGTGGGCGCGGTGCACGGCAATGCGCTGGGCGGCGGCGCGGGGCTGGCGCTGGCATGCGACCTGACCGTCATGGCCGAGGACGTGCGCTTCGGCTATCCCGAATTGCGCCATGGCATCGTGGCCGCCGTCGTGATGGCGAACCTGGTGCGGCAGGTGGGCCGCAAGCACGCGTTCGAGCTGGTGGCGATGGCCGAACCCATCGACGGCGCGCGCGCGCTGGCGCTGGGCATCGCCAATCGCATCGCGCCAGCCGCCGGCGTGCTGGACGCGGCGCTGGCAATGGCCGGGCGCCTGGCGGGCTGGGAGCCTGCCGCCATGGGATTGACCAAGCGCGCCTTCCATCGCGCGGCGGACCTGGGCCTGGCCGAAGCGCTGGGCGTCGGGCGCGACGCCAACGTGATCATGCGCGGCTTTCGCCAGGGGACGCCGCGATGAGGCCGCTGGATGGCGTGACCATCCTGGACCTCTCGCGCGTGCTGGCGTGCCCGTTCGCATCGATGATCCTGGCCGAGCTCGGTGCCACCGTGATCAAGGTGGAGCAACCCGGCGCGGGCGATGAAACCCGGGGATTCGAGCCGCAGGTGCAGGGCGAGGGCGGAACGGAGTCCGCCTATTACCTGGCCTTCAATCGCAGCAAGCAGTCCATCACCGTCAACTTCCGCAAGCCGGCGGGCCAGGCGCTGATCCGCCGGCTGGCCGAGACCAGCGACGTGGTGGTGGAGAATTTCCCGGTGGGGACGCTGGCCAAGTATGGCCTGGACCGCGACAGCATCGCACCCGGCAATCCCGGTTCGATCTATTTCTCGTGCACGGGCTTTGGCATGACCGGACCCTACGCGCCCCGCAAGGGATACGACACCGTGTTTCAAGCCATGGGCGGCATCATGAGCCTGACAGGGGAACGGGGGGGCGGCCCCGTCAAACCGGGCCTGCCCGTGGCGGACCTGACATCGGGCCTGTGGGCCGCGATTGGCATCCTGTCCGCGCTGGTGGGCAGGGCGCGGTCGGGGCAGGGCTGCCACATTGACTTCTCGATGCTGGACGGGCAGGTCGGCCTGTTGTCGTTGGCGGCGGCGCGTTACTTCGCGCTGGGCGAAGTGCCGCAACGGCTGGGCACCGAACATCCGGGACGCGTGCCCTCGGCCGCGTTCGAGTGCGGCGATGGGCGCTGGGTGCAGATCACGGGCAGCGACCAGCACTGGAAGCCCTTGTGCGATGCGCTGGAATTGCCGCAATGGGCGGACGACCCGGAACTGGCGCGCAATGCCGTGCGGGTTGCGCGGCGCGACGAAGTCATGGCGGGCCTGGCGGCCGCCGCGCGACGGCTGACGCGCGACGAGCTTTGCCGGCGCTGCGATGCCGTGGGCGTGCCCGCCGGCCCGATCCTGGACGTGGAAGAAATCATGCACGACGAACATGTGCTGGCGCGCGGCATGGTGGCCAGCTACGAGCATCCTTCCATCGGCCGCTTTGGCGCCGTGCCGGTGCCATTCAAGTTCAAGGGCTACGAGGACCCGCGCCTGGAGCGTCCGCCGCTGCTGGGCGAGCACACCGATAGCGTGCTGAAGGCGACGCTGGGCCTGTCCGATACGGAAATCCAGGCGTTGCGCGCAGAGGGCGCGATCTAAGCCATTCATCACCCCATCAAAAAAAAGACATGACAGGAGACAAACCCATGATGACCCCTAAGCGTCTGCGTACCCTCAAGCGCCTGCTGTGCGGCCTGGCCACCGGCGCGTTCTGCGCGGCTGCCGCTGCCGCTGGCCCCTATCCATCCCAGCCCATCACGCTGGTCAATCCCTATGCCGCCGGCGGTCCCGCCGACGTGCTGGGCCGCGCGCTGGCGCGCGAACTGGAAAAGCAGCTGGGCAAGCCCGTGATCGTGGAGAACAAGGCGGGTGGCGGGGCCGCGATCGGGGCGAACTTCGTGGCGCGCGCCAAGCCCGACGGCTACACGTTGTTGCTGGGCACGTCGGCCGCGCATGTGGTGACGCCGCTGATGCAGCGCACGCCCTACGACGGCATCAAGGATTTCGCCTTCGTGTCCATCGTGGCCAATCAGCCGAACATGCTGGTGGCGCGCCCTACGCTGAATGCCGCCAGCGTGACCGATCTGGTGGCGCTGGCGCGCAAGGAACCCGGCAAGATCAATTACGCCTCGGCCGGCCCGGGCAGTTCGCCGCATCTGGGCGCCGAGCTCTTCCGGCAACGGGCGGGCGTGGACATCGTGCACATACCGTATAGCGGCGCGGCGCCGGCCATCAACGACCTGGTGGGCGGGCAGGTGGATATCGCCGTGCTCAATCTGGCGGCCAGCCTGCCCTTCATTCGCAGCGGAAGGCTGAAAGCGCTGGCCTACGCCAACGGCAAGCGTTCGCCGCTATTGCCGGACGTGCCCACGTTGGCCGAGTCGGGCGTGGCGGGCGCCGAGTCCGCATCGTGGTACAGCCTGGCGGCGCCCAAGGGGACGCCGGCCGACGTGCTGCAACGGCTGAACGAGGCGATGGGCCGCGTGAACGCGGACGCCGAATACGGCAAGCTGATGCAGGCGCAGGGCGTCGATTTGTGGAACATGACGCCCGCCGAAGCCACGGCTTTTGTGGAAAAAGACCAGCTTGCAATGAAGAAGCTGGTGGAATCCGCAGGGCTGATGAAAAAGTAGGCGCCACGCCGGGGGCGTGCGCCATCGAAGCCGCCCTTGGGCGGCTCCCTTGTTTTCAACCGGCCAGCGCGGCGGCGCGCGCCAGGGCGTCGCGCGTCTCGTCCACCAGTTGCTGCACCAGTTCGCCTGCGGGCTGCAGGCGGTCGATCAATCCGGCGCTCTGGCCGGCTTCGACCTTGCCGCCTTCGACATCGCCGTCATGGGCCGCTTGTTTCAGCGAACTGACCGCGAACAGCGCATCCAGCGCGGTGTCGTCGCTGCCGCGTTCGGACGCCAGATACTGGCGGGCGAACGTGTTGCGCAGCATCCGAACCGGCGACCGTCCGCGGCCGACCAGCGTGGTGTCGGCCACGCCGGCGGCCAGCACGGCGGTTTTGTAGTCTGCGTGCACGCCGGCTTCGGGCGTCAGCAAAAAGCGGGTGCCCAATTGCGCGCCCGCCGCACCCAGGCACAGCGCGGCAGCGATCCCGGCGCCATCGGCGATGCCACCCGCAGCCACGACCGGCAACGACACGCGGCGCACCGTGGCGCGCACCAGTACCTGCAGACCGATTTCGTCTGGCCCCGGGTGGCCGCCCGCTTCCAGGCCCACGGCGATGACGGCGTCCACTCCCGCTGCCTGTGCTTTCTCGGCATGCAGCGGGCTTGCCACCACTTGCAGCCATTTGATGCCCGCGTCGCGCGCGCGGCCGATGTGCTTTTGAGGCCCGCCCTGTGACGCGATGACCACCGGCACGCCTTCTGCGATGGCAATGTCCATGTGTTCCTGGGCGCGCTTGTTGTACAGCGGGATGTTGACGGCGAACGGCGCGTCGGTGCCGCGGCGCACCTCGCGCACGGCGGCCAGCAGCGCCTCGGGGTACATCGGGCCGGCGGCGATGACGCCCAGTCCGCCCGCGCGGGATACTGCCAGCGCCAGCGCTGCGTTGGACGATGCCCAGCTCATGCCGCCCTGGATGATCGGATAGCGCGTGCCCAGCAATCGAGTCAGCGGAGTTTGCAGAATCATGGCCTACCTGCCGTGGGGAAAAGCCCATTTTCGGCCAAGTAGTTGATAATATCAACTATATTCGGAGGCGAGAATTTCGGGGCAGCCGGTTGCGGTTCCGATATGGCCTAGCGCCAGGCGCCCAATCCCAGGCGTCCCGCAATCACCACCGCCTGCGTCCGGTTGGTCACGCCGAGTTTTCGCATGACGGCGGTCATGTGGGTTTTGACCGTGGCTTCCGCCACGTTCAGCTCATGCGCGATCTGCTTGTTCAGCAGGCCCGCGCCCACCATCTGCAGCACCCGGTACTGTTGCGGCGTCAGTTCGCGCAGGTTGGCCGCCAGCTGCCTGTCTTCGGGGCCGGCAAAACCGGCTGGCCCGTCATCGAAGGGCAGCCAGACGCCGCCGCGCAACACGTGGCGCAAGGCTTGGCCGATGGTGCCGGCGTTGGCCGACTTCGGGATGAAGCCCGTCGCGCCATGATCGATCGCGCGGCGCATCAACTGCGGATCGTCATGCGCCGATACGATGGCGACGGGCAGCCGCGGCCGCAGGCGAAGCACGTGCGTCAAGGTGTCAAAGCCCGTGGCGCCGGGCATGTCCAGGTCCAGCAACAGCAGATCGGCGTGGGGATGGGCCTGGACAAGATCGTAGAGCGCGCTGACCTGTTCGGCGGCGCGGATCACCGCGTCCGGGAACAGGCGGCCGATGAGCCCGCGCAGGGCTTCGATGTAGAGCGGGTGGTCATCGGCGATCAGGATAACGGGCATGGCCGATCATGCCACACGCCGTTCCTGCACCAGCGCCTGTACGACCGTGGGATCGGCCAGCGTGGTGATGTCGCCCAGGTCGTCGACGCTGTTCTCGGCGATCTTGCGCAGGATGCGGCGCATGATCTTGCCCGAACGCGTCTTGGGCAAGGCGGGCGCCCATTGCAGATGGTCCGGCGTCGCGATGGGGCCGATCTGGCGGCGGACGTGGGCCACCAGTTCCTGGCGCAGCGTGTCGGAGGTTTCCAGGCCCGCTTTCAGCGTGACATACACGTAGATGCCCTGACCCTTGATGTCATGGGCGAAGCCGACCGCCGCCGCCTCGGCGACCTTTGGATGCGATACCAGCGCGCTTTCGAGTTCTGCGGTCCCGATGCGGTGTCCGCTGACGTTCAGCACGTCGTCCACGCGGCCGGTGATCCAGTAGTCGCCGTCGGCGTCGCGGCGGCAACTGTCGCCGGTGAAGTACATGCCGGGGTAGTCCTTGAAGCAACCTTCCACATAGCGGCGGTCGTCGCCGTAGACGGCGCGCGCCTGGCCCGGCCAGGAGTCCCGGATGAACAGGTTGCCTTCGCCGGGGCCTTCGATCAGCTCGCCTGTCCGCACATCGACCAGCTCGGGCCGGATGCCGAAGAAGGGCATGCTGGCGGATCCGGGCTTGCAGGCCTTGGCGCCGGGCAAGGGCGCGATCAGGATGCCGCCGGTTTCCGTCTGCCACCAGGTGTCCACGATCGGGCAGCGGCCCGCGCCCACGATGTCGTGATACCAGCGCCAGGCTTCGGGGTTGATGGGTTCGCCCACCGTGCCCAGCAGGCGCAGCGATTTCCGCGAGGTGCGCTGGACGGGCGCGGGACCCTCGCGCATCAAGGCGCGGATGGCGGTGGGCGCGGTGTAGAAGATGGTGACCTCGTGTTTGTCGATGACGTCCCAGAAGCGCGAGGCGTCCGGGTAGCTGGGCACGCCTTCAAAGACGACAGTCGTGGCGCCATTGGCCAGGGGGCCATAGACGATGTAGCTGTGGCCCGTGATCCAGCCCACGTCCGCCGTGCACCAGAACACGTCGCTGTCGCGGATGTCGAAGATGGCGGCATGCGTGTAGGCGGCATAGACGAGATAGCCGCCGGTCGTGTGCAGCATGCCTTTGGGTTTGCCGGTGCTGCCCGAGGTATAGAGGATGAACAGCGGGTCTTCGGCGTTCATGCGTTCAGGGACGCATTCGTCGGTTTCCCGGTCCATCAGGCGGTCCAGCCAATAGTCGCGTTCGGCCGTCATGTCGACGGGTGCGCCCGTATGCCTGACCACCAGCACCGTGCGTACCCCTTCCATTCCCGGCATGCGCATCGCGGCATCCACGTTGGCTTTCAGCGCAATGGCGCGACCCGCCCGGCGGCCTTCGTCGGCGGTGATGATCGCCCGGGCGCCGCAGTCGCGCACGCGGTCGGCGATGGAGGCCGGCGCAAACCCGCCGAACACCACGTTGTGCACGGCGCCGATGCGCGCGCAGGCCAGCATGGCGACCACGGTGTCCACGATCATCGGCATATAGATGGTGACGCGGTCGCCGCGGCCGATGCCCACGCGGCGCAGCGCATTGCCCATCTTGCAGACCATGGCGTGGAGTTCGCGGTAGCTGATGCGCCGCGAGGGGGTGCCAGGGGCGTCCGGTTCCCAGATCAGGGCGGCCTTGTCGCCATGGGTCTCTAGGTGACGATCCAGGCAGTTGACGCTGACGTTCAATTCCCCGTCGGCATACCAGCGGATCCGGAAGTCTTCGGCGGCGAAGCTGACGTCGCGGATCTGCGTGGGCTCGCGGTCCCACTGCACGCGTTGCGCGGCGCGCGCCCAGAAGGCGTCGGGATCGCCAAGCGATGCCGCGTACTGTTCTTCATACTGTTCCTGCGTGATCGTCTGCGGGCTGGCAAAGCCTTCGGGCACGGGATAGAGATCGCGGATGGGTTCCATGGAAGCTTCCTCTGAACGGTTAGTGGCCGACGGCAGTGGTGGCGCCGATGCCGGTCTGGCTACGGACGGTCAAGGCGTCGAAGGCTGCGGCTTCTTGTCGGGCTCGCGGGCTGCGGTCCAGTGTCGAGAACAGCCAGATCGAGAAGAACGCCAGCGGGATGGACAGGATGCCGGGGTTGGGAAAGGGCGTGATGGGCGACGAAAAACCGAAGACGTCCACCCACACGGTCTGGCTCAGCACGACCCAGATCGTGGCGCTGGCCAGGCCCAGGAATCCGCCGATGGTCGCGCCGCGCGTGGTGCAGCCGCGCCAAGAGATCGACAGCACCAGCACGGGGAAATTGGCGCTGGCGGCGATGGCGAAGGCCAGCCCCACCATGAACGCCACGTTCTGGTTCTCGAACACGATGCCCAGCAGAATGGCCATGACGCCCAAGGCGATGGTGGACAGGCGTGAAATTCGCATCTGCTGGTGTTCGGTGGCGCGGCCGCGGGCAATGACGTTGGCGTACAGGTCATGCGAAATGGCTGCGGCGCCGGCCAGCGCCAGCCCGGCCACCACCGCCACGATGGTGGCGAAAGTGACGGCCGCCAGGAAGCCCAGCAGCAGGTTTCCGCCCACGGCGTTGGCCAGGTGGACCGCGACCATGTTGGTGCCGCCGATCAGGCTTTTCATCATGTCGAAGCTGCCGTCCGGGCCGGCCGCGAAGTACTCGGGGTGGCGCACCAGCAATGCGACCGCGCCAAAACCGATGATGAAGGTAAGCAGATAGAAATAGCCGATGAAGGAGCTGGCGTAGATCACGGACTTGCGCGCCTCTTTGGCGTTCGAGACGGTGAAGAAGCGCATCAGGATGTGCGGCAGTCCCGCGGTGCCGAAGGCCAGCGCGATGCCCAGCGACAGGGCGTTCAGCGGATTGCTGCTGACCTGCGCGCCGGGCGCCATCAGTTCCAGGCCGGACGGATGCACGCGGGCGGCTTCGGCCAGCAGCGCGTCAGGGCTGTAGTCGAAGGCGGCCAGAACCAGGATGGTCATGAGCGTGGCGCCCACGAGCATCAGCACGGCCTTGATGATCTGCACCCAGGTCGTGGCGGTCATGCCGCCGAAGGCCACGTAGATCATCATCAGCGACCCGACGATCAGCACGGCGACGTTGTAGTCCAGGCCGAACAGCAACACGATCAGCTTGCCGGCGCCGACCATCTGCGCGATCAGGTACAGCGCGATGATCAGCAGCGACGCGCTGGCCGCCAGCACCCGCATGGGGGTTTGCGCCAGCCGGAACGAGGTCACGTCCGCGAAGTTGTAGCGGCCCAGGTTGCGCAGCCGTTCGGCGATCAGGAACATGACCACTGGCCAACCGAACAGGAAGCCGATGGCGTAGATCATGCCGTCGAAGCCGCTGACGTAGACCATGCCCGCGATGCCCAGGAAGGACGCGGCGGACAGGTAGTCGCCCGCGATCGCCAGGCCGTTCTGGAAGCCGGACAGCCCGCCGCCCGCCGTGTAGAAGTCCGACGTGGTGCGGGTGCGTTTGGCGGCCCAGTA